>CACRXC010000122.1_pt1 | contig 36732 bp, 32 predicted proteins | sample 5377091 | NCBI WGS metagenome assembly CACRXC01 (sample SAMEA6061845, study PRJEB28556) | metagenome | reverse complement strand
GGCCGAACGGCTGCTCGACTTCGCCGTGGTCCTGGTGCTCCTGGGCATCACCGGGCTGGTGGCTTTTCGCGGGCAGCTCGGCGGCCGGCTGGCCACCGGGGCCGGCACCGACGGGGACTCCGGCCGACGCTCGCTCAGAGCCCGCAGGCGCTGGCAGAGGGTCCGGATGAGCGCCACCGCCAGCTGGGGAGCGGTGCGGAAGAGCGCGGCCGCCGTCTCCGGATCCAGCGCCAGGACCGTGCAGTCCTCGGCGGCGATGGCGGTGACGGGGGAGGGCTCGCCGGTGAAGGCGGCCAGCTCGCCGAACACACCCCCCGGGCCGAGGGTGGCCAGAACGGTCCGCCGGACCGCCGTGTCCTCGAGACGGGTCTGGAGGAGCTGGACCTGACCGGTGAGGACGATGTAGAACGCGGGGACGGGATCCCCCTGGCGGATGAGGACGCGGCCGCGCGGGAAGACCTTCCCCTCTTCCCGAGGGAGATGGGACAGGAGCCCGGCGTCCAGGGTCGCGTAGTACGTCTCCATGAGGCCTTTCTCCCGGCTGCCCGCACGGCTAGTGCTTCCGGGCGAAGTATACGCTCTCGCTCCATTATCGTCAACGCTGCCCGGCGTCGGACGGACTGGCGGCCGGGCGGAGGGGACAGATGGCCTCCCGCCGGCCCTGTCGGTGGCGGCGAGCGGTCAGACGCTGACGACCTCGGAGCTGGCCCGCCGCAGCCGGTCGCGGATGGCCAGCCAGAGCCCGCCGTCCGGAACGGACCGGGCCAGGATGACGTCCACGCCGGCCGCCTCCAGGGTGCGCAGGGCGGTGAAGAGCCGGCGGGCCACCTCCTCCGGCTGGCGGAGCGACCCCAGGTCCACCACCCGGGCCGGCAGCGGGCCCAGCGCCGCCTGGTCCTCGGTGTAGAGGAGCAGGCCCACCCGCCGTCCCTGGCTGGCCAGGGCCAGGGCCCGCTGGCGCAGGGCCGCCCGGGCCCGCTCCGCCGGCCCCTCGATGAGGATCAGGGGCACGGCCGGCGCGTAGTGCCGTTCCAGCAGCCCGGGCGACTTCACCGGCCCGGCGGCCCGCTCCAGAACCTGCGGCGTGTAGCCGAGCACCGTGCTCAGCGCCTCGACCGTGACCCCGCCGGGCCGGAGAACGACCGCCGGCTCGACGGTCAGATCCAGAACCGTGGACTCGACGCCGACCGGTGTCGGGCCGGCGTCGAGGATCATCTCGATGCGCCCGGCCAGATCGGCCAGGACGTGCTCGGCCCGCGTCGGGCTGGTGTGGCCGAAGCGGTTGGCGCTGGGGGCGACCACCGGGACGCCGGCCGCCGCCAGGAGCGCCAGCGCGACGAGATGGCTGGGCCGGCGGACCGCCACCGTCGGCAGGCCGGCGCTGACCAGCGGCGGGATGGCCGGGGCCCGCCAGAGGACCAGCGTTAGCGGGCCCGGCCAGAAGGCGGCCACCAGCCGCCAGGCCACGGCCGGGATCGCGCGGGCCACGGTCTGGAGCTGCTCGTTCCGGGCGATGTGCACAATGAGGGGATCGGTCAGCGGTCGCCCCTTGGCGACGAAGAGGCGCCGGACCGCCCGCTCCTTCAGGGCGTTCGCCCCGAGGCCGTAGACCGTCTCGGTGGGGAAGGCGACCAGTCCCCCTTCGCGCAGGCAGGCGGCGGCCTCGGCGATGATCTGAGGATCGGGGGCCTGGGGGTCAATCTGACGGACGATGGTCGGGTAGGTGGGCAGGCGCGGCATGAACGTCCCTCCGGCGCTGGTCCAGGTTCCTCACGGGTGGGGCCGGCGGCCGCCGGGCACCCGATCAGCCTGGGGGTTCCCCTTGCTATAATGCCATGAGAGGCGGTTGTCAGTCCCGGCCGGCGCTCCTATACTGTGGCCACGGCGGGCCTGTCGGACAATGCCGGGCGAGCGGACCCGACGGGCGCCGGCTGAGGAGGAGGAGGCGTTATGCGCTTGTACCAGGCCGCAGATATCCGCAACGTCGGACTCTTCGGGCATGGCGGGGCGGGCAAGACCTCGCTCTCCGAGGCGCTGCTGTACAACGCCGGTGTGATCACGCGGCTCGGGCGGGTGGACGACGGGACCACGACCTCGGACTACGACCCCGAGGAGATCAAACGCCACATCTCCGTGCAGCTCTCCCTGCTGCCCTTCGAATGGAAGGGACGCAAGATCAATCTAATCGACGTGCCGGGCTACGCCGACTTCGTCGGCGAGGTCCGGGCGGCCCTCCGCGTCGTCGACAGCGCGATCATCGTGGTTGACGCGGTGGCCGGCGCCGAGGTCGGCACCGAACTGGTCTGGCAGTACGCCGACGAGGGGCGTCTGCCCCGCGTGATCTTCATCAACAAGATCGACCGGGAGAACGCCGACTTCGACCGCACCCTCGACCAGCTGCGCGAACGCTTCGGGAACGGCCTCCTGCCGCTGCAGCTCCCGCTCGGCCAGCAGGACCGCTTCCGGGGGGTGGTGGACCTGGTCCAGCAGTGCGCCTATCTCGAGGCCCGGTCCGAGCCCCAGCCGATCCCGTCGGAGATGGCCGAGCGGGTGGCCGCACTGCGCGAGCGCCTGATCGAGGCGGCCGCCGAGGCCGACGACGACCTCATCACCAAATATCTCGACGGCGGCGAACTGACCGCCGAGGAGATCGTCCGGGGGCTGCGGGCCGGCATTCAGGCGGGCCGGGCGGTGCCGGTCCTGGTGGGCTCGGCGCTGCTCAACCGCGGGGTCTCGCCTCTCCTCGATCTGATTGTCGAGTATCTCCCCTCGCCGGCCGACCGGGGGCCGGTCGTCGCCACCGACCTGGTCACCCAGAAGAGCGTGACGCTGCCGCCCGATCCCCACGGGCCGTTGGCCGCGCTGGTCTTCAAGACCACGGCCGACCCGTTCGTCGGCCGGCTGAACTACTTCCGCGTCTACAGCGGCACCTTCCACGCCGACTCCCACGTCTGGAACGCCAGCAAGGGGCGCGAGGAGCGGGTCGGGACCCTCTTTCTGCTGCGCGGCAAACACCAGGAGCCGGTCGGTCAGGTGGTGGCCGGCGACATCGGGGCGGTGGCCAAACTGCAGGAGACGGCCACCGGCGACACCCTCTGCTCCCGCGACCGCCTGCTGCTCCTGCCCGGCATCACCTTCCCCACGCCGGTCTTCTGCCTCGCCGCCTACCCCAAGACCAAGGCTGACCTGGAGAAGATGGGCAGCGGCCTGCACCGTCTGGTCGAGGAGGATCCGACGCTGGCCGTGCGGCGCGAGCCCGACACCGGCGAGACCCTGCTCTGCGGGCTGGGCGAGAGTCACGTCGAGATCGCGGCCGAGAAGCTCCGGCGGAAGTTCGGGGTGGAGGTCGTCCTCCAGACGCCCAAAGTCCCCTACAAGGAGACCATTCAGACGACCGCGCGGGCCGAGTACAAGCATAAGAAACAGACCGGCGGTCGTGGCCAGTACGGCCACGTCTTCCTGGAGCTGGAGCCGCTGCCACGGGGGGCGGGCTTCGAGTTCGCCGAGCGGATCGTCGGCGGGGTGGTGCCCAAGCAGTACATCCCGGCGGTCGAAAAGGGCGTCCGCGAGGCCATGGCCGAGGGGAACCTGGCCGGGTTCCCGGTCGTGGATGTCAAGGTGACGCTCTACGACGGGTCGCATCACCCGGTGGACTCGTCGGAGATCTCGTTCCAGATCGCGGCGGCCCACGCCTTCCGCAAGGGCTTCGATCAGGCCAAGCCGGTCCTGCTGGAGCCCATTATGAACGTCACCATCCGGGTGCCCGACCAGTACGTGGGCGACATCCTGAGCGATCTGAACACCAAGCGGGGCCGGGTTCTGGGCATGGAGCCGGAGGGCGGGGTGACGGTGATCCGCGCCCAGGCCCCGCTGGCCGAGATGCAGCGCTACGCCACCGTCCTGCGCTCGCTGACCCAGGGCCGGGGCACCTACACGATGGAGTTCGACCACTACGAAGAGGTGCCCCCGCACATCAGCCAGCAGGTCATCGAACAGGCCCGGAAGGAGCGGGCCGCCGCCCGCGAGGATTGACCGGGGCGCCCCGGTCCGGTGAGCGGTCTGCCCCCACCGGACCGGGGTGTCTCAGTCCTCGTCGTCCGACCAGGCCCGCCGGCGGATCTCCTCGGCCTGCTGGATCTCCTTGCGCCCCAGGACCGGCCGTGGTGGCGGGGCGCTCTCCTCCTCGTCGGCGCCTCCCCGTTCGCCGGAGAGAACGGCGAAGGCCGAGACCAGTTTCCGCACCTCCTGTCCCCCGCAGCGGGGGCAGACCGGCTGGGGCGTGGCGTGGATCGAGGGCAGGAAATAGGTGAACTTCTCCTGGCAGGGCGTGCACAGGTACTCGTAGATCGGCATGCCTCTCCTCCCCCTAGTCGACGCTGGCCGGGGTCGGAACGCTCGCGGCCGAAAGCGGCCCGGGCCAGGGCAGCCGGGCCAGGATCGCCCGGGCCGTGGCGATGTCCTGCCGCATCTGGCTCACCAGGGCCTCGACCTCGCGGAAGGCCAGTTCGTCGCGCAGCCGCTCGGCGAAGAGCACCTCCAGATCGCGGCCGTAGAGATCGCCGCTGAAGTCGAACAGGTGGACCTCGACGGTCCGCGGCCCGCCGCCGAAGGTCGGCCGCGTGCCGATGCTGGCCACCCCGCCCCGGACCTCCGCCTCCCAGCGGACAAAGACCGCGTAGATGCCGTCGCGCGGGATCAGCCGCTGCGGGGGTACGGCCAGGTTGGCCGTCGGGACCCCGAGCTGGCGTCCGCGCTGGTCGCCGGGGACCACCCGGCCGTGGACGCACGGATAGCGGCCCAGGAGACGCGCGGCCGCGCTCACCTCGCCCTCCGCCAGGAGCGCGCGGATCCGGCTGCCGCTGACCACCGCGCCGTCCACCAGCAGCGGGGCGACGGTGGTCACCGTGAAGCCCATCTCCGATCCCAGCTGCCGGAGGACCGGCACCGTGCCTTCGCGGCCACGCCCCATCGCGAAGTCGGGGCCGCACCACAGTTCAACCATCTTCAGACGCTGGCAGAGGGCGGCGGCGAAGGCGCGGGCCGGGAGTTGGGCCAGATCGCGGGTGAAGGGGCAGACGGCCACCACGTCGACCCCCAGCGCGGCGATCAGCCGGACCCGCTCGGCCAAGTCCGTCAGGGCCAGGTAGGGGACCTCCGGGCGCAGCACGACCGGGGGTGGGGGGTCGAAGGTCACCACCGCGGAGAGGCGGCTGGTCGAACGGGCCCGTTCGAGGACCTGACGGATCAGGGCCTGATGGCCCCGATGGACGCCGTCGAACTTGCCGATGGTGACGATGCTGGGTGTCGGCAGCGTCAGACTCCAGAGATCGACTCCGTGCCAGGTTGGGCTCATCACAGGACCTTTCTCGGCTGAAAGCCCTGCGGGGTGGCCACGACCACCCCGATGAAGGCGCCCTCAACCGTGTAGGCTCGGGCCGTCTGCCCCGCTGGCCAGCGCTCCATCGCTGGGGGGCGCCAGAGCTGGCCGTGGCGCAGGGCGCGGGCGCCCGTGGCGTCCACGACGATGGCCGGCAGATCCAGCAGCGCCTCGTCCGGGGCCCGGGCGCAGGTCGACCAGGTGCCCAGGGCGAAGGCCCGGCAGAGGTCGGCGAGCGGGACCGCCTCTCTCAGGTGAAATGTACCACTGGCCAGCCGGACCAGTCCACTGAGGTGGGCGCCGGTCCCGAGGGCCCGGCCCAGGTCGCGGGCCAGCGCCCGGAGATAGGTGCCGGCGCTGACCTCGGCCTCGACCACGAGAAGAGGCGGGGCGAAAAGGCGCAGCGCCAGCCGGTAGACCTCGACCGGCCGTGGGGCTGGCTCGACCGCCTCGCCGGCCCGGGCCAGCGCGTAGAGCGGACGCCCGCGCTGCTTGAGGGCCGCGTAGCGCGGCGGGCGCTGGAGCAGCGGCCCCTGAAACCGTCCCAGCGCCGCCAGAACCTGGTCCCGCGTCACCCGGACCGGTCGTACGGCCAGGACCCGTCCCTCGGCGTCGTCGGTCTCGGTCTCGACCCCCAGGGTGATGGCCGCCCGATAGGTCTTGGGATGGCCGAGCAGAAACTCGCTCAGCCGGGTGGCCCGGCCGGTGCAGATGATGAGGAGCCCCCGGGCCAGGGGGTCGAGCGTGCCGCCGTGGCCGACCCGGCGCTCGCCGCTGGCCCGCCGCACCGCCTCGACCACGTCGTGGGAGGTCAGGCCCGGCGGCTTATCGACCAGAAAGAGCGCGTCCACGGTCAGACGGTGGCCGGGCCGCTGGCCAGGTACTCCCGCAGGTAGCCCAGGACCTGCCGCTCGACCTCGGCGAGGGGGCCGGCCAGGGTGCAGCCGGCGGCGCCGGGGTGGCCACCGCCGTCGAAGCGCCGGGCCACCTCGGCCACGTTCACCCGTCCGTCCGAGCGCAGGCTGACCCGCACCGTGCCGTCGCCCTGGTCCTTGAAAAGGACCGCGACTCGGGCCTCGCGGGTGTCGGCGAGGAACTCGACCAGACCGTCGGCCGCCTCGTACGAGGCGCCGCTGGCCGCTACCATCGCCGGGGTCAGGCTGCTCCAGACGATGCCGTCCTCGCAGCGGACGGCCTGGAGCGCCTCGCCCCAGAGGCGCAGGGCGCAGGCCGAGCGGGTGCGGTGGACCCGGTCGGTGATGGCGGCGAAGGGGACGCCGGTCTCGATGAGGTCGGCCGCCACCCGGAGCGTCCGGGCGGTCGTGCTGGGCGTGCGGAACGAGCGGGTGTCGGCGATGAGGCCGGTCAGCAGGCAGGTGGCGATGGCCGGCGTCACCGGGACGTCGAGGGCGCGGAGGAGGTCGGGCAGGAGTTCGCAGACCGCCGCCGCCGATGGGTCGACCAGGTTGACGGTGCCGAAGAGGCGGTTGGTGAGGTGGTGGTCGATGTTGAGGACCGGGACCCGGTCGAGCCGCTCGGCCAGCGGCTGGGCCAGCGCGCCCAGGCGGTCGAGGCCGGTGATCTCGATGGTGACCACCAGCTCAATCGGTGGCAGGCTGGTCGGGGCGATGAGCACCTCGTCCAGGCCCGGTAGAATCTGCAGTTCGGCGGGGATCGGGTCGGGCGAGGCCAGGAGGCGCTCCTGGCCGAGGGTCGCCAGGGCCTGGCCCATCGCCAGGAGCGCCCCGATGGCGTCGAGGTCGGGATTGGGGTGGATGACCACCAGGCTGGGCTGGCGCTCCCGCAGCAGGCGCGCGGCGGCCGCCAGGGCCGTCTCCCAGGGCTGCTCCACGGGCTCTCACTCCTCACCCGAGATGGGGGGGTGGGGCTGGGTCTGGGCCTGGACCTGGCGGAGCAGTTCCAGGATGCGGGCGCCGCGGGCGATCGACTCGTCGAGTTTGAACTGGATTTCGGGGATATAGCGGAGCCGCAGCCGTTCGCCCAGTTCCCGGCGGATGAAGCCGGCGGCGCTGCGCAGAGCGGCCATCACCGCCTTCTGCTGATCCTCATCGCCGTAGACGCTGACGTAGACCTTGGCGTGGCGGAGATCCGGCGAGGTCTCCACCGCCGTGATGCTGACCAGGCCGGTCAGGCGCGGGTCGCGCAGGTGCCGGGTCAGCATCTCGGTCACCTCATCGCGGATGAGTTCGTTCACCCGAGCGATGCGTCGCGTGCCCATGGCTTACCCGCTCGTCTTGGTGTAGGCTTCGAGGACATCGCCGACCTGGAAGTCGGTGAAGCCCTCCAGCGTCACGCCGCACTCGAAGCCCGCCGCCACCTCGCGGACATCGTCCTTGAAGCGCTTGAGGCTGGCCACCCGACCGTCGAAGATGACGCTGTCGCCGCGCCGGACCCGCACCAGGCTCTGGCGGGTGATCTTGCCGTCGGTGACGTAGCAGCCGGCCACCACCAGCCCCTTGGACAGCCGGAAGACCTGGCGGACCTCGGCGTGCCCTTCGACGACCTCGACCTGCTTGGGGGCCAGGAGCCCCGTCAGCGCCTTCTGGACATCCTCGACGAGATCGTAGATCACGCTGTAGAGGCGGATGTCCACCCGGTTCTGCTCGGCCAGCCGGCGGGCGCCGGGCTCGACCTTGACGTTGAAGCCCAGAATGATGGCCTTCGAGGCCTGGGCCAGCAGGACGTCGCTCTCGGTGATGTTGCCCGTCCCGCTGTGCAGGATCTTGACCGTCACCTCCGGCGTCGAGAGCCGCTCGAGCGACACCCGGATCGGCTCGATCGAGCCCTGAACGTCGGTCTTGACGATCAGGTTGAGCTCCTTCACCTGGCCGGCCTGGATCCGCTGGAAGAGGTCCTCCAGCGAGACCTGCTCCGGCTGGCGGCTGGCCTCCTCCTGCTGGCGCTGGGCCGTCTGGGCCCAGGCGCGGGCGGTCTTCTCATCCGGGGCGACCACGAACTTGTCGCCGGCCTGCGGCACGGCCGGCAGGCCCAGGATCTCGACCGGTGTGGCGGGGCCGGCCTGCTTCAGCCGCTTGCCCCGGTCGTTGAACATCGCCCGGACCCGGCCGTAGATCGGCCCGACGACGATGAAGTCGCCGACGTGGAGGGTGCCGTTCTGGACCAGGAGCGTGGCCACCGGGCCCCGGGCCTTGTCCAGTTTCGCCTCGATCACCACGCCTCTGGCCGGCCGGTTGGGGTTGGCCTTCAGCTCCTGCATCTCAGCCACGAGCAGGATCATCTCCAGCAGCTGGTCGATCCCGGTCTTGCGGCGGGCCGAGACCGGCACGACGATGGTGTCGCCGCCCCAGTCCTCCGGCACCAGCCCGACCTCGGCCAGCTGCTGCTTCACGCGGTCGGGGTTGGCCTCGGGCTTGTCGATTTTATTCAGCGCCACGATGATCGGGACGTTGGCCGCCCGGGCGTGGTCGATGGCCTCGAGCGTCTGGGGCTGGACCCCGTCGTCGGCCGCCACCACCAGCACGGCGATGTCCGTGACCTGGGCGCCACGGGCGCGCATGGCGGTGAAGGCCTCGTGGCCGGGGGTGTCCAGGAAGGTGATCTTCTGGCCGTGGATCTCGACCTGGTAGGCGCCGATGTGCTGGGTGATCCCGCCGGCCTCGCCGGCGGCCACGTTGGTCTGCCGGATGGCGTCGAGCAGGGTGGTCTTGCCGTGGTCGACGTGGCCGAGGATCGTCACGATCGGCGGGCGCGGGACCAGCAGGCGCGGGTCGTCCTCGGGTTCGGCCAGAGCCGACGGCATCTCCCCCGTCGGCGCCGTCGTCTGCTCCTTGACCTCGAAGCCGAGGTCGTGGGCGACGATCGCCGCCGTCTCGTAGTCGATGGTCTGGTTGATGTTGGCCAGGACGCCGTTCTTCAGCAGTTCTTTAATAACCTGGGTCGCCCCCACCCCCAACCGCTCCGCCAGCTCTTTCACGGTGAGCCGGGCCGGCAGCTCGATGACCCGGGGCGTGGCCGGCGCCGTGGCGGCCGGCGTGGCGGGCGCAGTGGCCTGCCGCCCATTCCCTCGCGGCTGGTTGCGCGCGGCCGCGGGGCGGGTCGGACGTCCAGTACCGACACGCGGGTTCATACTCTCGCCTCCTTTCTGCGCGGGGTAGGGGAGAGGGGTCAGGGACCGCTGGCGACCCCTGGCCTCTCTCCCCTACCCGGACTCGGGCAGGGTTGCCGCGTACTGCCGAAGCATCTCCCGGTCGGCCTCGGTCAGGGTCGTCTTGAGGGCGTGGTCGAGCGCCCGGCGGGCCAGCGCGGCCTCCCAGCAGGCGCGGCGCTTGCAGAGGTAGGCCCCCCGCCCGGCCTTCCGCCCCGTCGGGTCGATCTCGATTGACCCCGCTGGCGTGCGCACGATCCGGATGAGATCGCGTTTCGCCTGCTCCTGCCGACAGGCGACGCAGGTGCGCAGAGGGACGTGGCGCGGACGCGGTCCCTTCGCCATCGTCTTCCCCCTTCGTCAGGCCAGCGGACTGGGCGATTCGGTCGTCTCCCCGCCGCCCAGGTCGGCGCCCAGACGCTCCAGCGAGGCCGCCTTGATATCGATCCGCCACCCGGTCAGTTTGGCCGCCAGCCGGGCGTTCTGGCCCTCCCGGCCGATAGCCAGCGAGAGCTGCCTGTCCAGCACGGTGACGGTCGCGGTCCGCTCGGCCTCGTTGAGCTGGACGCCGATGACCTGGGCCGGGCTCAGCGCGTTGGCCACGAAGATGGCCGGATCTGGATGCCACTGAATGACGTCGATCTTCTCGCCGTTCAGTTCGTTGACGATGCTCTGGATCCGGGCGCCGCGCTGGCCCACGCAGGCCCCGACCGGGTCGATCCCCTCCTGCCGGGCGGCCACCGCCACCTTGGTCCGGGACCCCGGCTCGCGGGCGATGGCCTTGATCTCGACCAGCCCGTGGTAGATCTCCGGAACCTCCAGTTCGAACAGGCGCCGGACCAGGTTGCGGTGGGTCCGCGAGACGATGATCTGCGGCCCCCGCGCGGTCTTGGTCACGTCGACCACGTAGACCTTCAGCCGCTGGCCGGGCCGGTAGTGTTCAGTCGGCACCTGCTCGCTCACCGGCATCACCGCCTCGGCCTTGCCCAGGTCGATGATCACCGCCCGCGGCTCGACGCGCTGGACGATGCCGGTCAGGATATCGTCCTTGCGCTCGCTGAACTCGGCGTAGATGCGCTCGCGCTCGGCCTCGCGCAGCCGCTGGAGCACCACCTGCTTGGCCGTCTGGGCGGCGATCCGGCCGAATCCCTGGGGCGGGACGGTCTCGACCTCGAGCGTCTCGCCCACCGTCACCGTCGGCTTCAGGGCGCGCGCCTCCGCCAGCGAGATCTCGGAGCGGGGGTCCTTGACGGTCTCCACCACCGTTTTGACGGTGAAGAGCCGCACCGTCCCCGTCTGCGGGTCCACCCGCACCGTGGCCGGGGGGACGGTGGCGTTGCCGAACTCCCGCTTGTAGGCCGACGCCAGCGCCGCCTCCAGCGCCTGGATGACGACCTCTTTGGGCACGCCTTTTTCGGCGCTGATCTGATTGATTGCCGCGATGAAATCGCTCTTCATACCCGTTCCGAGACCTCCACCGGGCACGACCGGCGCAGCCCAATAAGAAAAGTGGGGAAGCCCCACTTTCCGTCGTGCCCGCAGTCCTAGACTGGTGTAAGTATACCATGCCCCGGCCGGGCCGGGCAAGGACGCAACAGCCACCGACCGGCTTCTCTGCTGCCTGGCAGTCGGGGCTAGCGCGGCGGGGTGAGCGGCCGGACGGCCGGCTCGACGTGCGGCGGGACCGGCAGGAAGAGACGGGCGTCGAAGTAGCTGGCCAGGCGCTGGAGGCGGTTCCCCCGCCACTCCAGGATCGTCGCCCCCTGGTAGGTCAGACGGCGGCCGGTCTCGGCGGTGGTCCCGGTCGCGGTCCACTCCACCGCCGCCCGGAGCGCCTCCTGGATGATGGTCAGCGGAACGGTCCGGACCTCGCGGAAGGCGGCGCGGTAGTCGCGCCAGAACTGGGCGACGCCCTCCGGACCGCGAAGCGGCGCGGCGTAGCGGGGGCTCCAGACCTCGGCCGTCGGGGCGAAGAGGGCGAGCAGCGGGGCCGGGTCGTGACGCTCCTCGAGGGCGTGCAGGGCCTGGAGGAATCTATCGACGTCCATGGCCTCTCCCTCAATGCTCTCCCGGCGGCGAGACCGCCTCGACCCGGACGACCACGCTCCCCGGACGGATCTGCACGATGTCCTGGGGCGAGATCAGCCGCTGTTCGGCCCAGAGCATGCCGAAGAGGCCGCCCACGGCGATCAGGCCCTGGACCTGCCGCCCGTCGGCGCTGAAGACCAGATCGCCCACCCGGCCCAGCGGCTCCTGATGGGGGCCGACCAGCCTGGCGCCCAGGATCTCGGTGGCCCGGGGCAGCCGCCAGAGATCGGGCCGCCGGCGGGGATCCTCGAGGGCCGCCGCGGCGTCGAGGACCACCGTGTCGTGGCCGGCCAGGTGGACCTGCTCGATGGGGACCACCCACTCCTGGACCGGGGGCTCGCTTTCGACCACCAGGCCGACGACCCGGTCGCCGCGCTCGTTCAGGATAAGATCACGCACCCGTCCGACCGGCCGGCGGTCGGTGGCGGTCAGGACGAGGCGGTGACGGATCTCGGCGAATCGCATGGGCGTGCCCTCGCTGTCTGTGTCGCGATGGGGTGCACGAAGGGTGCCACGGGTGGCATAGCCCGTGCACCGACGGGCCCGCGCGCTGCGCGTCAGCGCGTCGCGCGGAGGTGTCTAATGCCGCTTATCGGCGCGTTACTGCTCCTGGCGGCGATTCTCATCGTCCTGCTCTGGGCGCTCAGTCTGGGGGTCAGCCTGGTGGGGGTGATTCTCATGCTGATCGTCGCCGGCCTCATCGGGTTCATCGCCGATGCCATCGTCCCGGGCGAGATTCCCTTCGGCTGGCTGGGGGCCATCGCCACCGGTCTGCTGGGCAGCTGGTTGGGGGTCGTGCTGATCGGTCGGGTGGGCCCCGAGCTCTTCGGCCTGCCCATCATCCCCGCGCTGGTGGGCGCGATCATCGTGGCCCTGGTCTACACGCTGATCGCCCGCGCGGTCAGCCGGCCGGCCGCTTAGGGACGGCCGGCGCGCCGGGCCCGGTCTGCTGGAGGTAGAGGGCGGTGTAGCCCAGGCCGAGCAGGCCGAGCCCGGCGACGCACCAGAACCCGACCAGATACGAGCCGGTCCGGTCGAGCAGGGCCCCCACCAGCGGCGGGAAGGCCAGCGCCCCCAGATTGGCGATGAAGTTGACCGCCCCCGAGCCGGTGCCGGCCGTGCCCGGACCGAAGAGCCGGGCGGCCCGGCTGAACAGCGCGCCGAAGGAGAGGCCGCTGACCAGCCCCAGGCCGAAGAGCAGCCCCAGGACCACCGGGAAAGGCAGCCCGGCTGGCAGTACGGCCGCCGTCAGCAGGCTCAGCAGGCCGGCTCCCAGGAGCAGCCCCTGGTCGCGGGCGGTCCGGGCCGCGAGGTGGCCCCCGAGGAGACGCCCCAGAACCGCACCCGGCGTCATCAGCCCGGTGACCAGCCCGGCCAGGGTCGTCGGCAGATGGTAGCGGTCGAGGAGCCAGGTGGGGGCCCAGGCGCTGACCGCCGTCACCGTGCCGTAGGTGGCCACATGGGCCAGCCCCAGGGCGTAGACCCCGGGGGCCCGGAAGACCAGCGCCCAGGGGACCGGCACCCGTGGCCGGGCGTAGCGGGGGACCGGCAGGAGGCGTCGGCCCGCGAGGGCGACCAGCCCGATGGCCGCCCCTTCGCTGAGAAACGCCCCGCGCCAGCCGACCCGGTCCGCCAGGACCGGGGTGAGGGCCAGGGTGAGGAGGGTGCCGGCCTGGAACGCGGCGCCGTAGAGGCTCTGCTGCCAGGGAGCCCGGGCTGGGGGAACCGCCTCCGCCGCCAGGACCAGGGCGGCCAGGAAGGCCAGCCCGGTTCCGACGCCGACCGCGAGACGCGCCAGGAGCAGGGCCGGGAACGAGGGGGCCAGCCCGCTCAGGAGCACGCCGACCGCCACCACCCCCAGCCCCACCAGCGTGGCCCGGCGGCTCCCCAGCTGGTCGACCAGCGGCCCGGCTGGCAGCTGCAGGGCCGTGTGGCTGAGGAGGGTGGCGGCGGCCAGGGCGCCGGCCTGAAAATTGGTCAGCCCGAACTCGTGCCGGAGGAGGGCCAGGAGCGGGGCGGTGTTGAGGAAGGCCAGCGCCAGAGCCAGCGCCGCCACCACCGGTCCTCCGGTCGTCGACCAGCGCGATCCGGTGGCCAGACCCGACGGCGGCATGCGGCTGACGACCGTCCCCTAGGTCCAGGCCTCATCGGGAGGGTAGAGATTGGTGCCCCGGCCGACCACCGGCGGGCTGGCGAACCAGTCCTTGACCGTCGCCTGCCATTTCAGAAAGTGGGGGGTCTGCAGGTGCGCCTCGAAGGCCGCCCGGTCCCGGTAGACCTCGTAGAGATAGATCCGGTTGGGGTTGGCTTCGTCCTGGATGACGTCGAAGCGCACACAGCCGGGCTCGTTCTCGCGTGAGCCCCGGGCGTCCTCCAGCATCGCCTCGATGAAGGCCTCGCGGTGCTCGGGCTTGATATCGATGGTCACCACCAGGATGTACATGCGCCTCCTCCCTGTTGGGGCTGCCGTTCTCCGGGCGGCTCGTCGGTCGAGACGGGCGACCGGAGCAACCCTGCCGCCATAGTAGCCCAAAGCGGCGGCCACGGCAACGGGGGAAGGCTGGTCCCGGCCGGCCGCTCTGTCCTGGCCGGTTGCCCGCCCTGAGGCGGCCAGGTACAATGTCAGCGCCGCCCTCACGATCATTCCGGGCGGCGCGAAGGAGGGCCCGATGTCCCCGCGTGGCGTCCATCCTCTCCGACTGGCTCGCCGCCGACTGCTCTCTACCCTGCTGGTGGTCCCGGTGCTGGCGGCCTGCGTGCCCGGGGCGGCACCGACGCCGACCCCGGCGCCGTCAGCGGTCACCCCCGCCTCCAGGCCGGCGGCGGGTCAGCCGGGGAGCCCGGAGAATCCCCTGCGCATGGCCTTTGTGCCCTCGGTGGACTCCCAGCGGGTGCTGGCCGCCGGCCGACCGCTGGCCGATCTTCTCGAACAGGTTACCGGCTACCGCTTTGAGGTCTCGGTGCCCACCAGTTATGTTGCCGTCATCGAGGCGCTGGGAGCGGGCAAGGCCGACATCGCCTGGCTGGCGCCCTTCGCCTACGTCCTGGCCCACGACCGGTACCGGGTCGAGGTCATCCTCACCACCGTTCGCCAGGGCTCGCGCACCTACCGCGCGCAGTTCATCGCCCACGTCGACGCCGGCATTCAGCGGCTCGAGGATCTGCGGGGCAAGCGCTTCGCTTTCGCCGACCCGGCCTCGGCCTCGGGCTTCCTCTACCCGGCGGCCACCCTGAAGGAGAAGGGCTACGACTACCAGACGTTCTTCCGGGAGGTCGTCTTCGCCGGCGGCCACGACAAGGTCGTCATCGCCGTTTACAACCGCCAGGTGGACGGCGGCGCCACCTTCGGCCGGAGCAGCGAGGACCCAAACGCCCCGCCCACCGACGCCCGGGTCCGCCTCCAGAGCACGCTGCCCGATGTGCTGCAGAAGGTCAGGGTCATCGCCGAGACCGATCCCATCCCCAACGACACCGTCAGCGTGCGTCAGGGACTGCCGCCGGCGGTGGTCGAGCGGGTCAGGACGGGTCTGCTCGAACTGGCCCAGACCGGCCGGGGGAAAGAGGTCCTGCGGCAACTTTACCAGATCGACGGCTTGGCCGAGGCCCGCGACAGCGATTACGATGGTCTGCGGCGCAAGGCTCAGATCCTGGGCTTCAGCTTCGAGCAGGCGCTGCAGCCGGCGCCCACCCCGGTCGCCACGCCGACCCCGGCTGCGCGTTACTGAGCCTGGCAGGGAGAAGCATGCTGCGGATCGAGCATCTGACCAAGGTCTACGAGAACGGCGTCCGCGCCCTCGACGACGTCAGCGTGACGATCGGCGAGGGGGAGTTCGTGGTGGTGGTCGGGCTGAGCGGCGCCGGGAAGTCGACCCTGCTCCGCTGCCTCAACCGCCTGGTCGAGCCGACCGCCGGCAAGGTCTACATCGACGGTCTCGAGGTGACCGCCGCCGGCCCGCAGGAGCTGCGGGCGGTCCGGCTGAAGATCGGCATGATCTTTCAGCAGTTCAATCTGATCCGGCGCTGGTCGGTGCTGCGCAACGTCCTGGCCGGACGGCTGGGCTACGTTTCGACCCTTGACAGTCTGCTCGGGCGTTTTCCGCCTGCGGACTACGAGCGGGCCTGGCGGAACCTGGCCCGAGTGGGCCTGCTGGACAAGGCGTTCCAGCGGGCGGACACGCTGAGCGGTGGTCAGCAGCAGCGGGTGGCCATCGCCCGGGCGCTGATGCAGGAGCCCCGGATCATCCTGGCCGACGAGCCGGTCTCCAACCTCGACCCGGTCACCGCCCATTCGGTGCTGCGCTACCTGGAGGAGATCAACCGCGAGGATGGCATCACCATCATCGCCAACCTGCACCTGCTGAGCCTGGCCCGTCGCTACGCCACCCGCGTTCTGGGACTGCGGGCTGGCCGCCTGGTCTTCGACGGCCCGCCGGCCGCCGTCGACCAGCAGCGCTTCCGTGAGATCTACGGTGACGAAGCCGAAGACCTGGAGATCGCCTGAGGAGTGCCGTGGCCCGACCGACATCTGGTAAGACCCGGTGGACCCAGCTGGAACAGGGGACTCCATCCTGGCGGACGCTTCTGGTGATCGTTGTGATTGTGGCGGCCCATGTGTACGGCTGGCATGTGACCCAGATCAACCTTGTGGAACTGGTCCGGGGGCTGCCGAACATGCGTCACATCGTCCTCGGCCTGCTCACCCCGGATCTCCTCGAGCGGGTCGAGGCCAGCCTGAGCGCGGAGGCGCCGCTGCAGCTGGGCTGTCCGGCCCAGGGCGCGATCAGTCGGCAGATCCCGACCGAGCACGGGCTGGTCGGTCTGACCGTCCGTCCGGCCTGTGTGCAGGCCGGCGACACCGTCACCGTGCTGGGCGAGGGGTTTCCCGCGGGCAAAGAGGGGCAGGTTTTTCTGGTTGACCGGACCGGCTACAGCCGTCCCGGGCCGCGCTTCACCGTCGGGCCCGACGGTCGGTTCGTCCAGGGGTTTATCGCCCCGGCCGGGAGCGGCGAGTACCGTCTGCGGGTGGTCGTTCGCTGGCCGCTCAACTGGTGGCGGCCGAGTGAGACGCTGCTGCTCACGGCCCGGCTGATGGTGGAGACGATCTTCCTGGCGCTGATGGGGACCACGCTGGCCGTGCTCATCACCCTGCCGCTGAGTTTTCTGGGGGCCCGCAACCTGATGCGAGGCAGCCGGCTGGGGATGGCGCTTTACTACGCCACGCGGACTCTCTTCAACGTCCTGCGTTCGGTTGAGGTGATGATCATCGCCGTCATCATGGTCGTGGTGGTAGGGATCGGTCCCTTTGCCGGGGTGCTGGCCATCGTCGTCCACTCCATCGGCGCCCTGGGCAAGCTCTATTCCGAGGCCATTGAGGGGATCGATCCGGGGCCGATTGAGGCCATCACCGCCACCGGGGCCAACCGGATCCAGGTCATCGCCTACGCGGTGGTGCCGCAGGTGGTGCCGCAGTTTATCGCCTTCACCCTCTACCGCTGGGATATTAATGTCCGTATGTCCACGATCATCGGTTTTGTCGGTGGAGGAGGGATCGGCTACATTCTCATTCAGTACATCAACCTGCTCCAGTGGAACCAGGCGGCCACGGCGATCTGGCTGATCACGGCGGTGGTGATGGCGATGGATCTGACCAGCGCGCTCATCCGTGAACGGCTGGCCTAGCGGGTGGTGACCGCTGGGGGATCCGCCCGGTCGCGGTCGGAATGGAGCGGAGACGGTGGTTTGATCGTGCGGGCGGCCTTTGCTACAATGTCTGCGGGATGGCCCCGTAGCTCAGAGGACAGAGCGGCGGCGTCCTAAGCCGCGCGGCGGGCGTTCGAGTCGCCCCGGGGCCGCCGTGCCCGCCCGGTACGGCCGGGCGCATTTTTGTGGGCGCGGGGAAGAGGGATGCCGCCGGCCGCGCCCTGCGACCCTTCTGCTCCACGGTCGGGCAAAGAGGCGCCACGGAACAGGTGCCGCTGGCTCTGTCCCGACCACACCCGGCACCACCACACCGCCAGGCGGACGACCCCGGGGGAGATCCTCCCCCGGGTCATGTCTCAAACGCCAGATAGACAACCTGCTTTACTGGCGGTGGCTGGCGCCAGCCCACGGCGGGGCGCAGAGACCGTACGAGCCGGTTTCCGGTCGCGACCGCAGATGGCCGGGGCCGGTGGTCGGCGCGGCCGCTCCCACCGGTCCCGGCTGAGGGGCGCTAGCTGGTCCGTGTCGGCGTCGGGGTGGGCGTGGCGGTCGGCGTCGGGGTCACGGCCGCCGCTCCCGCCGGCGTGGGTGTGGGCGTCAGGCCGGCCGGCGTGGGAGTCGGCGTTGTCACGGCCGCAGCCGCCGGGGTCGGTGAGGGCGTCGCGGCCGGGGTGGGCGTGGCGACCGCCGGCGTGGGTGTTGGGGTCACGGCCGCCGCCCCTGCCGCGGGGGTGGGAGTCGGTGTGACCGCCGGCTTGGCCGCCGGCGTTGGCGTGGCGGCCGGCGTGGGTGTCGGGGTCGGCGTCCCCGGGCCGCAGGCCGCGCCGACTAAAAGGAGCAGCCAGGCGGAACCGAGGGTGAGCAGCGTGCGGCGGCTTACCAGGACCGCAGACCTCACGGGCATTGCACCTCCGTTGTGCTCTGTCCCGCTGCACCGGTGCAGGGCCTCACAGAAGGCTCTATAGCAGGGCGCGGGTCGCCCCATGGTTAAACCGGGGCAAAAAACTGGTCAATCTGTTGTCAAGGAAGGCGACCCGCTACCGGGACGCCCGGTTGACTCAGCGACGCCGGTCCTCAGCCGGTGATCAGCGCGGGCAGAGGTACCGGCCTCCGGGTGACCCGGGAAGAGAAAACCGTGGGGCCGGAGGACAGCCGGCCCCACGGTCCGGTGAGGAGCAGGCCCAGGTCAGCTGGCCTTGACCGGGATGGCCTTCGGCCGGGCGTGCTGGGCCTTGGGCAGGGTGATGGTCAGCAGGCCGTTCTCCAGCTTGGCCTCAGCCTGCTCCGGATCGACCGGCACCGGCAGCGTGAAGCTGCGGACGATCTCGCCGTAGCCGCGCTCGCGCAGGTAGTAGCCGCGCGCCTCCTCCTTCTTCTCCTCCTCGACCTTCGCCCGCAGCGTCACCACGCCGTTCTCAAAGGTCACCTGGATGTCCTCCGGCTTGACGCCGGGCAGAGCCGCCTGGATGACGATGGCGTTGTCGGTCTCATAGAGGTCGACCGGATAGATCGTCCGCCGGGCCATCCAGGTGTCGGCGAACGGCGTGAACTCCTCAAAGAACCGGTCGATCATCCGGTGCAGTTCCTGCATCTCCCGAATCGGGTTCCAGCGAGCCAGAGCCATCGCCATAGGAGACACCTCCTTTCCGGTCGGGTCTCCACCGGGGTGACCCCGGTGCGCTGTCCATGCTCTTTTATGGCACCGGTCAATGCGAAAAACGCTCAAAGAGGGCTTAGAGGTCTCTTAGCGGCCGCCCCGGCGCTCGCCCACCTTGACGGGCGCGCCGGACCTGTTACGATCTGACCTGGGCCGGTGAGACCCGAACCGGCCGGGAGGAGAAGCCGTGGCCGGCGAACAGTCACAGCCACCAGCGCCGCGCTCCACCGAGGCCGCGCGCGAACTCCGCTACCATCTGGAGGCGCTGCGCGAACTGGGGCCCGAGTACAGCGAGGCGGCCGCCGCCGCTTTCCTGGAGAAGATCGACCGCCTGATCGACGCCAAACTGGCCGCCCGTCTGGCCGACCTGGAACAGACCCGCCGGAAAACCGCCGAGGAGGCGACCAGGCGCCTGATCCTGACGCTGGTCTTCGGCATCCCTTTGACCGCCGTCGCCGGCGGCACCGCCGGGACCCCCGGCGTGGTCGCCCTCTGGGCGGCGCTGGTCCTGATCCAGATTCTCTTGCGGAGGTAGCCCGGTGAAGATCGTCGACATCCGCCTGCGGCAGGTGACCGGCACCCTGGAGCACCCCGGCGAGTTCTGGGAGGAACGCCTGATCCGCCCTATCGATGTCTACCCCGAGCACAAGGCCGAGGGCCCCCAGTGGCTGCCGAAGGTGGCCGAGGGCCGCTATCGGGTCGAGTCGATCTTCGTTGAGGTCCTGACAGACGAGGGCGTCACCGGCCTCGGTGGTCCTCTCCCCCTCGATCAGGCGTTCATCATCGACCGCCAGTTCAAGAGCCTGGTCCTGGGCGAGGATCCCCGGGCCACCGAGCGGATCTGGGACAAACTCTACCGCGCCGCCGTCCACGGCCGAAAGGGCCCGACGATGATGGCCCTGAGCGCGCTGGACTGCGCCCTCTGGGACCTGCGCGGCCGCTGGGCCGGCGCTCCGGTCTACCGTCTGCTCGGTGGACCCATCCGCACCGAGATCCCGGCCTACGCCAGCGCGCTGGGCTACGCGCTGGCCCCCGATCTGGTCCGCCAGCGGGCCCGGGAGATCGTCGCCCAGGGTTACCGGGCCACCAAATGGTTCTTCCGCTACGGGCCGACCGACGGTCCGGAGGGCATGCGCCGGAACCTGGCCCTGGTCCAGACGCTCCGGGAGACGGTCGGTCCCGATGTCGAGATCATGCTCGACTGCTGGATGAGCTGGGATGTGCCCTACGCCATCGCGATGGCCGAGCGGCTGGCCGAGTACGAGCCCCGCTGGCTGGAGGAGCCGGTGATGCCGGATAAGATCGATAGTTACGTCGCCATCCGCCAGCGTTCGCCCATCCCCATCGCCGGTGGCGAGCACGAGTACACCCGCTGGGGGATCAAGACGCTCCTCGACGCCGGGGCCTGCGATGTCCTCCAGCCCGATACCTACTGGGCCGGAGGGATCACGGAGATGCTGAAGATCGCGGCCCTGGTCACCGCCGCTGACCTTGTCCTCATCCCCCACGGGCACTCGGTCCCGGCCAACGCCCACCTGACCGCCGCTCTGCCGACGACCACCAGCCCCTACCTCGAGTACCTCATCAAGTGGAACGAGATCCATCAGTTCTTCTTCAAAGAGCCCCTCAAGCCCCAGAACGGCCTGATCCGCGTCCCCGACCGGCCCGGTCTGGGGGTGGACCTCGACCCCGAAAAGATCGAGAGCGAGCGCCTGCTGCGCTGGGACTAAAAGAAAAAAAGAGGGAACGGGCTCTGCCCGTTCCCTCGGCATCTGTGGCCACCGGTCAGGCGGCGGTGGCCCGCGCCGGCTGGATGGTCAGGCCCTGCGGCCCGGCGTCCACCACCACCCGGTCGCCGGCGCGGATCTCGCCGCGCAGGATCAGCCGCGCCAGCGGGTTCTCGAGGTGGCGCTGGATGGTCCGCCGCAGTGGCCGCGCCCCGTAGTGCGGGTCGAAGCCCTCGCGGGCCAGCCAGGCCCGGGCCGCCGGCGTCAGGTCGAGCGTGATGCTCTGCTCGGCCAGGCGCTTCTGCAGGTCCCGCACCATCAGGTCGACGATCTGCTGGACCTGCTCCGGCGTCAACGGATCGAAGATGATGATCTCGTCGATCCGGTTCAGGAACTCGGGCCGGAAGGTCCGCTTGAGTTCCTCCTCGATCTGCTGGCGCCGGCGTTCGCGGTCGCTCCGGGTGTCCTCGGGAACGGCGAAGCCGAGCGCGCCCCGGCGGACGTGCTGGGTGCCGACGTTCGAGGTCATGATGATCACGGTGTTGCGGAAGTCCACCGTGTGCCCCTGACCGTCGGTCAGGCGACCGTCGTCGAGCACCTGGAGCAGCACGTTGAAGACCTCCGGGTGGGCCTTCTCGATCTCGTCGAAGAGGATGACCTGGTACGGCCGTCGCCGGACCGCCTCGGTCAGCTGCCCGCCCTCCTCGTAGCCGACGTAGCCCGGAGGCGCGCCGATCAGCCGGCTGACCGTGTGCTTCTCCTGGTACTCGGACATATCGACCCGCAGCAGGGCCTCGTCGCTGTCGAAGAGGACCTCGGCCAGGGCCTTGGCCAGTTCGGTCTTGCCCACGCCGGTCGGGCCGACGAAGATGAAGCTGCCGATCGGCCGGCGCGGGTCCTTCAGGCCCGACCGGGCCCGCCGGATGGCGTCGGCCAGGGCCGCCACCGCCGCCTCCTGACCGACCACCCGCTGGTGCAGCCGCTCCTCCAGGTTGAGCAGCCGCTCGGCCTCGGTCTCCAGCATCCGCTGAACCGGCACGCCGGTCCACTCGGCGATCAGGGCGGCGATGTCCTCCGCCTCGACCACGTTGTCCACCGGCCGCTCGTTCTGCCAGCGCTGGCGGGCGGCCTCCAGGTCCTGTTCGAGGCGCACGGCCTCGGCCCGCAGGCGGGCCGCCTGCTCGTAGTCGCGCGCCTCGACCGCAGCCTCCTCGGCCTGCCGGACCTCGGCCAGCCGCGCCTCCAGCTGCTTGAGGTCGGCCGGCGGGCTCTCCAGGTCCACCCGCACCTTGGCCGCCGCCTCATCCACCAGGTCGATGGCCTTGTCCGGCAGATGGCGGTCGGTGATGTAGCGGGCCGAGAGGCGGGCCGCCGCCTCCAGGGCGGCGTCGGTGATCTGGACGCCGTGATGGGCCTCGTAGCGCGGCCGCAGCCCCTTCAGGATCTCAATGGTCTCCTCGACGGTCGGCTCGTCGACGTAGACCGGCTGGAAGCGCCGCTCCAGCGCCGGGTCGCGCTCGATGTGCTCGCGATACTCGTCGAGCGTGGTTGCCCCGATGCACTGGAGTTCGCCCCGGGCCAGGGCCGGCTTGAGCATGTTGGCGGCGTCGATGGCTCCCTCGGCCGCGCCGGCGCCGACCACCGTGTGCAGCTCGTCGATGAACAGGATGATCTCGCGGCGGGCCCGGCGGATCTCCTCCATCACCGCCTGGAGGCGCTCCTCGAACTCGCCGCGGAACTTCGAGCCGGCCACCAGCCCCGGCAGGTCCAGCGCCAGCACCCGCTTGTTCTTGAGCAGGTCGGGGACGTCGCCGGCCACGATCCGCTGGGCCAGGCCCTCGACGATGGCCGTCTTGCCCACGCCCGGCTCGCCGATGAGCACCGGGTTGTTCTTGGTCCGGCGGACCAGGATCTGGATCACCCGGCGGATCTCGGCGTCGCGGCCGATGACCGGGTCCAGTTCACCCCGCCGGGCCAGTTCGGTCAGGTCGCGGCTGTACTTGCGCAGGACCTGGTAGCGGGACTCGGCCCGCGGGTCGGTCACCCGCTGGGTCCCGCGGATCTCGGCCAGGGCCCGGTAGACCGCCTCCTGGTCGATGCCCAGGTCGCGCAGGATGCGGGCGGCCGGCCCCTCGCGGTCGCTGGTGATGGCGATGAAGAGATGCTCGGTGCCAATGTACTCGTCGCGCAGCCGCCGCGCCTCGGCCTCGGCCAGGTCCAGGACCCGCTTCAGCCGGGGAGTGATGTACACCTGCGCGGTGCCGCTCCCGCGGTAGAAGCCACCCCCGCGCGGGAAGCGCTCCAGAACCTGCGTCACCCGCTCGCGCACGATCTCCGGGTCCACGTTCAGCCGCCGGAAGATCTGGGGCACCAGACCATCCGGCTGCTCGACCAGCGCCAGCAGCAGGTGCTCGGTGTCGAGCTGGCTGTGCCGCCGCTCGACCATGATCTCCTGGGCCCGCTGCAACGCCTCCTGGGCCCGCTCTGTGAACCGATCCAACCGCATCGGTCAAACTCCTCTCAACCAGGCGGGTCGGCAAACCGACCGGGCCGGCGCCTGGCCGTGTCGTCCCGGTCCCCCAGGCCCTGGGGTCGGTGGCCGGGCTGCCCGGGACCGCAGCCCGGCGGCGCTCAGGCCGCCTTCTCCTCGTCGGCGGCCCGCAGCGCCACCCGCAGCACCTCGTCCAGGTGCTCGACGAAGACCAGCCGCAGCGAGCGCAGCACGCTGGCCGGCACGTCCACCAGGTCCTTGCGGTTCTTGGCCGGCAGGATCACCGTCGTGACGCCCGCCCGCTGGGCCGCCAGCAGTTTCTCTTTGACGCCGCCGATCGGCAGGACCCGACCGCGCAGCGTGATCTCGCCGGTCATCGCCACGTCACGGCGGACCGGCCGCCCGGTCAGGGCCGAGATGAGGGCGGTGGCCATGGTGATGCCGGCCGACGGCCCGTCCTTGGGGATCGCCCCGGCCGGCACGTGGATATGGATGGCGTGCCGCTCGAAGAAGTGGGGGGCGATGCCCCACTCGGCCGCGTGGGCCCGGGCGTAGGAGAGGGCCGCCGTGGCCGACTCCTTCATGACCTCGCCCAGCTGTCCGGTCAGGATGAGTTCACGCCGGCCCGGCATCACCGAGACCTCGACGAAGAGGACGTCACCTCCGACCGGCGTCCAGGCCAGTCCGGTGGCCACACCCACCGCGTCGGCCGCCTCGGCCACCTCGTGCTCGAAGCGGCGCGGCCCCAGGTAGCGGGCCACATCCCGGGCCCGCACGACCACCCGACGGACCTGACCCTCCGCGATGCGGCGCGCCACCTTGCGGCAGATGTCGCCGATCGCCCGGTCCAGGTTGCGCACGCCGGCCTCCCGGGTGTAGCCGGTGATGATCTCGCGCAGGGCGCTCTCGGCGAAGCGCACCTGCTCCGGCGTCAGACCGTGGGCCCGCACCTGGCGCGGCACCAGGTGCTTGCGGGCGATGGCCAGTTTCTCCTCCTCGGTGTAGCCGGGGAGGGAGATGACCTCCAGCCGGTCGCGCAGGGCCGGCGGGATCGTGTCCAGGACGTTGGCGGTGGCGATGAAGATGACCTCCGAGAGGTCGAACGGCACCTCCAGATAGTGGTCGCTGAAGGCGTGGTTCTGCTCCGGGTCCAGCACCTCCAGCAAGGCCGCCGCCGGGTCACCCCGGAAGTCCACCCCCACCTTGTCCAGTTCGTCCAGGACGAAGACCGGATTCTTGGCGCCGGCCGTCCGCATGCCCTGGATGATCCGGCCCGGAAGCGCCCCGACGTAGGTCCGCCGGTGGCCGCGGATCTCGGCCTCATCGTGGACGCCACCCAGGCTGATGCGGACGAACCGCCGCCCCAGGGCCTGGGCGATGGAGCGGCCCAGGCTGGTCTTGCCCACCCCCGGCGGGCCGACGAAGCAGAGGATCGGGGCCCGCGGGTTGGCGTTCAGCTTCCGCACCGCCAGGTACTCTAGGATGCGCTCCTTGACCTTGGTCAGGCCCTCGTGCTCGGCGTCCAGGATCTCGGCCGCCTTCTTGAGGTCCAGATTGTCCTCGGTCCGGACGCTCCACGGCAGCGAGACCAGCCACTCGACATAGGTGCGGATGACGGCCGTCTCCGGCGAGGCCAGCGGCATCTGGGTCAGGCGCTCGACCTCGCGCAGGGCGCGCTCGCGCACCGCCTCCGGCATGCCGGCCGCCTCGATCTTGGCCCGCAGTTCCTGGGCCAGCGCCTCCTCCGGGCTGTGCTCGCCCAGCTCCCGCTGGATGGCCTTGAGCTGCTCGCGCAGGAGATAGTCGCGCTGCGACTTCTCCACGCCCTTCTGGACCTCGCTCTTGATCTTGGCGCTCAGCGCCAGGACCTCCAGTTTGGTCGAGAGCAGCTGGGCCACCCGCGTCAGCCGGGCCACCGGGTCGAGCGTCTCCAGCACCTCCTGCCGCTCGGCGGTGGTGAACTCCGGCAGGGTGGCCAGGGCGTCGGCCAGCGCCCCCGGCGCGGTCAGCGCCCGCGTCGCCCGGACCGCCTCCTCCGGCACGGCCCCGCTCAGTTCGACGTAGCGGTCGAAGAACTCCCGGACCGTGCGGAGCAGGGCCTCGACCTCCAGGCTCGGGGCCACGGTCGGCTCCTCCAGCGCCTGGACCGCCGCCGCCAGGAACGGCGCGGTCTGAACGAACGCCACGACCTGGGCCCGCTGCTCGCCCTGGACCAGCACCTGCAACGTGCCGTCCGGCAGCCGGACCGCCTGGGCCAGCACCGCGATCGTCCCCACCGCCGGCAGGATCTCCGGCCGCACCTCCTCGGCCGGCTCGCGCTGGCCCAGGATGAGCACCCGCTGCCCGGCCGTGGCGGCCGCCTCGATCGCCTGGACCGAGACCGGCCGGCCCACCCGCAGGGGCATCGTCACCCCCGGGAACAACACCGAGTCCCGCAGCGGGACCACCGGCAGGACCAGCTGTTCGGTTGTCTGGGTCAGCGTCTGCTCACGCACGGTCATCACCTCGACCTCCCTTCCTGTCAGCAGAAGGATACAAAATTGAGCCAGGTATTGTCAAATTTCTTTCTTAGAACTGGCATAGAACACCCCCGGTCGCCCGCGCCTTGACAGACCGGGAGGGGCGGGGTATACTGGAGCCAGAGGGAGCCTGGCCGGGTGGCTCAGCCCGGCCACACCGGGAGGGTGCCGTGCGCGACCGTGGAGGCCTCAGCGACCGCGTCGGTCGGTCCGGGCCACGGCGTGGGTCCGCCGGTCCCCTACCGGGGAGACCCTGAGGACTGTTGGCCGCTTCCCCACGGCCGTGGACCGGCGGACCGGTCCACGGTTTTTTTGTGTGTCGGAGACCAGTGAAGGCGCGTCCGCGGACGCGTCAGAGGGGCGAAAGGGATGCCTGAGCCGGCTGTCTGTGTCCAGGAGGTCACCAAGGTCTTCGCCGAGACACCGTTCTGGCGGTGGCTGCGGCCGGCCGCGCGGGCGGCCGACCTGGTGGTCGCCGTCGACCGTGTCAGTCTCACGGTCGCTCGTGGCGAGATCGTCGGCCTGCTCGGGGCCAACGGCTCCGGGAAATCGACGCTCATCCGCCTGATCGCCACGCTCCTCATCCCCGACAGCGGGACGATCACCGTCTTCGGCCACGACGTCCGGCGTGAGGAGATGACGGTCAAGCGGTTGATCAATCGGGTGAGCGTTGAGGCGGCCTTCTTCAAGAAGCTCTCGCCGATGGAGAACCTGCTCTACGCCGCCCGCCTCTACGGCCTGGAGGCCCGGACCGCCCGTCAGCGCATCGTGGCGATCCTGGAGCAGCTGGGGATCGAGACCCGCCGGGTGCACGAGCCGCTCGAGAAGATGTCGCGCGGGATGCAGCAGAAGGTGGCCATCGCCCGGGCCTTCCTGACCGCGCCGGTCCTGCTGCTTTTGGATGAGCCGACGACCGGTCTGGACCCGCAGTCCAAGCGCGAGGTCCAGGAGTTCGTCCGCCGTATCCGGGCCCAGCACGACGCCACGGTCCTGCTCACCACCCACGACATGGAGGAGGCCGAGCGACTCTGCGACCGGCTGGCCATTATGGACCGTGGGCGGATCGTCGCCGTGGGCCGGCCGGCGGACCTCAAGCGTCAGGTGGTCGGCGACGAGCGGGCCACGCTGGAGACGGTCTTTCTCCGGCTCACCGGCCGGCGTCTCGACGAGGAGAGCGAGGCCGCTCTGGCCTCGTAGGGCCGGCCCCGGACGACCGTGGCGGCAGGAGGAGGAACGGATGGCGACGCTGGCCCGTGAGGTCCAGGCCGCTTACGCCTTTGTCGAGCGCAACTTCAACCTGGTCAAGCGCTACTGGGGCTGGGAGATCGTCTGGCTGGTCTACGCGGTGGCCCACTCGCTGGCCATCGGCTTCATCGGGCTGGGGATGGAGCAGGTGAGCGGCCAGCGGGTGGACACCCGTCAGGTGGTGCTGTATCTCCTGGTCGGGACGCTGGTCTGGAGTTACCTGGCGGTGGTCTTCGACGCCATCGGCGAGATGATCGCCTGGGAGCGGTGGGAGGGGACCATCGAGTACACGTTCATGGCGCCGGTCTCGCGGCTGGTGCACATGCTCGGCACCTGTCTTTTCGCCGTGGTCTACGGGCTGCTGCGGACCGGGCTGATCCTGGGGATCGTGGCCCTCTTCTTCCACCTCGACCTCTCGCGGGCCAACCTGCTGGCGGCGATCGTGGTCCTGGTGGTGGCCAGCCTGAGCTTCATCGGCCTGGGGATCATGGTCGCCACCCTGCCGCTCCTCTTCACCGAGCGGGGCTCGCAGATGGTCTACATCGCCCAGGCCTGCCTGCTCCTTTTCTCCGGCATCTACTACCCGGTCGAGGTGATGCCCGGCTGGATGCAGACCCTCGCTCGCCTCTCGCCGGCGACCTACGCCCTGGCCGCCGCCCGCGAGAGCCTGCTTTACGGCCGCGATCTTGGGGCTCTGGCCGGTCTGATCCTGCCGCTCCTCGGCCTGGGCCTGCTCAGCATCCCGCTGGGGCTGCGCGTCTTCCTGGCCGCCGAGCGCTACGCCAAGCGGACCGGCCGGCTCAAGCGCAGCGGCTAGGGCTGGCAGGATTCCTCGGCCTGACGGACCTCGATCTGGCCGTCGCGCTCGCGTGTCTCAAAGCGCAGGGCGCTGGCCGTGGCCGGGCCGGCCAGCACCTGGCCGTCGGTCAGGCGAAACTGCGAGTAGTGCCAGGGACAGGTGACGGTCAGGTCGCTCACCCGGCCCTGGTCGAGCGGGCCGCCCAGGTGGGGACAGGTGGCCCCGATGGCGTAGACCCGGCCCTGGAGGCGGCTGAGGAGCACGGGCACGGTGCCAACGACCACCCGCCGGCGCTGGCCCTCGGCCAGATCGGCGGCGGGCAGGACCGGTGTCCAGGCGCGGGGGCCGCTCTGGAAGGCGGTCCGGTTCACCCCGACGCCGCAGCGGTAGGCCAGATGTCCGCCCAGCCAGGTGCTGAAGGCGAGGAGGCCGTAGCCCAGCCCGGCCAGCCCGATCCCCCGCCCCCGGTCGCCACGGAGCCGGGCCAGGAGGGAGGCGGTGTAGAGGCCGGTGACCGCCAGGTTGGCCAGCCCATGGACCAGCCCCAGCCGGCGGGCGCCGTGGCTGGTCCAGGTCCAGTCGGCCAGCCCGGCCGTGGCCGCCGCCAGCGCCCCGACGAGGCCGAACCCGGTGGTCGCGGTCGCCGCCGACCGCAGTCCCCGCCCGGGACGCAGCCAGTCGAGCAGGTCCAGGCAGAGGGTCGCGGTCCAGGCGCCGACCGGCCAGTCGGTGAGGGCGGCGTGCAGGGGGTGGCCGAGCCAGGTGCCGTGCACGAGCGAGCGCAGACGGGGCCGGTGCTCCAGGAACTCGTGGAGCGGCCGCTGCAGCGGGCCGGCCAGCCGGTCGAGGAACGACCGCTGCTCGATGGTCTGTTCGATCTTCTCCAGCGCTTCCACTGCCATCGGGTCTCCTCCGGTGAGTCTCGCGCCCTCTCTGGGCAAGAGTCGTGCAGCGGCCGTCCGGGACCGTCCTTGACACCGTCTCCCGGTCGGCCTATACTTTGGCTATCGCAAACTGTTAGGCGAACATGAGATTCCTGGTCGGGTGTCGATGGGTGCCCGGCCGGGCCAGGAGAGGACACGGTGCGCGAGACAGCCACCCTGCGCAGTCTGCACGACCTTCCCCCGCACACGGTCCGGCTGACGCTGGTCGGGCTCTTCCTGGGATTGCTCCTGGCGGCGCTGGACAACACGGTCGTGGGCACGGCCATGCCGCGGGTGGTGGCGGATCTGGGGGGCTTTGAGCGCTACGCCCTGGTGGCCACTGCCTACATGGTCACCGGCACGGTGGTCGGCCCCATCGTCGGGCGGCTCTCCGACCTCTACGGGCGCAAGAAGTACTATCTGGGCGGGATTGGGCTTTTTCTGGTGGGGTCGGCCCTCTGCGGAGCCAGCCCGTCCATGGACTGGCTGATTCTGGCCCGGGCCTTCCAGGGGATCGGCGCCGGCGTGATGCAGACCATGGCCTTCACGGTGGTCGGCGACCTCTTCCCGCCGGCCCAGCGTGGTCGGGCTCAGGGGGCCACCGCCGGGGCCTTCGGCCTCTCGTCGCTGGTCGGCCCTATGGTCGGCGGCTACATCACCGACCACTGGTCCTGGCGCTGGGTCTTCTATATCAACCTGCCGCTGGGGCTCCTGGCCCTGGTGGCGCTGGCCCTTTTCTTCCCGCCGCTCCGGCCGCACCGGCCCCACCGGGGCATCGACTACGCCGGCGCCGGGGTCTTCATCCTGGCGGTGGGGCCGCTGCTGCTGGCGCTCTCGTGGGGCGGCACCGTTTACCCGTGGCTTTCGGCCCCGGTCCTGGGACTGCTGGTCCTCGCCGTGCTGGCGGCCCTGCTCTTTATCCAGATCGAGCGGCGAGCCCCGGAGCCGCTCCTGCCGCTGGGGCTCTTCCGCCATCAGATCATCGGCAACGCTCTCCTGGTGATGGCCCTGACCGCGGGAGGCTTCTTCGGCACGGCCCTCTTCGTGCCGCTCTTTCTCCAGGGCGTGCTGGGGGCTTCGGCCACCGAGAGCGGTCAGATGATGACGCCGACGATGCTGGCCTTCGTCGGCGGCGCGCTGCTGGCCGGCCAGACGATCACCCGCACCGGCCGCTACAAGCTCCAGGCGGTCGGCGGCCTGGCACTGGCGGTGAGCGGCATGCTCGCCTTCGCGACGCTGGGTCCCGAGACGCCCCGCTGGCTGGTGGTGGCCGACCTCGTCTGGACCGGCCTGGGGATGGGCATGACGATGCCGACCTTCACGATCATCGTCCAGAACGCCCTGCCCTACGAGTACCTCGGCGTCGGGACCGCCACCGCCCAGTTCGCCCGCGCCCTGGGTGGCACGGTCGGCTCGGCCCTCTTCGGGACGCTGGTGGCCAACCGTTTCCAGCCGGCCTTCCTGGCCGCTCTGCCGCCGGCGCTCCAGGCGAGCCTGCCGGCCGACCGCCTGGCCCGCCTCTCTAACCCCCGGGCCCTCTTCCTGGGGGGCGAGGGCGGCGTGGCCCTCGGCAGCGCGCTGGCGCCGTTCGGCCAGATCCCGGCGGAGGCGGCGGCCCAGGTTCACCAGGCCCTGCGGGCGGGCCTCGCCGGGGCCCTGCACGACGCCTTCTTCCTGGGTGGGCTGGTGATGGCCCTGGCCCTGGTGGCGGTGCTGTTCATCCCCGAGGTCCCGCTGCGCCGTAGCCACCACACGGCGCCCCCATCGGTGTCGGTGGCGCCAGCCCCGAGCGAGCGCGGCGGGTAGAGCGCCGGTCTCCCCCGCCGCGCCGGGCGTGCGCCCACCGACCGCCCTCTCCCGCCCTTTACCGGGCCGGCCGCCCACGCTACAATGGCCTCCACCGGCGACGCGCGGACCGGCCGCCAGCGGTGCTGAGGAGCGCGTGTGCGGATCGTGGCCGTCGGCAACTTCGGCCTGACCACCAAACAGACCATGGCCGCGCGGGCGCTGCCCCTGCTGCAGGCCCTGGGCCAGCGCGGCCATACGGTCTGGCTCGTCCTGCCGACCTGGGACGAGCCGGCGCGGACCGACCGGACCTGGTCGGTCCAGGGGGTGACCTGCCTGGGCCTGTCCGCGCCCGGCGGACCGCTCTGGCCCTACCGGCTGGCCCTGCGGACCCTGCGGGTGGTCTGGACCCTGCGGCCCGACCTCGTCTACTGTTTCAAGCCCAAGGCCTTCGCCGGGGCGGTCCTCCTCGCCTTCTGGCTCGGGCGGCGCCTGGGACGTTTCCACGGGCCGCTCGTCCTGGACACCGACGACTGGGAGGGCGACGGGGGCTGGAACGACCGCGAGCGGGCCCGCTTCCGGCCCTGGGAGCGGCGTCTCATCGCCTGGCACGAGCGCTGGTGCCTGGCCCACGCCGATCTGGTCACCGCCGCCAGCCAGACGCTGGCCGACCGCGCCCGGGCCCTGGGCGCCCGGCGGGTGCTCTACCTGCCCAACGGGCTGGCCGCGACCGCGCCCGCCTGGACGCCCGGCGATGGGCGCCGGGTACGCCGGGCGTTCGGCCTGGGCGACCGTCCGCTGGTGCTGATCTACACCCGCTTTGTCGAGTTCGCCCCCGACCGGCTGGTGGCCACCCTGGCGGCCATTATCCGGTCGCGGCCCCCGGTCGCCGCGCTGATCGTCGGCCGGGGGCTGGCGGGCGAAGAGCGGGCGTGCGCCCGTCTGATCGACCGGGCGGGGCTGGCCGACCGGGTGGTCTTCGCCGGCTGGGTCCAGCCCGACGACCTGCCGGACTACTTCGCCGCCGCCGACCTGGCCCTCTACCTCCTCGACGACACGCTGCTCAACCGGGCCAAATGCCCGGTCAAGCTCCTGGAGCTGCTGGCCGCCGGCGTGCCGGTGGTGGCCGACGCGGTGGGTGAGGCGCGGGCTCTCATCCGCCCGGGCGAGACCGGGATCCTCGTCCCGCCCGGTGATACCGTGGCGATGGCGACCGCCGCCCTGGCGCTCCTGGACGACCCGGCCCGGCGCTGGACGCTCGGGGCCCAGGCGCGGGAGTTCGTCCGGCGCCACCGTCTCTGGGAGGGGCTCGGGCCACGACTGGTGGCCGCGATCGAGGCGCTCGGCGCGCCGGGCTGGGCGGAGGACGCGCGGCCGGTCGCCAGATCGCAGGGGGGGGACCGTCCCTGAGGAGCGCACCTGTTCTCGGCGTCGACGTCGGCGGGACGTTCACCGACTTCGCCCTTCTGGCCGCGGGCCGGCTGCGGGTGGACAAGCGCCCCAGCACGCCCGCCGACCCGGCGCGGGCGGTTCTGGAGGGCCTGAGCGAGCTGGCCCCGCCGGGAACACGGGTGGTCCACGGCACCACGGTGGCCACCAACGCCCTGCTGGAGCGGCGGGGGGCCCGGACCGCCTTTCTCACCACCGCCGGCTTCGGCGACCTTTTGTTGCTGGCCCGGCAGGACCGGCCGGCCCTCTACGATCTGGCCCCCCGACGGCCGGCGCCGCTCGTGCCGCCCGACCTCTGCTTTGAGATCGACGAGCGGCTGAGCGCCGAGGGCACGGTGCTGGTGCCGCTGAACACGGCCCAGATTCCAGCGATCATCGCCCGACTGCGGGCGGCCCGGGTCGAGGCCGTCAGCCTCTGCCTCCTCTTCGCCTACCGCAATCCGGAGCACGAGCGGCTGGTCGCTCAGGCGCTTCGCGCGGCGCTGCCGGCCGTCTTCCTCTCGGTGGGGCATGAGGTTCTGCCGGAGTTTCGCGAGTACGAGCGGGCCGCGACCGTGACGCTCAACGCCTACGTTGGGCCGGTGATCGCCCGCTACCTGGAGCGTCTCGAACGAGGGCTGGCCGGCCAGGGGCGGGGGCCGCTCTTCATCACCCAGTCCAACGGTGGCGTCCTGACCGCCGCCGGCGCCCGGCGCTGGCCGGTCCGGACCGTTCTCTCCGGTCCGGCCGCCGGGGTGGTTGGGGGGTTCGCCGTGGCCCGCCAGGCCGGGTTCAGCCAGGTGATGACGTTCGATATGGGTGGCACCTCGACCGACGTGGCCCTCTGCCCCGGCGAGATCCCCTGGACCGAGGAGACGCGCGTCGGTGATCTCCCCATCCGGCTGCCGGCGGTGGCCGTCCAGAGCGTTGGGGCGGGCGGGGGATCCATCGCCCGGCTGGACGCCGGCGGAGCGCTGCGGGTCGGGCCGGAGAGCGCCGGGGCCGATCCCGGGCCGGCCTGCTACGGCCGGGGCGATCAGCCCACCGTCACCGACGCCAACCTGGTGGCGGGCCGTCTGCTGCCCACATATTTCCTGGGCGGCCGGCTGCGGCTGGACGTCGCCCGGGCCCGAGCGGCGCTGGAACGCCTCGGTCGGGATCTCGGCTGGTCGCCCGAGGAGACGGCCCTGGGGGTGCTGGCGGTGGCCGAGGCGGCGATGGAGCGGGCCCTCTGGCAGGTCTCGGTCGCCCGGGGCTACGACCCGCGCGATTTCGTGCTGGTGGCCTTCGGCGGGGCCGGGCCGCTCCACGCCGCCGCGCTGGCCACGGCCCTGGGGATGACCACTGTGCTGGTGCCGCGTTATCCCGGCGTCCTGGCGGCTATCGGGGCCATCAGCGCCGATCTGGTGCGCGACGAGAGCCAGGCAGTCCTGGCCCGGCTGACCGCAGTCTTCGACCAGCTGCCGGCCCTGGCCCGCCGGCTCGTCGACCGGGTCCGGGCGGAGTTCTCACCCGCCGACTGGGACCAGGCCCGTCTGGCCTTCGCCCTGGACCTGCGCTTTGCGGGGCAGGGCTACGAACTGACCACACCCTGGCAGCCGGGAGAGGCGCTCGCCGCCGTGGTCGCGCGCTTTCACGGGCTGCACCGCCAGCGCTACGCCTTCCACCTGCCCGATCGGCCGGTCGAGGTGGTGGCCGTGCGTCTTCGGGTCACCGTCCCCCTGCCCCGGCCGCTGGAGGGCGAAGCGGCGGCGGCGACCGCGCCGGTCGAGGCGGCCCTGGTCGCGCGCCAGCCGGTTCTTCTGGCCGATGGCTGGCGGGAGACGCCGGTCTACGACCGGGCGCGGCTGGGGCCGGGCCACGCCCTCGCCGGGCCGGCGCTGATCGTTCAGGCCGACGCCACGACGCTGGTGCCGCCCGGCTGGTGGGCCTGGGTCGACCGCTACGGACACCTGCGGCTGCGGCGCGACGGAGGATAGCTCTAGTGGCGAGCGTGGACCCGGTCAGCCTGGAGGTCTTCCGCCATCGGCTGAGCAGTGTGCCCGAGACGATGGGGGCGGCCCTGGAGCGGTCGGCGCTCTCGCCCAACATTCGGGAGCGCCGGGACTTCAGCTGCGCCCTCTTTACCCCTGAGGGCGATCTGGTGGCCCAGGCCGCCCACATCCCGGTGCATCTCGGGGCGATGCCGGCGGCGGTCCGGGCGGCGCTGACCCAGGGGCCGCTGGCCCCCGGCGATGTCGTCGTCCTCAACGACCCTTTCCTGGGGGGAACGCATCTGCCGGACATCACCATGGTCTCGCCGGTCTACGAGGGCCCCACGCTCGTCGGGTATCTGGCCTCGCGGGCCCATCACGCCGACGTCGGCGGAATGACGCCGGGGTCGATGCCGCTTTCGACCGAGATCTATCAGGAGGGGGTGATTATCCCGCCGCTGAAGCTGCGGGAGGGCGGACGCCTGAACGAGGCGCTGCTCGCCCTCATCTGCCGCAACGTTCGCACCCCTGACGAGCGGCGGGCCGATCTCCTGGCCCAGATCGCCGCCCACGATGTCGGGGCCGCCCGCCTGGGCGAGATCGCCCGCCGGACCGGGATCGCTGCTCTCCTGGCCCACGCCCAGGCCCTTCTGGACTACGCCGAACGGTTCACCCGCCAGGTCATCGCCGCCCTGCCCGACGGCCAGTACGCGTTTGCCGACTATCTGGACGATGACGGTCAGGACCCCACACCGCTGCCGATCCGGGTGACCGTGACCATCGCCGGCGACACCCTGACCGCCGATTTCACCGGCTCGGCGCCGGAGTGTCTGGGCTGTCTGAACGCCGTCGAGGCGGTGACCTGTTCGGCCGTCTACTACGTGGTCCGCTGCCTGACCGGGGAGACGCCGCCGGCCAACGCCGGGGCCTTCCGGCCGATCCGGGTCATCGCCCCGCCGGGGATCATCGTCAACGCCCGGCCGCCACGAGCGGTGGCCGGAGGGAACGTCGAGACCTCGCAGCGGATCGTCGATGTGCTGCTGGGGGCGCTGGCCCAGGCGGCGCCAGACCGTATCCCGGCGGCCGGCCAGGGGACGATGAACAACGTGGCGCTGGGGGGCGTGGTCCACGGCCAGCCCTTCGCCTACTACGAGACGATCGGCGGCGGGATGGGGGCCTCGCCGCAGGGGGACGGGCTGAGTGGCGTCCACGTCCACATGAGCAACACCCGCAACACCCCGGTTGAGGCTCTCGAACACGCCCTGCCGGTCCGGATCCGGCGCTACGCCCTGCGCTGGGGCTCGGGCGGCGCCGGCCGCTTCCGGGGCGGGGACGGGGTGGTCCGCGAGTACGAGTTCCTGGTGCCGACGACGGTGACCCTTTTGACCGAGCGGCGGCGCTTCGCCCCCTATGGACTCCAGGGCGGTCAGCCGGGGGCGCGGGGGGAGAACTGGCTGATCCGCGACGGGGACGAGACGCCCCTGCCGGGGAAGGTGACGCTGCGTCTGCAGCCCGGCGACCGGCTGCGGATCGCCACCCCGGGCGGGGGCGGCTGGGGGCCCCCGGCAGGGTCGGCTTAGACGTGGAAGCGGAAGGTGATGACGTCGCCGTCCTGGACGACGTAGTCGCGGCCCTCCAGGCGGACCAGTCCCCGTTCGCGGGCGGCGGTCAGGCTCCCGGCGGCCAGCAGGTCGGCCCAGGAGACGACCTCGGCCCGGATGAAGCCGCGCTCCATGTCGCTGTGGACCCGGCCGGCGGCCTGCGGGGCCTTCGTCCCGGCCACGACCGGCCAGGCCCGCACCTCGCGGGTGGTGGCCGCAGTGTAGAAGGTGATGAGGTTGAGCAGACGGTAGCTGGTCTGGACCAGCGTCTCGAGCCCCGAGACGGTCAGGCCCAGCGCCGCCCGGTACTCCCGGGCCTCCTCCGGGCTGAGGGCGGCCAGTTCGGCCTCCAGGGCCGCGCAGACCGGCACCACGAGCGCGCCCTGCTGGGCGGCCAGCGTCTGGAGGGGGTCGAGCGCCGGGCGTGTGTCCGGGGCCGTCTCCTCGGCGACGTTGGCCACGTACAGGCAGGGCTTGAGGGTCAGCAGGCCGAACCCCTGGAGCAGGGCCTGCTCCTCCGGGGCGAGGGCCAGGGTGCGCAGCGGCTGGCCGGCGTTGAGGTGGGCTTGCAGCCGGCGCAGGAGGTCGACCTCGCGCCGGGCGGCTGGCTGGCCGGTCCGGGCGGCGGTCTGGAGGCGCTCCAGTCGCCGCTCGACCAGCGCCAGATCGGCCAGGGCCAGTTCGGTCAGAAGGATCGTGGCGTCGCGGACCGGGTCGATGTTGCCGTAGAGGTGGGGCACGTCCGGGTCGGCGAAGCAGCGGAGGACGACGATCACCGCGTCCACGGTCCGGATGTGGCTCAGGAACTGATTGCCCAGTCCCTCGCCCTGGCTGGCGCCCTGGACCAGGCCGGCGATGTCGACGACCGCGATGGTGGCCGGGACCTTCCGCTCGGTCTGGAGCAGGGCGTGCAGCTGGTCCAGTCGCTCGTCGGGCACGGCCACGACGCCGACGTTCGGATCGATGGTGGTGAAGGGATAGGGGGCCACCGCCGCCCCGGCTCGGGTCAGGGCGTTGAAGAGGGTGGACTTGCCCGCGTTGGGGAGACCGACCAGACCGAACGTCAGCGCCATCGGTCAGACAACCACCTTTCCGGGACAAAACGGCACCCCCGTCGGGCGTTCGCCGACGGGGGCTCTCTCCAGCGACAAGGATACCAGAAAGGGCGCGTCCGGCGCAACCGCGCGGTGGAGAGGGCACTGTCACACGGACGGTGGGCGAGTTTGGGGAAAGGGCTCTCCTGCGCCTCTCGGCTGTTTCTTCGGGGCCCTTCTCCTCACGCCACCTGGAGGT
>CACRXC010000120.1_pt1 | contig 38401 bp, 34 predicted proteins | sample 5377091 | NCBI WGS metagenome assembly CACRXC01 (sample SAMEA6061845, study PRJEB28556) | metagenome | reverse complement strand
CCAGGTGGCGTGAGGAGAAGGGCCCCGAAGAAACAGCCGAGAGGCGCAGGAGAGCCCTTTCCCCAAACTCGCCCACCGTCCGTGTGACAGTGCCGATGTCCTCCGCCCCTTGACAGTTCGGCCCGTTTCCCGTATGCTTAAGAGCAACCGCACAGTGTCAAAGGCGACGAACAGGACGAGTACACCGGTCGCACGGCCCCAGAGAGCCGGGGAAAGGTGCGAGCCCGGTGCTGGTGGACCGGTGGAATGGACCTGGGAGCCGCAGACCGAACGGTGAGGCCGGTGGGCCCCGCCCAGTAGGCTCTGCCGGCGGTCCCGCCGTTACCCGGGACCGGGTATCGGAGCGACCAGCCCGGTGGGCTGGAGCGTCTCCCGTACTCGTGATAATGAGCGGGCTCGCACGAGCCAAGTGGGGTGGCACCGCGGAACCTCCCGTCCCCAGCGGACGGGAGGTTTTTTGATCGGGGTGTGGGAAGGAGTGACGATGTACCAGCCAACGCTGGCCGAGGTCCGGCAACGGGCCGCCGAAGGAACCCTGGTGCCGGTCTATCGCGAGATCCTGGCCGACCTGGAGACGCCGGTCTCCGCTTTCCTCAAGATCGCCCGGGGGCCGGGCTCGTTCCTGCTCGAAAGCGTCGAGGGGGGCGAGCGCCTGGCCCGCTACTCGTTCATCGGCACCGAGCCGCTGGCGACCCTGCGGCTGCAGGACGGCCTCCTCACCCGCCAGTCCCCCCAGGGGCAGACCAGCCGGCCCTTCCGCGACCCGCTGGTGGCTCTGGCCGAGGAGCTGCGGCCCTACCGGTTTCTGGCTCTCCGGCCGGAACTGCCCCGTTTCACCGGCGGACTGGTCGGCTACCTCAGCTACGACGCCGCCCGCTACTTCGAACGGCTGCCGGTGCCGGCCGTCGATCCATGGGGCCTGCCCGAGGCCATCTTCTTCCTGGTGGACACCCTCCTTATCTTCGACCACCTGCGCCGGCGGATCATGGTGGTCAGTCACGCCGACCTCCGTCAGGGCGTCGAGCGCGGCTACGGACAGGCCGTCGAGCGCATCGAGTGCCTGGTCGAGCGCCTGCGCGCGCCGCTTCCCCCGATCCGTCCCGGCGACCTGGGGCGGCCACGCCGTCAGCCCCTCTTCACCGCCAACCTCACCCCGGCGGAGCACGCGGCCATGGTCGAGCGGGCCAAGCGCTACATCGTCGAGGGCGATATCATCCAGGTCGTCCTCTCGCTCCGGCTGACGTGTGAGACCCCGGCCGATCCCTTCACCATCTACCGGGCCCTGCGCACCATCAACCCCTCGCCCTACATGTACTACCTCGACCTGGGCGAGGCCCACATCATCGGGGCCTCGCCGGAGCTCCTGGTCCGGGTTGAGGACGGCCTGGTCCACATCCACCCCATCGCAGGCACCCGTCGGCGCGGAGCCACCCCCGAGGAGGACCTGGCCCTGGAGGCCGAACTGCGCCAGGACGAGAAAGAGCGGGCCGAGCACATCATGCTCCTCGACCTGGGACGCAACGATGTGGGCCGGGTGAGCGAGCCGGGCTCGGTCCGGGTGACCCAGCTGATGGAGGTCGAGCGCTACTCGCACGTGATGCACCTGGTCTCCCATGTGACCGGCCGGCTGCGGCGCGACCTCACCCCGCTGGATGCCCTGCGGGCCGGCTTTCCGGCCGGGACGGTCTCCGGGGCCCCCAAGATCCGGGCGATGGAGATCATCGCCGAACTGGAGCCCGACCGGCGCGGTCCCTACGCCGGGGCGGTCGGCTACGTCGGCTTCTCCGGCAACCTCGATACCGCCATCGCCATTCGGACCATCGTGCTGAAAGGCCGGCGGGCCATGATCCAGGCCGGCGGGGGGATCGTGGCCGACTCCACGCCGGAGCGCGAGTACGAGGAGGCGATGAACAAGGCCCGGGCGACGCTGCAGGCTATCGCCCTGGCCGAGGAGATGGAGAGGGAACATGGTGCTCCTGATCGATAACTATGACAGTTTCACCTACAACCTGTACCAGTACCTCTGCGAACTCGGGGCCGAGGTGGTGGTCCGCCGGAACGATGAGATCACGCTGGACGAGATCGCCGCTCTCGCGCCAGACCGGATTGTGATCTCTCCCGGACCCTGCGGACCGGAGCAGGCCGGCATCTCGGTGGCCGTCATCCGCACGTTCGGTCCCCGCATCCCCATCCTCGGCGTCTGCCTGGGCCACCAGTGCATCGGGTACGCCTACGGTGGTCGGGTGGTGCGGGCCGACCGGGTGATGCACGGGAAAACCTCCCTTATCTACCACGACGGCAAGGGGGTCTTTCGCGGCCTCCCCAGTCCCTTCGAGGCCATCCGCTATCACTCGCTGGTGGTCGAGCGGCGGACCCTCCCGGCCTGCCTGGAGATCACCGCCCAGACCACCAGCGGCACGATCATGGGCCTGCGCCACCGCGCGTACCCGGTCGAGGGCGTTCAGTTTCACCCCGAGTCCATCATGACCAGCGTGGGCAAAGATCTCCTGCGCAACTTTCTGACCAGTGAGGTGCGGGTATGATCCGTGAGGCGATCGCCAAACTGGTCGCCGGCGAGTCGCTGACGACCGCCGAAGCCCGTGAGGTGATGGAGGAGATCATGGGCGGCCAGGCCACCCCGGCCCAGCTGGGCGCCTTCCTGGTGGCCCTCCGCCTGAAGGGCGAGACCGTCGATGAGGTGGTCGGGCTGGCCGAGACCATGCGCCGCCACGCGCTGCGGGTGCCGACCCGCGGCCCGGTGGCCGATACCTGCGGGACCGGCGGCGACCACAGCGGGACGTTCAACATCTCGACCACCGCCGCCTTCGTCCTGGCGGCGGCCGGCGTGCCGGTGGCCAAGCACGGCAACCGGGGGATGAGTTCGCACTGCGGCTCGGCCGATGTCCTGGAGGCGCTGGGGGTCAACATCGCCCTCTCGCCCGAACAGGCAGCAGCCTGCCTGGCGGATGTCGGCATCGCCTTCCTCTTCGCCCCTCTCTACCATCCGGCGATGAAGCACGCGGCCGGCCCCCGGCGGGAGATCGGCATCCGAACGGTCTTCAACCTCCTGGGGCCGCTGACCAACCCGGCTGGGGCGGCCTACCAGGTCCTGGGCGTGCCGCAGCCTGAGGCGGTGGAGCTCCTGGCCCGGGCGCTGCAGCGGCTGGGCACCCGCCACTCCCTGGTCGTCCACAGCCAGGACGGGCTGGACGAACTCTCGCTCTCGGCCCCGACCCTCGTCTGCGAGGTAACCCCGGACCAGGTGCGGACCTACACGGTCACACCGGAGGAGGTGGGCCTCTGTCGGGCGCCGCGCGAGGCGGTGCGGGGGGGATCGGCGGCGGAGAACGCCGAGGTCATCCGGCGGGTCCTGGCCGGCGAGCCCGGCCCGGCGCGCGATATCGTCCTCCTGAACAGCGCGGCCGCGCTGCTGGCCAGCGAACAGGTCTCCGACCTGCGCAGTGGCGTCCGCCTGGCCGCCGAGATCATCGACAGCGGGGCGGCCCAGGCCAAACTGGCGCAGCTGGTCCGCTATACGCAGGAGTGCCGGTCGTGATCCTGGCAGAGATCCTGGCCCACAAGCGGGCCGAGGTGGCCGCTCAGAAAGCGCGCTGGCCGCTGGACCAGGTCCAGGCCCAGGCCCGGCGGCAGCCGCCCCCGCGCGACTTCGCGGCCGCCCTCCGGTCAGCACCGGATCTGGCGGTCATCGCCGAGGTCAAACGCGCCTCGCCCTCGGCCGGCGCCATCCGCCCCGACGCCGATCCGGTCGAACTGGCCCGCTGCTACGCCCGGGCCGGGGCGGCCGCGATCTCGGTCCTGACCGACCATCGTTTCTTCCAGGGCTCGCTCGACGACCTCGTCCGGGTTCGCCAGGCGGTCGACCGACCAGTTCTGCGCAAGGATTTTCTTATCGACCCCTATCAGGTCTGGGAGGCGCGGGCGGCCGGCGCTGACGCTGTGCTTCTCATCGTCGCGGCTCTGGCCGACGCCGACCTTATCGCCCTGCAGGCTCTGGCCCACGACCTGGGCATGGCCGCCCTGGTCGAGGTCCACACGGCGGAGGAGGTCGAGCGGGCGCTCCGGGCCGAGGCTCGTCTCATCGGCATCAACAACCGCGACCTGCGGACCTTCACCGTGGACCTGGCCACGACCGAGCGACTGCGGCCGCTCATTCCGCCTGACCGACTGGTGGTCAGCGAGAGCGGTATCCAGACGGCGGCCGACGTGGCCCGCCTCCGCCGGGCCGGGGTCCGGGCGGTGCTGGTCGGCGAGGCCCTGATGCGTGCGCCGGACCCGGCGGTCCGACTGCGGGAGTTTCAGGAGGCCGGTCGATGACACGGGTCAAGATCTGCGGTCTGCGGACTGTCGCGGCGGCGCGGGCCGCCGTTGAGGCCGGCGCCGACTTCCTGGGCTTTGTCTTCGCCCCCAGCCGACGGCAGGTGGCCCCCCGGCTGGTCCAGCAGCTCCTGGCCGACCTGCCGCCGGGGGCCTACGAGACGGTGGGTGTTTTCGTCGACGCCCCACCGCACCTCATCAACGCCATCGCCGAGACCTGCCGTCTGGACTGGGTCCAGCTGTGCGGTCAGGAGCCGCCCGACCTCTGCGCCCAGGTCCGGGTGCCGGTCATCAAATCGTTCCGGGTGGCCGGGCCGGTTGACCTGACGACCATCGCCCGGTACATGACGGTCTGCCGGCTGGTCCACCTGGACACCTATCGCCCCGGCCAGGCCGGGGGCACCGGCGAGACCTTCGACTGGTCGCTGGCGGTGCCGGTGGCCCGGCGCTGGCCGACCATGCTGGCGGGCGGGCTCGACGCCGCGAACGTGGCCCGGGCTATCCAGCTGGTCCAGCCCTACGCGGTGGACGTCTCCAGCGGCGTCGAGACCGCGGGCGAGAAAGACCCCGCCAAGATCGCCGCCTTCATCGCCGCCGTCCGGCGGGCGACCGCCACGGCTGAGCACACGGGGTGAGAGCATGCCACCGAAACCGTCTGCGCCGACCCTTCCCTGGGAAACCTACAACTGGCCGGACGAGCGCGGCCGCTTCGGCCCCTACGGAGGGCAGTTTGTGCCCGAGACGCTGATGGCCGCCCTGGCCGAACTGACCGCCGCCTACGAGGCCGTCCGTCAGGATCCGACCTTCCAGCAGGAACTCCAGGCCCTGGCCCGCACGTATGTCGGGCGGCCCACCCCGCTCTACGAGGCCCGACGCCTGAGCGCCCGGGCCGGCGGCGCCCGGATCTTCCTCAAACGCGAGGACCTGGCCCACACCGGCGCCCACAAGATCAACAACGCCCTCGGGCAGGGCCTGCTGGCCAAACGGATGGGCAAACGCCGGGTCATCGCCGAGACCGGCGCCGGTCAGCACGGCGTGGCCACCGCCACCGTCTGCGCCATGCTCGACCTGGAGTGCGTGGTCTACATGGGGGCCGAGGACATCGAGCGCCAGAAACCCAACGTCTTCCGTATGCGCCTCCTCGGGGCCGAGGTCCGGCCGGTCGAGAGCGGCAGCCGGACCCTCAAAGACGCCATCAACGAGGCCCTCCGCGACTGGGTGACCAACGTCGCCACCACCCACTACCTCATCGGCTCGGTCGTCGGGCCCCACCCCTACCCGCGGATGGTGCGCGACTTCCAGGCGGTCATCGGCCAGGAGACGCGGGAGCAGATCCTGGCCGCCACCGGCCGTCTGCCCGACGTCATCGTGGCCTGCGTCGGCGGCGGTTCGAACGCCATGGGCATCTTCTATCCCTTCCTGACCGAGCCCACCGTCCAGCTGATCGGGGTCGAAGCGGCCGGCCACGGTCTGGCCAGCGGCCAGCACGCCGCCACGCTGGTGGCTGGCCAGGTCGGCGTGCTGCACGGGGCCAAATCCTATCTTCTCCAGAACGAGGACGGCCAGGTGCTCCCCACCCACAGCATCTCGGCCGGGCTGGACTACCCCGGCGTGGGCCCCGAGCACAGTTTCCTCAAAGATAGCGGCCGGGTGACCTACGTCGCCGTCACCGACCAGGAGGCCCTGGAGGCCTTTCAGGCCCTCTGCCAGACCGAAGGGATCATCCCGGCCCTGGAGTCGGCCCACGCGGTGGCCTACGCGCTGCGGCTGGCGGCCGAGCGGAGCGCTGAGGAGACCATCGTCGTCAATCTCTCCGGCCGTGGGGACAAAGATCTGGAGACGGTCGCCCGAGCCCTGGAGGTGCGGCTGTGAACCGGCTGACGATGGCGTTTGAGACGGCCCGGCAGGCCGGGCGGATCGCCCTGATTCCCTATCTCACCGTCGGCTACCCTGACCTGGCGGCGACGCTGGACCTGGTCCCAGCCCTGGCGGCGGCCGGCGCCGACCTCGTCGAACTGGGCATCCCCTTCTCCGACCCCCTGGCCGATGGGCCGACCATCCAGCGCTCGACCGCTCAGGCGCTCCGGCAGGGGGTGACCGTCCGGCGCTGTTTGGAGACGGTTCAGGCCCTGCGCCAGCGGACGGCGGTGCCGCTGGTCTTCCTCAGCTACTATAACCCGATCTTCCGGTTCGGCCTCGAGCGGTTCGTCGCCGCCTGCGCCGAGGTGGGGGTGGACGGGCTGATCGTCGCCGACCTGCCGCCGGAGGAGAGCGCGGACCTGGCCACGGCGCTGGAGCGCTACGGTCTGGCCCTCATCACCCTCCTGGCGCCGACCTCCACCGACGAGCGGGTCGCCCGGGCGGTCGAGCGGGCCAGGGGCTTCATCTACGCGGTCTCGCTGACCGGGGTCACCGGTGCCCGGGACCGTCTGCCCGCCGGCATCCCCGAGCTGGTCCAGCGCATCCGGCGACATTCTCCCCTGCCGGTGGCCGTGGGGTTTGGCCTCTCCCGGCCGGAGCACGTGGCGGCGGTGGCGGAGGTGGCCGACGGGGCGATTGTCGGGAGCGCGCTTATCAACGCGATCGACCGCGCCCCGCGCGACCAGATCGCCCAGGCGGCCGCCGCCTTCTGGCGCGCCCTGCGCGCGGCCACCGGACGCCCGGTTCACCCGCCCGGCCAGAGCCGCTGGCCAGAAGCCCATAAAGCCGGGTGACGGGCTTGCCGGGCGGGGCCATCCCGCCGACCGCGGTCGCCGGGAAAGGGCGGCGTCAGGCGCCCCGGGCCAGGTGCATGGGCATGATCACACAGGTATAGCCGTCCGAGTCCACCGGGCGGATGACGCCGGGGCTGGCCGGGCTGGTGATCTCCATGCACACCTGGGCGCTCTCCAGCACATCCAGAACGTCGTTCAGGAACTTGGCGCTGAAGGCGATCTGAGCGTTCTCGCCCTCAACGGCGATGGCCTCGACCGCGCCGACCGTATCGCCGAGGTCGGCCGCCTGGGCGGCGATGGTCAGCCGGCCGGGGGTGGTGTTCTCGCCGGCCTGGATCTGCAGGCGGACGATGTTGGCCGACTCGCGGGCGAAGAACGAGGCGATTTTGGTGGCCTTGAGGAAATCCTGGGTGTTGACCACCACCCGGGTGGCGAAGCGGGTCGGGATGATCTGCTGGTAGTTGGGGAAGGTGCCCTCGATCAGCCGGGAGACCAGGGCGGTGTTGCTCAGCTGGAAGAGGACCTGCGTCCGGTTGGGGGTCACCCGGATCTCGACCGGCTGGGTCTCGTCGCTCAAGATCCGGGCCAGTTCGAGATACGATTTGGCCGGGACGATGATATCCAGGGGCTGCGCGGCCGGGGTCGCCAGCGGCGCGGTCTTGACCGCCAGACGGAAGCCGTCGGCCGCCGCCAGCGTCACCTTATCCTCGCGCAGCGAGGTCAGCACGCCCTGGAGAACAGGGCGGCTATCGTCCGGGGCAGCGGCAAAGGCGACCATTTCGATGGCCTGACGGAGGACCTTGGGATCAATCGTGGCGACCGGCGGGTCCGCGACCTCCGGGATCGGCGGAAACTCCTCCGGGTCCAGCCCCTTGATATTGGCCTCGAAGGCGGCGCATTTGATATTCAGCGTGCGCGTCCGGGCGTTCAGCGCCAGGTCGACACGGCGGTCGGCGGGAAAACTGTTCACAAACTCGCTGAAGAGGCGGGCGGGGACCGCGATGCTGCCCTCCTCTTCGACCAGGGCGCTGACCGCACAGGTGATGGCGATCTCCAGATTGGTGGCCGCCAGCCGCAAACCGCTCTGGTCGGCGCTCAACAGGATATTGCTCAGGGCCGGCAAGGTGCTGCGGGTGGCCACTGCCCGGCCCACAATCGACAGGCCCCGCGAAAGATGCTCCTGCAGGCACGAGCCCTTCACCGCCCACGCCTCCCTCTACACGGCAAACCTCGACACCGACAGCCAAGCGCACTGCCGGATGGACCGCGCGTCAAAGTATACCGCAGGGGCTGGCAGCTGGCAAGCCGTGCTCTTTCACCGAGGGTCACCGCTGGTGGTCCTGGGACGGCAGCGATGTCGACCCAGGTTGCCGGCGGGTGGACGGCGGAGTATAATGGGCTGGCGATGCGGTCGGAGCCTCCCGGCTCGCCGGGGTTGACGTTTTTCCTGCTCTTCGGCCTGTTCACGCTCCTGTTCGGGCTCACGCTCTGGTCCGTTCTCCGCGAGTGGACCCTGGGCCCCCCGGAGCCGGTCCCCCGGCTGGGAGGCGCGACCCCTCGTGCGGCGACACCGACCGTGGGGGTCATTGTCATCGAGCGGCGCGCTCCCACCCCAACGCCGACCTGGACACCCAGCCCGACACCAACCCCGTCGCCCACGCCGACCCCGACGATGACCCCTACCCCTGCGCCGACCGCCACGCCGTCGCCCACAGCGACGCCGGTGGCGGTGGTGCACATTGTGCAAGCAGGAGACACGCTCTGGGACCTGGCCCGCCGGTACGGGGTCTCGGTCGAAGAGATCACCCAGGCCAACGACCTGGCTCCCGGGACGTACCTGCACATCGGCCAGGCGCTGCGGATCCCCCGCACGGCTGGCCCGTAGCGCGGTCCATCTCCCCTGCTCCGTCGGTGCGAGCTGCACCGCGCACACCGCGCAGACGGCTGCACGTCCAGATCGGCACGCTCATCGCCCCGTGCCCGCCCGACAGCCGGTCGCGGGCGGCGCGCGGGCCGCCGGGCCCTGAGAAACGCTGCCGGGGTCAGACCATGACCGAAGAGCTGGTCAAGATCAGCATCGACGAGCGGCGCGAACGGCTGCGGGCCGCCCTGGCCCAGGGCAGCCGCGAGGCGGTGGTGGCCGCGACGCTGGGCGCCAGCCCGGCCCAGCTGGCCGATGTCCTCTACGGCATGACCCCGGAGGAGATCAGCGGCCTGGTCCGGCTGCTCGGCGACGAACAGGTGGCCGACATCATCGCCGAACTGCCGCCACCGGAGGCCGCCGACCTTCTCCTGCGCCTCAGCCGCCAGCTGGCGGCCGATATCCTCGAGGAGATGTCGCCCGACGACGCCACCGACGTCGTCGAGGAGCTCGCCCCCGAGGTGGCCGAAAGCCTCCTGCGGGAAATGCCTCCCACCGAGGCCGAAGAGGTCCGGGAGCTGATGGTCTACCCGCCCGATACTGCCGGCGGGCGGATGACCCCGCACTTCGTGGCCCTGCGACCGGAGATGACTGCCGACGAGGCCATCCAGCTGCTCCGGGCCAAGGCCGAGGAGGCCGAGACGATCTACTACGCCTACGTTACCGACGCCGCCGGCCACCTTCTCGGGGTGATGTCGCTGCGCAAACTGGTCCTGGCCCCGCCCACCGCCCGCGTCGGCGACCTGATGGACCGGGCGGTGGTCAGCGTCCGCGCCGACGCCGACCAGGAGGAGGCCGCTCGCCTGCTGAACGAGTACCACTTCCTGGCCCTGCCGGTCGTCGACGAGCAGAACCGGCTGCTGGGCATCATCACCGTCGACGACGTCGCCCACGTCCTCGAAGAGGAGGTCACCGAGGACATCGCCCGCCTGGGTGGCTCGGAGCCGCTCGAACAGCACTACCTGCACGCCAGCGTCCTGACACTGGCCCGCAAACGGGTCGGCTGGCTGCTGGTGCTCTTTCTGGCCGAGGCCTACACCGGCACCGTGCTGCGGCACTTCGAGGACGAGCTCCAGCGGGTGGTTCAACTGGCCTTCTTCATTCCCCTGCTCATCGGCACCGGTGGGAACATGGGGTCGCAGACCGTGACCACCCTGGTCCGGGCGATGGCCATCGGCCAGGTGACCTTCAACGATCTTTTCCGCGTCTGGGTTAAAGAGGTCGCTACCGGCCTGCTCCTGGGGCTGGTGATGGGGCTGGCCAGTTTCCTGCGGGCGCTGACGCTGCAGGTCGATTTTCACGTCGGCCTGGTGGTGGCCGTGGCCGCCGCCCTTATCTGCCTGTGGGCGGCCACGGTGGCGGCCGTCCTGCCGCTTCTCCTGCGCCGTCTGGGGATCGACCCGGCGGTCGTCTCCGCCCCCTTCATCTCGACGCTGGTCGACGGCACGGGGCTCTTTATGTACTTCACTGTGGCCCGGCTGATGCTCGGCCTCTGACAACGTCTCTCCAGGAGGCTACCGTGGATAGCACTGCCCTTGAGACCTATCTTCAGAGCCTGTTGCCCCCGGCGGACCCGACGCTGGCGGCCATCGAGGCCGAGACCCGACAGGCCCGCCTGCCGATCATCGGCCCGCTCGAAGGCCAGTTTCTGAGCGTTCTCCTCCAGGCCGCCGGAGTCCGCACTGTTCTGGAGATCGGCACGGCCGCCGGCTACTCGACCATCTGGCTGGCCCGGGCGGTCCAGCCCAGGGGCGGTCGTGTCACCACCATCGAGCGCGAGCTCGACCGCGCCGCCTGGGCGCAACAGAACTTTCAGCGGACCGGCCTGGCCGGGACGATCACGCTTCTCCAGGGAGAGGCCTTCGCCCTCCTGCCAACGCTCGGCCAGCGGTACGACGCTGTGTTCGTCGACATCCTGCGCTCGCTGGACGGGCCCGCCGCCGCCGAACGGCTCTTCGCCCTCTGCCTGGACCGCCTCGCCCCGGGCGGCCTGCTTATCGCCGACAACGCGCTCCACGGTCAGCAGGTGCTCAGCGGGCCGACCACGGGCAGCGCCGGGGCCGTGGCCACCTGGAACCGTCTGGCCAGTCAGCACCCGGCGCTTCTCTTCACACTGGTGCCGCTGCGCGACGGCATCGCCATCGCCTACCGGCGGGAATAAAAAAATCGCCCCGGCGGGGCGCCGGGGCCGGTCCGGCCGGCGTCAGGCCGCCGCGCCGATCTGGCTGCGCAGGTAGGCCAGGATGAGGTCGTCCAGCTCGCCATCCAGGACCGCGGTCGCATCGCTGGTCTCGTAGCCGGTCCGGTGGTCTTTGACCAGGGTGTAGGGATGCAGAACGTAGGACCGGATCTGGTTACCCCAGCCGGCCGCCACGTGCTCGCCCTTCAGCCGGGCCTTCTCCTCCTCGATCTGGCGCATGCGCAGTTCGATGAGGCGCGCCCGCAGGATCTTCAGGGCGGTCTCGCGGTTCTGGGCCAGCGAGCGCTCGCTCTGGCAGCTGACCGTGATCCCGGTCGGCAGGTGAACGATGCGCACGGCCGTGCTGTTCTTCTGGACGTTCTGGCCGCCGGGGCCCGAGGCGCGGAAGACGTCGATCCGCAGGTCGTCGGGGTCGATGGTCACGTCAATGTTCTCCTCGACCTCGGGCAGGACCTCGACCAGGGCGAACGAGGTGTGACGGCGATGGGCAGCGTCGAAGGGCGAGATGCGCACCAGCCGATGCACGCCCCGCTCGCTTTTGAGGTAGCCGTAGGCGTAGGGACCCTCGATCTCCAGGGTCACGCTCTTGATCCCGGCCTCCTCGCCCGGCGTCAGATCCAGGATCTCGGTCCGGAAGCCGCGCCGCTCGGCCCAGCGCAGGTACATGCGCAGGAGCATCTGGGCCCAGTCCTGCGACTCGGTTCCACCGGCCCCGGCGTGGATGGCCAGGATGGCCGCCCGCTGGTCGTAGGGGCCGCTCAGCATCAGTTCGCTCTCCAGCCGGTCGACGGCGGCGGTGAGACGGGCTGCCTCCCGCTCGAGTTCCTGCAGCAGGGCTTCATCCTCTTCGGCCTCGGCCAGGTCGAGCAGGGCCAGGGCCTCCTGGACCCCCTGCTCCAACTCCTGGAAACGCCGAACCTCCTCGCGCAGGGCCGTCAGCCGGCGCATCGTCTGCTGCGCCTGGGCCGGATCGGCCCAGAACTCCGGATCGGCTGTCTGTTCCTCGAGCGCCCGGACCTCGTTCTCCTTCCGGGCCAGGTCAAAGACGCCCCCGAAGGAGTGAGAGTCGCTCGCGGGCCGCCTCCAGTTGCTCACGCAGGTCTGGCATCGTTGTCTCTCCCTCCCTGTCGGCACAAAAAGAGCAGGTGACACGGCCCGAACCGGCCGCGCCCCTGTCTCTCTTACGATTATACCATCCTCAGCCGAAGCCCAGCCCCCGCTCGCGCAGACTGACATAGCGCTGACGCCCGATGATGACGTGGTCGACCACCTCGATATCGAGCAGACGGCCGGCCTGGACCAGCGCCCGGGTCACCTGGATGTCCTCGGGCGAGGGTGTGGGGTCGCCGGAGGGATGGTTGTGGACGACGGCGATGGCGGCGCAGTTCTCGCGGATGGCGTCGCGAAAGATCTCGGCCACCCGGACCGGGGTGCTGTTCAGGCTGCCCTGATAGACGACCCGCTGGCCGACAACCCGGTTCTTGGTATCGAGGAGCAATACCCGCAGCTGCTCCTGCTCGAGCGCTGCCATCTCCCACTGGACCAGGCGGGCGATGTCCTCGGGCGAGCGCAGCGACGGGCGCTCGGCCGGCGCCGCCACGGCCATGCGCCGGCCGATCTCGATGGCCGCCTTGATCTGGGCGATCTTGGCCCCTTTCAGCCCCCGGACAGCGGCCAGTTCGCCCGGGCTGGCCCGGGCCAGCCCCCAGAAGCCGCCGAACTGATCCAGGAGCCGCTGGGCCAGGCGGGTCACCATCTCACCGGGCAGACCGGTGCGCAGGACGACGGCCAGCAGTTCGGCATCCGAGAGCGTCTGCGGCCCGTGGCGGAGCAGCCGCTCGCGGGGACGCTCATCTGCCGGCAGCGTCTCTTTCAGCGACGCCCCCGATGATCGGGCTCCGGCCGCTGCGGCCGACCGGTTCGAGCGTGGTGGCACGGTTCTGCCCTCACCTTCATCTTCTGGCCTCATTGTAGGCGGGGGCGGACCGTCTGCCAAGGGGCGATCGCCCGCCCGCCGGGAGCGGCCCCTCGCTCGACCGGTCACAGCGGCTCGACGTCGTGGGGGCCGCTCTCCCGCAGACCGGCCGGCGTGATGCGGATGAAGGTGGCGTTGGCCTGGAGCTCGGGGATCGTCCGGGCGTTGCAGTAGCTCATCCCGGATCGGAGCCCGCCCACCAGCTGGAAGACGACCTCCGCCGCCTCCCCCCGATAGGGGACGGCCGCCTCGATGCCCTCCGGCACCACCTCGCTCAGCTCCTGCTCCCAGGCCGCCCAGCCGCGCTCGGGGTCCTCGCGGTAGCGGCGGTCGAAGGCCGCCTCGGCCGAGGCCATCCCGCGGGCGATCTTGTATTTGCGGCCGTTACGGATGATGGTGACGCCGGGGCTCTCGCGGGTCCCGGCCAGGAGGTTGCCGATCATCACCGTGCTGGCCCCCGCCGCCAGCGCCTTGGTGACATCGCCCGGATAGCGGATGCCGCCGTCGGCGATGAGCGGCACGCCCAGCCGGCGGGCCGCCCTGGCGCACTCCATAATGGCCGTCAGCTGCGGCACCCCCACGCCGGCCACCTGCCGGGTGATGCAGATCGAGCCCGGGCCGATCCCCACCTTCACCGCGTCGGCCCCGGCGCTGACCAGGTCCTCGACGCCCGCAGGGGTGGCGACGTTCCCGGCGATAACGTCCACCGTCGGATGGTCGCTCTTGATGCGTTCAATCGCCTCCAGCGCATGGTCGGCGTGGCCGTGGGCGATGTCGATAACCAGCACATCGACCCCGGCCCGGACCAGGGCCGCCGCCCGCTCGCGGTAGTCGCCGACCACGCCGATGGCCGCTCCCACCCGCAGGCGTCCGCGTTCGTCCTTGGTCGAGTGCGGGAAAGAGCGGCTGCGGAGCAGGTCCTTCAGGGTGATGAGGCCCCGGAGACGGTCCTCGGCGTCGACCAGGGGCAGCTTCTCCAGCCGGTGCTGCTCCAGAATCTGCCGGGCCTCGGCGAGGCTGGTCCCGACCGGGGCGACCACCAGGCGGTGGCGCGGCGTCATCCAATCGGCCACCCGGTCCTCATCGCGGGCGAAGGCCAGATCGCGCCGGGTGATGATCCCCAGCAGCCGGCGGTCGGCGTCGACCACCGGGAAGCCGCCGACCTGGTAGCGTTCGGCCAGCAACCGGGCCTCGGCGATGGTCTGATCGGGGGCGAGGGTGTAGGGCTCGTCGACCACCCAGCCCTCCGAGCGTTTGACCCGCTCAACCTCGGCCACCTGGCGGGCGATGGGCATGAAGCGGTGGATGATGCCGATGCCGCCCATCCGGGCCATGGCGATGGCCATCTGCGACTCGGTGACGGTATCCATATTGGCGCTGACAATGGGGATGGCCAGCCGGATGTGGCGGGTGAGAAACGTGCTGGTATCGACCTGGCGCCGTGAGCGGACGCTCGAGCGCTTCGGTTCCAGCAGCACGTCGTCATAGGTCAGTCCCAACCGGATCTCGCCGCCCACGGTTCTCCTCCACACAGCAAGGCCCCGGGTGTCGCCGTTGACACCGGGGCGCGATCACCGCCATAGAACTATAGCGAACGACGGGCCATCCTGGCAACCGGCCCACGCTCCCGCCGACCGCGTCCCCTCCGGGCCATCGGGGTCTTCGCGTCCGCACCCGGCCTCCGAAGACAGGACCCGGCGGGGCCACGAGCCCTGCCCCCGCGCAGCGGCAGGAACGGTTCGCCCCCCCTGCGGCGACGCGCCGGGAGGAGTAAAATGGTGCTGCGACAACAGGGACCTGGCCTGAAAAGGGCCGCCTGGTCGTCCAGGACGCGGCGCGAGGGGGAAGCGATGCCCGCCACACAGCCTGCCCGGTCTCTGGCCCTCCAGGAGGATCTGGCCTACTTCCGCAGCCAGATCCTCGGACCACTGATGCTGCTCCCGCTGGGGGCGGTTTTCCTTATTCTGCATCTCAGCAGCGAACCGGTCGTCATCCTGAAACTGACGCTGATCTACGTCCTCGTCAGTCTTCTCGCCTACCTGGCCCGTCGGTTTGGGGATCTGACCGCCTCGCTGACGCTGTGCGGGGGACTCTTTGGGGCACTGGTGGTCACCAACCTGATGCTGCCGGGGAGCATCGTCCCGTGTCTGTTCGCTCCGCTCGTCGGGCTGACCGTTCTTCTCCTGGGACCGCTCTGGGGGCTGATCAGTGGGGGAAGCGCCAGTCTGAGCATCCTCGCGCTCTATGGGACGGGCGTGATCGCCACCGGTGACGTCGCCGTGGTGGCCGTCCTTCTCACCCTCAGCATCGCCCTCCTCACCTGGCTGGCCATGCACCCGGTCTACACCGCGCTGGACTGGGCCTGGCAGAGCTACAGCGAAGCCCGGCGGCTCACCGAGGCCCTGCGAGACCGTCAGGCGGAACTGCAGCAGTACGCGCGCAGTCTGGAGGAGGCCTACCGTCGGCTGGAGCACCTGACCACCGAGGTCGAACGGGCCCGGCGACAGGCCGAAGAGGCTCGCCGGCTGAAGGATGAGTTCGCCGCCGCCATCAGCCACGAACTCCGGACCCCGCTCAATCTCATCATCGGCTTCAGCGAGCTGATGGTGCTTTCCCCCGAGCGCTCCTACGACGAGCCGCTGCCGGCCTGCTACCGGGCCGATATCGAGGCGATCTACCGGAACGCCTGCCATATCTCGCATCTCATCGACGATATCCTGGATCTCAGTCGCCTTGACGCCCACCGTCTGGCCCTGCAGAAAGAGCCGGTGCGGGTGGCCGAGGTCATCGAGGCGGCGGTGAGCGCCGTGGCCAGCCTCTTCCGCGACAAACGGCTCGGTATCAGCCTCGAGGTCGAGCCGGACCTCCCCCTCGTCCTGGCCGACCCGACACGCCTCCGCCAGGTGCTGATCAATCTCCTGGCCAACAGCGCCCGGTTCACCGACGCCGGTGGGGTGACGATCACGGCCCGGCGGCAGGGCCGTGAGGTGCTGGTGGCGGTGGCCGACACCGGGATCGGGATGTCGCCCGAGGAGGCGGCCCACGCTTTCGAGCCGTTCCAGCAGTTCGGCGACCCGGCCCGCCGGCGGACCGGCAGCGGTCTGGGGCTGGCGGTGAGCAAACGGTTCGTCGAGCTGCACGGCGGCGCGATGTGGGTCGAGTCCACGCCGGGCGCGGGGACCACGTTCTTCTTCACCCTGCCGCTGCACGATAACATCGCCCTGGCGAGCGCCCCGCCGGTCTGGCAGCGGTGGTTGGAGGCCCGGCTGGCCGAGCAGCCCCACACCGTGGTGGCCATCGACCCGGGAGGCCAGGCCGCCCGCATCCTCCAGCGCTACCTCGACGGCTATCGGGTCCTCCCGGTCGCCCGGCCGTCCGAGGCGCGGACGGTCGCTGAGACCGAGCCGGTCCGGGCGGTGGTGTACACCGGCGCCGGTGAGGATCTGGAGGGGCCGCTGGCTGCGCCAGCCGGACTGGAGCATCTGCCGGTGGTCGTCTGTCCGATCCGGAGCGGGGAGACGGCGCTGGCCCTGCCCCAGGTCGTGGCCTACCTCGCCAAGCCGGTGACGGTCGAGCACCTGCAGGCGGCCCTCCGCCGCCTGCGGCGGGTGCGGCGGGCCCTGGTGGTCGATGACGATCCGGATATGGTGCGCCTGCTCGGGCGGATGGTGCGGGCGCTGCGCCCGCGCTGGACGGTGGACGAGGCCTTCGACGGGGCCACCGCTCTCCAGCGGCTGCGGATAGCCCCGCCCGATCTCCTCCTGCTCGACCTCCTGATGCCCGAGGTGGACGGGTATACCCTGCTCCAGATCATCGCCACCGACCCGGCGCTCCAGCGTCTCCAGGTCATCGTGGTGACCGCGCACGGGACGGAGCGCGAAGCCCCGGTCACCATTCCGTCTCTGACGTTCACCCGGCCAGGGGGATTCCCGGTGGGCGCGGGGCTCAGATGTCTGCGGGCCGGTCTGGACGCGCTGCTGATGCTCCGGGGAGATGCCGCTCCAGCACCGTCAGCAATCCCGTGGGGGTCACCGGCTTCTGGAGAAAGCCCACCACTCCCAGCGAGCGGGCCAGTTCGTGCTCCGGCAGCACCGAGCAGACAATGACCGGCGTCTCGCGGGTGGCGGGCAGGGCCCGCAGGTGCTGCAGCAGTTCCCAGCCGTCGAGCGAGGGGAGCAGGAGATCGAGGATAATGAGATGTGGCCGCAGCTCGGTCGCCAGTTGCAGGGCCCGCTGGGGAGTGCTGGCCTGCAGCAGCCGGTAGGGTTTGCCTTTGAGATAGCGTCGGAAGAGGGCGACGACATCGGGGTTATCGTCGATGAGCAGAATGGTGTGGGTGGAGACGGGCGGCAGGAGCACTTCCAGAGTCAGCGAGCGGTCGGCCGCCTCGGCCTGCTCGACCCGCCCGCCCTGGGCAGCCAGGAGTTCACAGCCGGCCTGGAACATCGCCAGGAGGTGCTGAGGGGAAGAGGGATGGATCACCGGGGGGCGCCCCCGACCACGCCGGGCGGTGATCGTCAGGACGACGCCCTGAGAGGTGTCGGCGGCGGTGAGGGTGACATGGGCTCCCGGACGGGCCTCGACGAGGTAGCCCAGGAGGTTGATCAGGCCCTGGCGCAGGAGCGGTCGGCTGACCGCGACCGGCGGGAGGGTGTCGGGGATCTGGCTCTCAAGGGTGACCCGGTGCTCGCTGAGGAGCCCGGCCATGGTGGCGGCGACGCTCCGCACCGCTGGTCCCAGGTCAGTCGAGCGGTCGTCGGGGCTGGCGGTGGCGTAGCGCAGTTCGGTTTCCAGAGTATCGAGGGATTCGGTCGGAACGGCGGCCGGGCGGGCAGGTGGGGAGTGAACGGGGGCCGGCGACGCGGGACGATGGGCGAGGTGATCCCAGAGGAGGTCTGCCAGGGCCTGGAGGGCCTGCTGATGATCGCGGCTGGCCTGGCGCAGGCTGATGCCCAGGGCGCGGGCGGCCTCCTGGAGCGTCAGCCCCTGCTCATAGTGCAGGACCAGGAGGTGGTAGCGGCGCCAGGCCGGCGAGGAGGCCCCGGCTGGGGCGGTCTGGGCCGGTTTCAGCCGGGCGATGGTCTGGAGGAGGAGACGCCGCAGGGCCTCGCCCGCGCCGGGGCCGGCCGCCAGCCGCCGGGCGAGAGAGTGCCGCTCAAGGGAGACCCGGTCGTGGAGCAATTTCAGACACTCCTGGACCTCCTGAACGAACGCCCTGTCGGCCATCGGCGAGGCTCCTGACCGGTGGTCTCCGCTGACGTGAGACTTTTTTCTGGCTATGTTATGGCACAAAGATGGCGCGCTGTCCATTGTGCGGCTGGCCAAAACGGCCTACACATATGCCAGCCGTCCAAGAGACCCTGGGAAACAGAAGGGGAGGAAGAGGTTATGTCTGCGTCTGTGACTCGCCGGCACCTGCTCCGTGGTCTGGCGCTGATGGCGGCTCTGGGACCGCTGGCGGCCTGCGCGCCGGCTGCTCAGCCGACACCGACGGCTGCTCCCAAGGCGGCTGAACCGGCCAAGCCGGCCGAGGCCCCCAAGCCGGCCGCTCAGCCCACGCCGACGCCGGCCCCCGCTAAGCCAGCTCAGCCGGCAGCCGGTCCGACCCCCACACCGCTGCCGGTGGCCACGCCCTTTGTCAAGCCCGGCCTGAAGACCATCGACTTCTGGTGGGGCTGGGGCGGCATGACCGGCATCAACGCCCTGCGGGCGACCATCAACCGCTTCAACGAGACCAGCAACACCTTCCAGGTCAACGGTCTCCAGGTCAGCGGCATTGGCGAGAAGATGCTGACCGCCATCGCCGGCGGCACCGCTCCGGATGCGGCCATCAACGGGTTCTACTCTGAGTACTGGGCCCGGGGAGCCGCCCTTCCGCTCGATGACCGCATCAGGAGCAGCACGGTCATCAAACGCGAGGATTTCTTCGAGCCCAACTGGGTTGGTGCGCTGTGGAAGGGCAAGACCTACGGCGTCCCAGCGATCGAGTGTTTTGTCGGCTGGGGGCTGAGCTGGAACGTTGAACTGGTCCAGAAGGGCGGTCTTGACCCGGAGAAGCCCCCGCAGACCATCGAGGAGCTCTACGAGTGGCACACCAAACTCACCGTCTTTGATGAGGCCAAGAACGTCAAGATTCTGGGCTTCGACCCGATGGACGCGATGGCGGGTGGCATCGGGTCGCCCGATCCCTTCTACTGGGGCGCGGCCTGGGGCTTCAAGTACTTTGACCAGGACAAACTGCAGTACAACTTCGATAACCCGGACTTCGTCGAAATTCTTACGGTGATTAAGAAGTTCTACGACTTCGTCGGAGCCGAAAAAGTCGACGGCTTCCGCAAGAGCTACGGGACCTGGACCCAGAGCCCCACCGCCAGTTTCCCCAGTGGGGTCGAGGCCCTCATTATCAATGGCTACTGGCAACCGGGCGAGCTGGTCAAGTCGGCGCCGGGCAAGAAGTTCGGCTACTCCTGGGTGCCGGTTCCGGCCAAGCGCAAGGGGATCAAACTCCAGACCTTCCGCGGCCACTTCGCCTACCTGCCGAAAGGCTCGAAGAACCAGGACGAGGGCTTCCAGTTCATCGAGTACCTGACCACCGACCAGTCGCAGGACATCATCTTCGCCCAGACTGGCTGGCTCGGCGCCCGCAAGGCCTACCTGGCCAAGATCGATCCCAAGACCTACCCCGGCCTGGAGTTTTATATCAAGTCGGCTCAGGAGGCGACCGAACGGGTCGGGGCGACAGTGGACCCGATGCAGGGCTTCACCTACAACCAGTGGAACCAGACTGTGGACAAGGTCAAGTTCGGCGAGCGCACGCCGGAACAGGCCGCCAAGGAGATGAATAAGACTCTGAACGACGAAATCAAGAAGCGCGGGATCAGTTAGCCAGTCCGGACTCTGGTGGGTGGGATAACAATTTTCAGCGCTGTCCCACCCACCAGGCTCGCACAACCGCTGCTTGACTCCAGACATTTCCGACGGCGCTGAGCAACCGATGGTGGAGGATGGAGTTTGGCGGTGCAGAGACGACGCTCTTCGGGTCTCTCTCTGGAAGCCCGACGATTTATCACGGGCCTGCTTTTCGTCTCGCCGTGGATCATCGGCTTTCTGGCCTTCACTATTTATCCCATTGCCGCTTCGTTCTATTACAGTTTCACCGAGTACGATGTCATTAACCCGCCGCGTTTTATCGGTCTACAGAACTACATCGATATGTTCACAACCGACCCCAACTTTTACACCGTCCTTTACAACACGCTCTACTTTGCCGCGCTTGGCGTACCGTCCGGTATTGCGGTCTCTTTCCTCCTGGCCACACTTCTCAACCAACCGATGCAGTTCCGGCCCGTTTTCCGGACGATCTTCTTTCTTCCGGCCATCGTGCCGGCCGTGGCCACGGCCATGGTCTGGCTCTGGATCTACAACCCCAGCTACGGCCTCATCAACTCGATCCTGGCCTCGTTTAAACTGACGGCCATCCCCTGGATCTCCTCCCCCAGTCTGGCCAAGATCTCGCTCATCATTATCCATGTTTGGGCCCAGGGCACGGCGGTGCTCATCTTCCTGGCCGCCCTGCAGGATGTGCCCCGGAGCCTGTACGACGCCGCCCATGTAGACGGCGCCAACGCGGTCCAGCGCTTCTGGCACGTGACCGTGCCGATGTGCACCCCGGCTATCCTCTTCGTCCTGCTGACGGGGATGATCGGCATCTTCCAGACGTTTACGATCCCCTGGCTCATCACCCAGGGAGGGCCGCGCCTCTCGACCGAGTTCTTCGGCCTCTACCTCTACCGCAACGCTTTCCAGTTCTTTAAGATGGGGTACGCCTCGGCCCTGGCCTGGGTGCTCTTCCTCATCGCGGTTGTGATCACCATCATGCTCTTCCGCTCCTCGGCTCGCTGGGTCTACTACGGTGGCCAGGCGGAGTGATCGGGAGCGAGGGAGGAACCGATGAGCCTGCGTGCGATTCCCACCCCCAAGGCCGCCGCCCGCAGCCGGACCGCCATCCTGGCAGCGACCCTCGGACGCCGGACCCTCTTCTACACCTTCCTCTGCGCTCTGGCCCTCCTCTACGCCCTGCCCTTCCTCTGGATGCTCTCAACCTCGCTCAAAGACGACGTCCAGACCTACCACGTCCCACCGATCTGGATTCCCAATCCCATGCGCTTCAGCAACTACCCGGAAGCCCTCACCCGCCAGCCGTTCAATCTCTTCTTCCTCAACACCATCCAGTACTCGGTCCTGAGTGCCCTCGGCTCGCTGCTCTCAGCCGCCCTGGTGGCTTACGGCTTCAGCCGGCTCCGCTGGTGGGGACGGGACATCCTGTTCTTCATCTGCATCTCGACTATGATGATTCCCTTCCAGGTACGGATGATCCCGCTCTACATTACCTTCAAGGAGCTCGACTGGCTTAACAGTTACAAGCCGTTAATTATTCCCCATTTCTTCGGCGAACCCTACTACATTTTCCTTCTCCGTCAGTTCTTCCTCACCATCCCGCAGGAGCTCTCCGACGCCGCGCGCGTGGACGGCGCCAGCGAACTGGGCATCCTCTGGCGGATCATCCTGCCGCTGGCCAAACCGGCGCTGGCGGTGGTGGCTCTCTTCCAGTTCATGTGGGCCTGGAACGACTACCTGGGGCCGCTCATCTACCTCAATCGGGTCGAACTCTTCCCGATCTCGCTGGGACTGCAGCAGTTCCGCAGTCAGTTTGTTGACCAGCTGGCCTGGCCCTACCTGATGGCGGCCAGCACGGTGACGATTCTCCCGGTCATCGTGATCTTCTTTATCGCGCAGAAGACGTTCGTCGAGGGGATCACCGTCACCGGCATCAAGGCCTGAGAGAGCCCCTGGCCCGGCCTCACCCCCGCCGGGCCAGGGCCGCCTCCAGACAAGCGCGCATGGTCTCCACCGGCGCCGGCCGACCGGTCCACAGCTCGAAGGCCAGCGCCCCCTGGTAGAGCAGCATGCTCAGACCGTTCAGCGTGCGGGCGCCCCGCTCGCGGGCCTGACGGAGCAGCACGGTCTCAGCCGGATTGTAAATGAGATCGTAGACCAGAGCGTCCGGATGGAGCGCTGCGGCCGGCAGGGGCGACTCCGCCTCGGTCGGCGTGTGCCGCAGGCCGACACTGGTGCAGTTGACGATCAGGGTGGCCTGCTGGCCCGCCGCCACCAGCGCCGCCGGCTCCCAGGGAACCACCACGGCCGCCTGGCCCAGACCAGCCGCCAGCGCGACCAGCGCCCGGGCCCGCTCCGGCGTGCGGTTGGCGATAAGCACCCGTTCAGCCCCCGCCCGAGCCAGAGCGCAGACCACCGCCCGGGCGGCCCCGCCGGCCCCAACGACCAGAACCACCTGCCCCGCCGGGCTCACCCCCACCTCGGCCAGCGCCCGCAGGAACCCCGGTCCATCGGTGTTGTAGCCCCAGAGAACACCGCTCCGGTTAACCACCGTGTTGACGGCACCGACCTGCCGAACCAGATCGTCCAGATAGTCAAGATAGGGGATCACCGCCTCCTTGTGGGGGATGGTGATATTGATCCCCAGACAGTCTGACTGACGAACCAGCGTCAGGACGGCCGCCAGCGAGGCCGGTGGCACCTCCCAGGCCTCGTAGGTCACCGGCAGTCGGTAGGCGTCAAAGGCGGCCTGCTGGAAGACCGGCGAAAGCGAGTGTTTGAGCGGATAGCCGATGACCGCGACCACCTGCCGGGCTGAGAGCATCACAACCTCCCACCTCTGGCCTCACCGCGGCTCACCAGGACTGGCCTGGACCTGATAACGGCGCACGTTCTGATTGTGCTCCTCCAGCGTCCGGGCGAAGGCGTGGGAGCCGTCGGGTCGGGCGACGAAGTAAAGATAGTCGGTCACGGCCGGCTGCAGCACCGCCTGGATCGCCGCCAGCCCGGGGTTGCAGATGGGCGTCGGCGGCAGCCCCGGCCGCCGGTAGGTGTTGTACGGCGAGTCTATCCCCAGGTCGGCCCGGCTGAGGTCGCGCCGCCAGAGCCCGACCACCGGCAGTCGCACGTCGTCGGGCGCCAGGGCGTACTGGACAGTCGGATCGGCCTGGAGCGGCATCCCCAGCCGCAGACGGTTCAGAAAAACGCCGGCGATCAGCGGCCGCTCGTCGGGGACCCGGGCCTCGCGCTCGACAATCGAGGCCAGCACAACGACCTGGTACAGGCTCAGGCCGTGGGGCGAGGCCGGGAGACCCGCCTGCAGCACCTTCCGGTCGAAGTTCTCCAGCATCAGCGTCAACGCCTGCCGGGGCGTGGTCGAGGGCGGGAAAAAGTAGGTGTCGGGAAAGAGGAAGCCCTCAACGGTCGCCCCCGGCGGACGGTCAGTCAGAAACGGGTAGGGATAGGGCCCGCGCGCGGCGGTGAGCAGGTCCGGCCAGGTCCCCAGGCCACGCTCCTCCAGCGCCGCGCCGATCTCGCGCAGCCGCCAGCCCTCCGGAACCGTCACCCGGATCCGGACGCTCTGGCCGCCGGCCAGCCGGGCCAGGATCTCACTGGGCCGCATGGTGGACCGCAGTTCGTAGTCCCCCGCCACCAATCGCGCCTCCACCCCCGAGAGCCGGGCCAGCAGCCGAAAAGCCTCCGGATTTTTGACCACCCCGGCGGCGGCCAGCTTCTGGGCGATGTCGGCTGTCGAATCGCCCGGCTGAATCGAGACCAGCCGGGGATCGGGGTCATCGCCGGCCGGGGTATCGAGAACCGCCAGCAGAAGCCGGAGTGGCAGGTTGGTCTGAGCGGCGACGCTCCCCAGCCCGAGCGCAGTCACCACCAGAATCACCAGGGGCGCGAACCAGAGAAGGCGCTTCACACCGATTCCGACCTCGAGGCACGCTGCCGGCGACGGTGGTCGAGGAACTCCTGCAGAATGAGCTCGGCGGCGAGCGCGTCCACGTGCTCCCGGCGTCGCTCCGGCCGGAGCCCCAGTTCCCGCAGGATCCGCTCGGCCTCGGCGGTCGACAACCGCTCGTCCCAGAAGTGAATGGGCACGTCGACAATCCGGGCCAGGGCCTGGGCAAACTGCTGGACCTTCTCGGCCTGGGTCCCCGGCGTTCCGTCCAGGCGCAGAGGCAGACCGACGACGATCTCGCGGACGTCGTTCTCCCGAACGAGCCGGGCGATGGCCGCCAGATCACGGCTCAGCCGGGTCCGCGAGATAACCTTGATCCCCCGCGCCAGCCGCTGCTCCGGGTCGCTCAGGGCCACGCCGATGCGCCGGTCGCCGACGTCCAGCCCCAACACACGCCCCACGCCGGCTCACCCGCTCCGCTGCGCCACCCGCGACAGGTCGGGCAGATCATACACAATCCGCACACGGAATGCACGCCCCAGCCAGGCGGGCGAAATGAAAATCTCCGGCGGCCGGGCCAGAACGAAGGCGGCCATCAGGTCACGCTGGGCAGCGGCCGGATCCCGCCAGCGCACATAGGCCCGGACCCGGTCTTCATCGATCAGCGCCACCGCCCAGGCTGAGACCGGCAGGCGGAAGACGAACGGTGGCTCCGACCGCTGGACCGGGGTCGGCAGACCGATCTGCATCGTCTCGGGCCGCAGGGCAAAGGCGGCAGGCAGCGTCGGGCGCCATCCCTCGCGGGCCACCGTCTCCAGATGGTCCAGACGCACGAAGGCGGCCCGGGCCCGCGCCTCGAGACGCAGGGCAGCCTCGGCCTTACTCCCCACCTCGATCTGCGCCGGCGCCTCAACGGTGAGAAGAGTGAACTCGACGGTCCCCGACAGGGCCAGTTCACCCGTGCGCTGCTCCTGCCGCAATCGCTCCTCCGCCTCCCGGCGGGCCCGCTGGAGCGCCCGCGCCTCCGCGGCGGCCCGATCCTGGTCGGTCACCGCGACGACCACCCGCTCGCCTCCACCGCGGGTCGGCTCGGGGTTGGTTACCGCCACCTGCGTGGGCAGTTTGGCCTCGGCCTCCAGCAGCTTGCGCACCGATTCGTTCACCAGCGCCGCCTTCGTCAGACGATCGCTCTCCTCGGCCGAACGCAGACGCCGCTCCAGCCGCACGATCTGCCCGGCCGCGACGTTTCCCCGCTCGCCCGCCTCCAGCGCCACCACCGGCACCCGCGCCTGGGCTCCCACCTGTCCCGGCAGGACCGCCTCTTCGACCGTGGCGAACCGAACCCCCTCCGCCGTGCTGACCACCCAGTGGCGGGCCACGGTGAGCGGCTGGTCGGTCAGGTTGGTGAAGACGACCGTCCCGGTCGCTGGCTGTTTCAGGGCCCGCTGCCCGCCACTGGCCGGGAGTGGCTCCCAGACCTCGACGACCAGGGGCACGAGGCGGGCCGGCAGTCGGCGAGCAGCGGGATCGGGCGCGGTCTGCTGGGGGTCGGCCGTGATCTCCAGGGTCTCCTGAACCGGGATAGCCGCCGGCTGGAGGGTGACCACCACCTGCGGGCCCAGCACCAGAAACCAGAGGGCCCCGAGGAGCAGCAGCAGACCGGTCGTCCCGACCAGCAGCAGCCGGCGAAGCGGCTCCAGTCTGGCGCGCAGCCGGGCGCGCCAGTCCCGCCCACGAGCGGCCCGCTCGTACACCGCCACGGAGGGATAGGCGGGCAGGCCCACCGCCTGGGCCCACCGCCGGACGACCGGGTCGGTGCTGATAATCGCCACCGGCGGGCTCCCCGGTGGCCGGCCCACCGCCAGGAGACGAAAGGCCACCGGCCGCCGGAAGACCGGATGCCCCGGCGGGACGACCAGACCCACCGCCGTCCCGGGCTCCTGATCGAGCCGGGCCCGCAGACTGGCCAGGTCGTCGGCCGGGTCCAGCAGGATCACCCGCGGCATGCGGGTGGTCCCGGGGCGCGGCTAGGAGGTGGCTTTCTGGACGCTCGCCCGGACCAGTTCCGGCACCAGCCGCAGCGCTTCCGGGAGTTTGCTCGGGTCACGCCCGCCGGCCTGGGCCATTTCCGGTCGGCCACCGCCGCCTCCCCCAACGATCCTGGCAAGCTGGCGGGCCAGTTCGTGGGCCGGGGGTTTAACACCGGGCGACACCATCACCACGATCCGCGGCTGCTGGTCGATGATCGCCCCCAGCGCCACCACGCTCGGCCCCAAGCGCGCCCGCAGGATGTCGCCCAGTTCGCGCAGCCGTTCGATGTTCGGGGCCTCGACCTGAGCGGCCAGCACTCTGACCCCGTCCACCGACACCGCCCGCTGGACCAGGCGGTCGACCTCGGCCGCCAGCCGCTCCCGCTGCAGACGCTCCAGTTCGCGCCGCAGCGCGGCGACCTCCTCCTGCAGGGCCTGGACCCGCTCTTCGACGTTGGGCCCTTGCACGAGCGATGCCAGGCGCTCCAGCCGGTTCAGCTGGGTGCGGACGTACTCCTCGGCCACGCGCCCGCAGACCGCCTCGATCCGTCGGAGCCCGGCGCCGATGGAGCTCTCGCTGGTGATGAGAAAGAGCCCGATCTGACCGGTCGAGAGGACGTGGGTTCCACCGCAGAGCTCGCGGCTGTAGCCGTCGAGGGTCACCATCCGGACGATGTCGCCGTACTTCTCGCCGAAGAGGGCCATGGCCCCTTTGGCCAGCGCCTCCTGGTAGGTGGTATAGGTGACTTCGGTGTGATGGTCCGCCCGGATGTGGTCGTTGATCTCGGCCTCGACCGCCCGCAGCTGCTCGGGGGTGAGCGGCGCGAAATGGGTGAAGTCGAAACGCAGCCGGTCCGGAGCCACCAGCGAGCCGGCCTGGGTCACGTGAGTTCCCAGGACGTTGCGCAGGGCCTGGTGCAGCAGGTGGGTGGCCGTGTGATGGCGCATGATGTCCCAGCGGCGCTGGACATCGACCGTCGCCCGCACGATTTCGCCGGCCCCCAGCGTCCCCTCGACGATCCGGGCTTTGTGGACGATAAGAGTGGGCTGCGGGCGCTGGGTGTCCAGGACCTGAGCCCGACCGGCCGGCCCCTCGATGACACCGGTATCACCGACCTGACCGCCGCCCTCCGGGTAGAAGGGAGTCTCGCGCAGGACGATCTCGACCTCATCGCCGGCGCTGGCCCGGTCGACCAGCCGCCCGTCGGCGGTGACGAGCCCCAGGACCGTGGTCTCGTGGCTCAGGCGGTTGTAGTCGTAGCCGATGAACTCGACGCCGGCGGTGGCCAGCTCTTGATAAGCCTCGGCGGCGACCATCGCCCCGCCGAAGCGGGCGGCCTCGCGAGCCCGCTCGCGCTGCCGCGCCATGGCCGCCTCGAAGCCGGGCAGGTCGACGCTCAGGCCGTGCTCGCCGGCCACCTCGACTGTCAGTTCCACCGGGAAGCCGAAGGTGTCATAGAGACGGAAGACCTCGCTGCCGGGAATAACGGCCTGGCCGGCCGCCTTGACCTGGGCGATAACCTCCTCCAGGAGCTGCAGCCCCTGGGCCAGCGTCTGCTGGAAGCGGCCCTCCTCGAAGTCCACCACCCGCAGGATGTAGTCGCGGCGCTGGGCCAGCTCGGGGTAGGCCTCCTGCATCGTCTCGATGACGGTGGTGCACAGCTGGCTCAGGAAGGGCCGGTCCAGCCCCAGCAGGCGGCCGTGGCGGACCGCCCGACGGACGATGCGCCGCAGGATGTAGCCCCGGCCCTCGTTGCTGGGCAGAACACCGTCGGCGATGAGGAAGGTGATCCCCCGACTGTGGTCGGCCAGCACCCGGAGCGAGAAATCTCCCCGGTCGCTCGCTCCGTAGCGGCGGCCGGTGATCTCCTCGGCCCGCCGGATGATCGGCTGGAAGAGATCGGTCTCGTAGACCGTCCGGCCGCCCTGGAGCAGCATGGTCACCCGCTCCAGGCCCATACCGGTGTCGACGTTCTTGCGGGGGAGCGGTGTGCGCACACCCTTTTCATCCTGGTAGTACTGCATAAAGACCAGGTTCCAGTACTCCAGGAAGCGGGGGCAGTCGCAGCCAGGGCCACAGGTCGGGCGGCCACAGCCGAACTCCGGTCCCCGGTCGAAGTAGAGTTCGGAGTCCGGTCCGCAGGGGCCGCTGTCGCCCGGCGGCCCCCACCAGTTGTCCTCCAGCCGGACGATCCGCTCGGCCGGCATCCCCACGATCTGCTGCCAGAGCCTGTAGGCCTCCTCGTCATCCGGGTAGATCGAGACCCAGATCCGCTCGGGCGGGAGTCGCAGGTGCTGGGTTGAGTACTCCCAGGCGTACTCGATAGCTCCCTCTTTGAAATAGTCGCCGACCGAGAAGTTGCCGAGCATCTCAAAGAAGGTCAGGTTACGCTCGTTACCCACCTTCTCGATATCGGTCGTTCGGAAGCACTTCTGGCAGCTGGCCAGCCGCGGACTCGGGGGCGTCGCCAGGCCGAGGAAATACGGTTTCATCTGGACCATCCCCGCGCTGGTCAGCAGCAACGTGGGATCACCCTGTGGAATGAGCGAGGAACTGGGCACCACCAGGTGCCCTTTTGATTGAAAGAACCCCAAAAACGATTGACGGATCTCGGCGGCGCGCATGGCCACTCCTCGATGTCGGTTCTTGACAGTCGCTCTGCCCAAATTCTAGGGCGGACCGCCCCGCCCGTCAAACCCACCTCCCCATACCGCCAGACCCCGCTTTCCGGCCGCGTCTGGTCCGTGAGGCGGTCCTTTCCGACCGGGCCTGGTCGGCTCAGGGCAGACGCACCGCCACCGTTGTCACCCGAGCGGTGGCGAGGTCAAGCCGCCGGATGGCGTGGTTATTTGTGTCGGCGATGTAGAGCGCCCCGGCCGCCGCACTCAGCCCACCGGGCTCGAAGAAACGCGCCGCCAGCCCGGTGCCATCATCCCGCCCGGGCTCACCGATCCCGGCCACCGTCATCACCATCCGGGTTCGGGGAGATAGCCGTTTGATCTTGTGGTTGTAGGTGTCGGCCACATAGAGGAGATCATGAACGGCGGTCACCCCCAGCGGGTGCTGGAGACGCGCCGCCTCGCCAACGCCATCCACATCGCCGAAGTCGAAGAGACCGGTGCCGACGATCGTCCGGACCTGGCCGCTCGCCAGATCGACCTCCCGGATAGCGCTGCTCTCGCTATCGGCCACGTAGAGTCGGTCGCCGGCGACCGCCAGACCGCTCGGCTGGGCGAACCAGGCCTCGGTCCGGTGGCCATCGTGCAGGCCCTCACCGCCGGTGCCGGCCCAGGCGGTGAGGGTGAGACCGTCCGGCTCCAGGCGCCAGAGCTGGTGCAGCCCGGCCATGGCGATGTAGAGCGCCCCCTGATGCCAGGCCAGGTCCCACGGGGAACTCAGCGGCGTCTGGCGGGCCGGCCCGCCAGCACTCCAGCGGAGCGCCTGTTCGCCCGTTCCGGCCACGGTGGTGACGATCCCGCTGGCCAGGTCGAGGCGTCGGATAAGATGGTTCTCGGTGTCGGCGATGAAGAGGCCACCCTCGCCCAGCGCCAGGCCTTCGGGCGACTGGAAGCGACAGGTGGCGGCCGGGCCGTCCAGCCAGCCCGGCTCGCCCTGGCCCACGATCTGGAGCACCTGGCCGTCCAGCCGGGCGATGATGATCCGGTGGTGGCCGGTGTCGGCGATGTAGAGCCGGTCGGCAGCCGCGTCGGCCAGGACCTTCCCCGGAAAGGCCATCAGCCCGCCCAGGCGCTCCTCCTGGGCCTGTTGCCAGGGCAGCGGTTCGGGCCGGAGGAGCCCCCGCGCGCTGAACTCGCGGACCATCTCGGCCAGCAACCGGTCCAGGACCGGCTGGGGAATCTCGCCCTCGTGCCGGCCGATGACCCGCCCCTCCGGATCGATGAAGATCAGCGTCGGCCAGGCCCGGACGGCGTAGGCTCGCCAGAGGCGAAACGTGGGATCGTTGACCACCGGATGGCTGATCCGCAGCCGGCGCAGCGCCAGCCGCAGACCGGGTCCCTGCCGCTCGGTGGGGAATTTAGCCGAGTGAACACCGATCACCACCAGCTCCCGGGCGTAGTGCCGCTCGAGCGCCCGCAGCACGGCGAGCAGGTGATGGCAGTTGATTCAGCCGTAGGTCCAGAAATCCAGGATGACCAGTTTGCCGCGCAGATCCTTCAGGGTCAGCGGCCGGTCGGTGTTGAACCACTCCAGGCCCGGTGGAAAGTCCGGCGCCCGCACCGTGCCACGGTAGCGCTCCATCTCTCACCTCGTCGCGCGATTCGCTAGCGCAACCAGATCGTTCCGGCAACTTTCCTGCCGCCGGTCAGCGGACCGCGTAGCGGTGGACAACCTCCTCCTGCACTGTGATCCCCAGGCCCGGTCCCTGGGGCACCGGGAGCGTGCCATCGGGCTGAAGCCGGAACGGCTCGGCCAGAAGATCGTCGCGCAGGGGATTGGGGTTGCGGTCGAACTCCAGCATCGGCTCGTTGAAGGGGGCCTGGGGGCCGGCGGTGTAAGGAGCCGGCGGTAGGGCCGCGACAAAATGCAAGGCTGCGGCCAGGGCGACACCCGAGCCCCAGACGTGGGGAACGACCTGGACGCCGAAAGCGCTGGCCAGGGCGGCGATCTTCAGCCCCTCCGAGAGGCCACCGGCACAGCAGAGGTCGGGCTGAGCAATGTCCACGCAGCGCCGGACCAGCAGCTCGCGGAAGCCGTAGCGCGTGTACTCGCATTCCCCGCCGGCCACCGCCAGGTCCAGCGCCCGGGCGACCTCCTGATAGCCGATCAGGTCCTCGGGGACAACCGGCTCCTCGAACCAGTAGACGCCGTGCGCCTCCAGCCCACGGCCGACCGTAATGGCGGTGTGGGCAACGTAGGCGTGATTGGCGTCGACCATCAGCGGGCAGCCGGCGCCCGCCACCTCATCCAGCGCCCGGCGGGCGGTCGCCACCCGGGCCAGATCCTCCGCCGGCCGGAGCAGGCCGATCTTGATCTTGACCGCCCGGAAGCCGGCCGCGACATAGCCCTGCACCTCGTCGGCCAGCGCCGCCGGATCGGTCCAGCGGATCCGGTCGCCCCGGTAGTAGCCGCCCGTGGCGTAGGCCAGCACCCGGTCGCGATGGGCCCCGCCCAGGAGCAGGTGGACCGGCACCCCGAGGGCCTGGCCGGCCAGGTCCCAGCAGGCGATGTCGACGGCGCTGATGGCCTCCATGGCCGCCGACTGCCGCCCCCAATCACGGGTGTAGGCGTAGAGCCGCTCCCAGAGAACGCCCGTCCGGCGCGGGTCCTGACCCAGCACCAGCGGCGCCAGCACCCGCTCGACCATCGCCGCCACCGGCTCCGGCGGCCCCCACTGGCCACCCTCGCCCCAGCCCACCAGCCCGTCATCGGTCTGCAGGCGGACCAGACAACTGCTCCGCTCGGGAAAGGCCATCTGCGAGGAGTAAAACGTCTGCCCGGCGGCCAGCGGGCAACGCAGAACGTAGGCTCGGATATCGACGATCTTCACCTTTCCTCACCTCCCGGCTCCGAAACAGGTCCCGGAGCCCCCAGGATCCGCGCGACCGCCTGCAGGAGCAGCTGGTCCACCGGCTGGGCGGCCAGCGCCTGCCAGCGGGCCCGCTGCCGGGCGACGACGGCCTGGCGCAGGTCGCGATCGTCCAGGAGCGCCGCCACCACCGTGGCCACCAGCGCCGGCTCTTTACGACGAAGGAGGATCCCGGCTCCCCCCAGTGTCTCGGGCACCGCCCCGGCGGCGTAGGCCACCACCGGCAGGTCACAGTACATCGCCTCGATGAGCGGCAGCCCCACCCCCTCGTGCTCGCTCAGACAGACGAAAACCGTGCTGGTCCGGTAGTAGGCGGCCAGGCGCTCCACCGGGACATGCCCTGGGAACTCCACCGCGCGCACTCCCCAGCGGGCCACAATCTCCTGCAGCCAGTCAGCGTAGGCGGGCGCCACGGCCGGCGTTCCCACCAGGACCAGCCGGGCCGCCGGGTCCACCCGGCGCTGGAACTCGGCGAAGGCGGCCAGCACGTCGTGCTGGCACTTGTTCGGCACCAGCCGGCCGACAAAGAGCCAGACCGTCGGGCCGGTCTCCCCCAGGCCCGTCCGCCCCGGCGGCCCCAGACGCCGCAGGGCGAGCGGCAGCGGAACGACCGCGGTCGGCAACCCCCATGTTCGGAGTTCCCGAGCGCTGTACTCGGAGGGGGCCAGCCCCAGGACGGCCCGTCGGGCCAGGCGGGCGAGCTCCGCCCGCCCCCGCAGCGCCTGCCCGGCCAGAATATCGTTGACACCAATAAAGTACCAGGCAGGGGTGACGTTGTGATAATACAGGACCAGCCGGTGCGGCAGCGCCAGCACCGCCTCGGTCAGCGGCGAGCCGATGCCATAGTGATAGATCAGGAGATCAGGCGGAGGGTGTAGACGGCCGCGAAAGGGCCGGGCCCGGTCCCGCCAGACCGGCGCGATGGCCACAGCATAGAGGTCGGAGTGAAACCCGGCTCGCCGGAAGATCGCCTGGAAGGCCAGGCAGGCCTCGCTCATGGCATCGCCGGGGGCCAGATTCAGGATCACCTGGTCAATCCGCACGCTCGCGCTCCAGCAGCGCCCGCAGGACCGTCACCACCGCCCGGTTGAAGGCTGCCTGGCGGGCCAGGACCGCGTCGCAGTACAGGCGAGCCTCGGCACGGAGGAAGCGGCGGACGAGCCGGCTGACCGCCCCCAGCAGCGGCCAGCGCGGGCGCGGGTCGACCGCGGCACTCAGCTGGTCCGCCAGGCGCTCGGCCAGAGCCAGCACCTCTGGGGGATCGGTCGCGCGCTCCAGCCCTCCCAGCAGCACGCCCAGCGGCGGGAGCCCCCACTCGGGCCGGCCGGCCGGCGGCTGGGCAGCCAGTCTCGCCGCCACCAGGGCCCGCAGCCGGGCGGTCAGAGCCGGATCGCCGGCGTCAACGGCCGCGAGCCAGTCGTTCGTAGACCGCACGGACTCGCTCATAGACGTGGTCCCAGGTGTGATGGGCCAGGACCCTGGCCCGGCCGGCCGCGCCCAGGGCGCGGGCCAGGACCGGATCCTCCAGCAGCCGGCGCAGCGCGGCGGCCAGCCCGCCGACGTCGCCAAAGCGCACCAGCAGCCCGGTCTGGCCGTCGGCCACCACGTCGGGGATGCCCCCGGCCCGGGCTCCGATGACCGGCTTCTCCAGCAGCCAGGCCTCCAGAAAGACGATGCCGAACGAATCGGTCCGCGAGGGCAGGGCCAGGACGGTGGTCGCCGCCAGCAGATCCCACTTCTGCTCTTCGGGGATAAAGCCCAGGCAGTGGCAGCGCCGGCGCTCGGCCGGGCTCAAACGCGCCAGATAGGCATCGACATGGGCCAGACGCGGTCCGGCCAGGACCAGGGCCACCTCCCGCCCCTCGGCCCACAGCTGACGCATGGCCTCGATGAGATGAATGGCGCCTTTATCATAAGCGGCGGTCCCCAGAAAAGTCACGATCGGCCCCTCGAGGCCGGTCGCCGCCCGAAAGCGGGCCGCATCGGCCCGGGCAGCCGGCGCCGGGTCGACGCCCGGCCCGGCCAGGACGATCCGCTCCGGTGTCACTCCCCGCTCGACGAGAAAGGTCCGCTCGCCCTCGGTCTGGGCCAGGACGGCGTCACAGGCCCGGAGAAGCGCTAACTGGTGGCGCATGGTGTAGTAACGCCGGACAGTGGCGCGCTCCGGCTCGCCCAGGTGGGTCAGAGGGTAGTAGACGAACGGTACCCCCAGGCGTCGGGCCGCCCGGAGCGCGCTCCAGCCCAGCCCCTCGAAGCAGATATTCATCGCCGCGATGAGATCCACTCCCTGGACGGCGCGGAGCGCCCGGTGGAACTCCGGCAACCGGGGGGCCTGTCGGCTGAGGGCGACAAGCAGCCGCTCCGGCACCACCGGCAGCCGGGCCAGTTCGACCAGCAGCCGGCGGACGATGGGATAGGCCAGCGGCCCTCCGGGCAGATGACGCACGGGAAAGCGCCAGATCCGGACGCCATTGTGCTCATCGACCGGCCCGGGCACCCGCCGGCGGCGCCGGTCCCAGAAGAGTTCCAGGTCCCAGGCGTCGGTTGTCCAGACGGCCACCTGATGGCCATCGCGCACCAGGCGCTCGGAGATCGCCTGCAGGTGGCGCTCGGAGCCGCCGGTGTACGGCCAGTAGCGCTGGACGACGTGAAGCACCCGCATCCTACATCTGCCCCGGCTCCTTGCGCTCGGCCAGCCGGGCCTCCAGCGCCGTCAGTCGGGCCTCGAGGGCGTCCTGGCGCCGGATCAACCAGGTGAGCGCCGCCGCCGGATCCCAGGTCTGGCGGTTCCGTGGCCCCAGGGCCAGCCGGGCCCGGTAGCGCACCAGGAGCGGGCGGATCGTCTGCCACCAGAGCGCCCGCCACCATCCTCTGACCGGCGGCTCCTCGCCGAAGGCGGCCAGGTCGTGATCGTGGAACGGCGTCAGCCGCAGGACCTCAGCCTGAAGCCGGGCGAAGATCGCCGCCACCGCTCGTTGAGCGGTCAGGTCGGGCAGAGCGCGAAAGCCGCCGGTCGCCTCGCCCACACCGCCATCGGCGGCCGGCGCCAGAGCCAGCCACTGGGCCGCTACGTAAGCAGTATAGAGGGCGCGGTGGACCGCTGGCCGGCGGTCCTTCTGCAGCCAGACCCGCTCCTCGGCGAAGAACTCCCGACAGAGGCGCTCGGGCGGGCAATGCTTCAGGAGAAAGCGCAGACGCCCCCGGTGATAGTAGCTGATGGCCGTCTCTGGGGGCAGAGAGCGCGACTCATGATGGACAGCGCGAGCGGCTGGCCAGTAGAGCACGCGGAACCCGGCCAGCCGGGCCCGGTGACAGAGATCGACATCCTCGTAGTAGGCGGGGAAAAAGCCGGTGTCGAAGAGACCAACGGTCTCCAGCACTCGCCGGCTGATGGCCATGGCCGCCCCGGTGACAAACGGCACCTCGGCCACCTGGTCGAAGCGCCCATCGTCGGGCTGCCCCTGGCCGAGATGCCGGGTCCAGCCCTGGGGCCACTCCAGGTCGCCCCCGGCGTGCTGGAGGGTCCGGCCGTCCGGGTAGAGCAGTTTACAGCCGACGATTCCCACTCCCGGTTCAGCGAAGGCGCGGGTTAATGCCGCCAGCCAGTCGGGGGCGACCTCGACATCCTGATTGAGCAGCACCAGCCACTCGCCCTCCGCCTGGCGGAGCCCGGCGTTGACGGCGCCGGCGAAGCCCAGGTTTCGGGTGTGCTGGATCAGGCGGGCTGAGGGCCAGAGAGCGCGCACGACCTCGACCGACCCGTCGGTCGAGGCGTTGTCCACCACGATGAGGTCGCACGCCCGGTCCACCGCCCGGCGCAGGGCCTGAAGGCACCCTTCCAACCAGGGCCGACCGTTCCAGCAGGGGATAATGAGGCTCACCGTCGCCATCGTCGCCGCCAGGACTCCAGGTGGAAAAGCACCCGCATCACCCGGCCATTACGCAGGGCGGTGTTCTCGGCCCGAAGACGGTCGTTCTCCTCCTGCAGGCGCTCCAGCCGCTCCCGCAGGTGTACCAGAGTCGCCGTGGTGGCTAGATCTGGATCCGGCGAAGAGGCCTCTGACAGGAGCGCTGCCCGGTCGGGCGCCAGGGCCGGCGCCTGACAGAAACGAACCAGCGGTCCGGCGACGCGCTCCCAGGTATGGCGGGCGGCCACCTCCTGAAACCGCGGGCGGAGCCGCTCCCGCAGGTCGGGCTGGTCGAGAAGGCCGTTCAGGGCCCGAGCCACCGCGTCGACGTCGCCCGGCGGGACAGCGATTCCCAGCCCCTCCTGGGCGATCTCGGCGCTCAGAACATCGCCGGCCGTCACCACCATCGGCAGACCCGCCCAGAGATAGTCCAGGAGCCGCACCCGGTAGGCGTAGTGGGCCTCAAGAGTCGCCGGATGGAGCGAGACCCCAACATCGGCCTCACCCAACAGCCGCGCCCGTTCGGCGTAGGGCACCCATTCGATGAAAAAGACGTGCCGGTCCAGAAGCCCGAGATCGCGGGCCAGAGTCCGCACCGCCCCGACGACAGCCATCGGCGAGACCCGTGGATTGGGATGGCGTGTTCCGAGGAAGACCACCCGCAGGGTCGGGTGACGGGCGACCACCTGGGGCACCGCCCGGACCAGCGTCAGCGGGTCGAGCCAGTCCCAGAGGCCACCGCCCCAGAGCACAACCCTGTCCGTGGGAGCGATGCCCGGCTGCCGGCCCTTGAGCCCACCACCCCTGGGTGGAGGCGTGGCTGGCAGCCCCATCGGCACCACATCGATGAGCCGGCGGAGCGTCGGGTCGTGGCCGTAGGTCCAGCGGTTCACCCGTCCCGCCAGGAGGAGCATCCCCAGCCAGAGGTCACGCTGACGTTCGCTGGCGCAGAGGAAAAAGTCGCCAGCCTGGAAGAGCGAAAGCCAGCGCTGGCGCCACTCCGCCACCGGCGGGATCAGACGCGGATCCTGGCGCGCACGCTCCAGGTCCTCCAGAATCGTCGGGTCGTAGAGGTCAATAGCCAGAGGGAGCCGCAGCGCGGCCAGGGCCGGCAGGTCGTCCAGGAGCGGCGCCGGCGCCACCAGCGCCCGGGCCGGCTGGATGAGCGGCCACAGCGTCTCCGGTCGCGATGGGTCGTAACAGACAAGGTCCGGGCCATCGTCCGGCGGGCGCGACCCCACCGGGGCCGCCACCCGCACCGGGCAGTGCCGGGCCACCACCCGGGCCAGCTCCCAGTAGCGGATCCCCGGCCCGGCCATGCTCGGCCCGATGCGGTCGTGACTGACAAAAACAACGGGCCGCGCACTGTCTGCCATCTACAGCGTACTGCCTCCGTCGACCACGATCACCTGGCCGGTCAGCCAGCTGGCGTACTCCGAGGCCAGGAAGACCGCCAGCGGACCGATATCCGAGGGAAACCCCACCCGCCCGAGCGGGATACGGCGGCTCCACTCCTCGCGGTTGTAGTGGGGCATGGTCCGGAAGTAGCGCTCGACCTCGACCGCCCCCGGCGCGATGGCGTTCACCCGGATGCCGTACGGAGCGAGATGACGCGCCAGCGAACGGGTCAGCTGGTTGATGGCGGCCTTGCTGGCCGCGTAATGAGTGTGGTCGGGATAGACCCGTATGGAATGAACCGAACTGAGATTGACAATCGCGCCGCGAATCCCCTGGGCGATCATGGCCCGGGCGGCCCGCTGGGCGCAGAAGAAGAGCCCTTTGAGATTGAGATCGAGCGTCCGGTCCCATTCCTCTTCGGTCAGCTCCAGCGGCGGATGCGGATCGGTGATCCCGGCGTTGTTGACCAGAATATGCAGCGCCCCGAACTCACGGAGAACGGCCTCGATCAGGCGGTCGATCTCCGGCAGCCGTCCGAGATCGGCCGGGAAGGCCGCCGCCCGCCCACCCTGAGCCCGGATCTCCTCGACCAGGGTCCGGGCCCCCTCCGCGCTCTGGTGATAGGAGACGGCCACCGCCGCCCCGGCCTCGGCCAGCGACCGGGCGATCCCCTGACCGATGCCGGTGCCGCCACCGGTCACGAGGGCAACCCGGCCGCTCAGATCAATCTGGAGTGGCATCTCCGGCTCCCCTCACGTGTCTCGTGGTGATTCAGGCAGCCAGCAGGATCTCTGGTCGGAGAGTCGCGATAAACGGCAGATTGCGGTAGCGCCCCCGAAAATCCAGGCCGTAGCCGACCACAAACTCGTCCGGCAGTTCGAACCCTACGTACCGCAGCGGGATATCGACGAGCCGGCGCACCGGCTTGTTCAGCAGCGTCCCGACGGCCAGACTGGCCGGACGGCGCTGGCGCAACTGGCGCAGGACGTAACTCAAAGTCAACCCGGTGTCAATGATGTCCTCCACGACCAGGACGTGGCAGCCCTCGATACTGTGGTCCAGGTCTTTCAGGAGGCGGACCACCCCACTGTGGCGGGTCTGCGGACCGTAACTGGAGATGGCGATGAAGTCCAGACGCACCGGGATGGTGATGTGCCGGAGCAGGTCGGCCAGCACGAAGACGCTGCCCTTGAGAATACCCACCAGGACGGGGGAGAGGCCGGCGTAGTCACGGGAGATAGCTTCTCCCCACGCCGCGATCTTCGCCTGGATCTCGTCGGGGGTTATCAGGATGCGCGCAATGTCGGCCTGGGCAAAACTCGGGATCGATGGTGGCGACGTCATCACGGGTGAAGTATGGCGCGGCGCGGTGCACCCTGTCAAGGGAGCCAGGATCGGCGGTGGACGACGGTGCGCCCTCCTCCACCGATCACGGCGGCAGCGCTCGCCCATGGCCAGAGGGATCCTCACAGGTGACTGTCCCACAGGCGGTGGGTAGGGGACTGGACAAGACGGGGCAGACTCTCCTGGAATAAAGGCAGCACATCACCACACCCCAGGAGGCCTGCCC
>CACRXC010000119.1_pt1 | contig 38674 bp, 35 predicted proteins | sample 5377091 | NCBI WGS metagenome assembly CACRXC01 (sample SAMEA6061845, study PRJEB28556) | metagenome | reverse complement strand
CCCCGCTGCTCCGCCGCCCGCCCCGACGCCCGCTCCGCCAGCCGCGCCGGCGCCTCCACCCACCCCGGCGCCCCCGCCGGCCGCCCGTCGTGAGGAGCGCATTCGCATGTCGCGGCGGCGGCTGACCATCGCCCGGCGGCTCAAGGAGGCCCAGCAGACGGCGGCCATGCTGACCACCTTCAACGAGGTGGACATGACCGCCATCCAGGACCTGCGGCGCCGCTACCGCGATCTCTTCGAGCAGCGCTATGGGGTGCGGCTGGGGATTATGGCGTTCTTTGTCAAGGCCACGGTGGCGGCTCTCAAAGCCTTCCCCTACCTCAACGCCGAGATCCAGGGCGAGGAGATCGTCCTCAAGTACTACTACGACATCGGGATCGCCGTGGCCACGCCCGAAGGGTTGGTGGTGCCGGTGGTCCGCGACGCCGATCGCAAGTCGTTCATCGAGATCGAGCGCGAGATCGACGACCTGGCCCGGCGGGCCCGCGAGAACAAATTGACGCTGGCCGACCTGCAGGGCGGCACGTTCACCATCACCAACGGTGGGATCTTCGGCTCGCTTCTCTCGACGCCGATCCTCAACCCGCCGCAGGTGGGCATTCTGGGCATGCACAAGATCCAGGACCGGCCGGTGGCCCTCAATGGGCAGGTGGTCATCCGGCCGATGATGTACCTGACCCTGACCTACGACCACCGGATCGTGGACGGTCAGGACGCCATCCTCTTCCTGGTTCGAGTCAAGGAGCTGCTCGAGGACCCTGAACGGCTGCTCCTGGAGGGCTGAGCCTGGCGCGCGGCCTCTCCCAGCCCCGGCGCCGGGACGGGTATAATAGGTGGAGGGCACGGGCCCCCGCTGGCGACCGGAGGGAGGGCCGTGACGGTTCTGCTGGAAGCGCTGGGGATCGAGCGCCCGGGCGGCGGGCGGTCGGCGACGCTGCCGCTCCTGGAGGCGCTGTTCCGGCGCGATCCGCGGACGCCTTATCAGCTCCTGCTCACCCGGCCCGAGCCCCGGCTGGCCGGGTTCCCGAATGTCCAGGTGCGCGTGGTGCCGCTGAGCCGCCCGCTTCTGGCCCGGCTCTGGGCCGAGGTGGCGCTGCCGGTCCTGGCCCGGCGCTGTCGGGTCCGGCTGGTTCACCATCTGAAGAACCTGGGCGTGCTCTGGGGGGGCGTGCCGACGGTCATCACCCTGTTCGATCTGGGGATGCTCACCCATCCCGACCTCTTCCCCTGGCTCGACCGCTGGTACTGGCGAAGGGTCCAGCCCTGGGTGCTCGGACGGGCCCGACGGGTGGTGGTGATCTCCCAGGCGACGGCGGAGGCGGTCCAGCGCTATTACGGTCTCGCGGCCGAGCGCCTGGCGGTTATCTATCCAGCCCACGACCGTCACTTCTGGCCCCGGCCGGCGGCTGAGGTGGCTGTGGTGCGGGCCCGCTACGGTCTGCCGGCCGACTACCTGCTCTACGTTGGCGCCCTCTGGGAGAAAAAGAACACCGGGGTGTTGCTTCAGGCGGTCGAACGGCTGCACCGTCAGGGGGTGGTGCGGGCCCCGCTGGTCCTGGTCGGAGGCTTCTACCGCAAGGGGCGGACGGCCCCGCTGCGGGCGGCGGTCGCCCGGCTGGAGCGGGCCGGGGTGGTGCGCTGGCTGGGGGCGGTGCCGGATGCGGACCTGCCGGCTCTCTACAGTGGGGCGCGGCTCTTCGTTTTCCCCTCGGTCATCGAGGGGTTCGGCATCGCCCCGCTGGAGGCGCTGGCCTGCGGGACGCCGGTGGTGGCCGCCCCTGTCGGGGCGCTGGCCGAATGTCTGGGCGAGGCCTGCTGGCCGGTGACCGAGCCCCACGATCCGGCGGCGCTGTCGGAGGCCATCGCCCACGTCTACCACGCGGCCGAGGTCCGGGCGCGGCTGCGGGCGGCTGGTCTGGCCCAGGCGGCCCGGTTCTCGTACGACCGGTCGGCGGCGGCCCTGGCGCAGCTGTACCAGGAGGTGGGCGACGGTCGGTGAGTGGTGGTTCGACCGGGGACGGCGCTGGTGGGCGGCTTACGGGCGGGCGGTCGGGCGCTGGCTGGGGGTGGGGCTCTCGCTCCTGATGCTGGGGGTGGTCGGGCGTCTGCTCCTGACCGGGTTCGGTCAGGTGCGGGCGGCGCTGGCCGGGGCTGAGTGGCCGTATCTGGTGGGGGCGTTTGTCTGTCTGGCTCTGGGCACGGGGTACGGGGCGGTCCAGTGGTGGCTGATCGTCCGGGCGCTGGGGGGCGAGATCGCGCTGGGGCGGGCGGTGCGGGTTCATCTGACGGCCAATCTGGCCAAGTATCTGCCGGGCTATCTCTGGCAGCCGCTGGGCAAAGTCTACCTGAGCGAACGGGCGGGGCTCCCCCGGCCGGTGGCGATCGTGAGCCTGGGGACCGAGGTGGCGGTCATCATCGGTGCGGGGGTCGGTATCCTTCTGGTCTTCGCGCTGGCGATGAACGGGGAGATCCCGCTGGGCGGCTGGTGGGTTCTGGGAGTGGCGATCGGGGGTGGGGTGATCGGTGTGCTCGTCGGCCTGCGGCGCTGGCCGTTGGGGGCGCGGTGGCGCGCGGCCCTGGCTGTCGAGCGGGTGAACTGGCCGCTCCTGGGGCTGGTGAGCCTGGGTATGGGGGGCGCGTGGTGTCTGGCCGGACTGGCCCTGTATCTGACCGTACAGGCCTTTCAGCCGGTGGGATGGGAGGCGTTCCCGCTCTGTGTGCTGGCCACAGCCCTGGCCTTTCTGGGAGGACTGCTGGTCCTGCCGGCGCCCAACGGGCTGGGCGTCCGGGAAGGTCTCCTCGTGGTGGTCCTGACGTCGGTCGTCTCGCCGGCGTTGGGGTCGCTCGTGGCGGTGCTCTTGCGCCTGCTGATTGTCGGCGAAGAGACGCTCTGGTTCCTATTCATCCGGGGACTGGCTCTGCGACCCCGCCAGATCGGTGTTCGGAGGCCCGATGGCTGAGCCACTGTGGGGCCTGGGCCTGCGGCTGCTCACCCTGAGCGATGGCCTGCTGCGGGCGGGACTGGCCGTCCGGGCGAGCCAGCGTCCCTGGGGCAGTCAGCGACGGGCGCTCGTGGTCCTGGACGAGCGGCTGCTCGACGCCCGGCGGGGGATCTGGCTGATCCGGTTTCCGGCTCTCTCGTATACCCTGTGGCGGTCGGTGGAGGTCAGCCGCTGGCGGATGCTGCGGCCGTGGTTGCGGGCGCCGCTGCTCGATTTTGGCTGCGGCGATGGAACGATTGGCGCGTTGATCTTCCCACAGGTCGCCGTCGGCCTGGACCGGGACGCCAGGGCGCTGGCCATAGCCCGGCGGAAGCCGTGCTACCAGGCCCTGGTGCTGGCCGATGGCCAGACCGGGTTGCCCTTTCCCGACGCGGTTTTCGCCGGCGTCTTCTGCAACTCGGTGCTCGAGCATCTGCCGGACCTCGACGCGGCGCTGCGCGAGATCGCCCGGGTGCTGGTGCCCGGCGGACTGCTGGCGGCGAGTGTGCCGGGGGCGCGGGCGGAGACCTACCTGGCGGGCATCGTCGGGCCCGGAGCGGCCCGGGCTTTCGCCCGCTGGCAGGCCCACTGGCACCAGTATGAGGGGGACTGGTGGATCCGGACGCTGGCCGCGTATGGGTTGACCGTCGACCATCTGGAGCCTTACCTCTCGCGGGAGGCCTTTCTCTGGTTCCGCCTTTTTGCCGCGCCGACCTTCCGGCTGCTTGAGCGGGTGGCCGGTCCGGTGCTCTGGCGGAGCTGGGCGCCGCTGCTGGAGCGGCTGATCGTCGAATCGGTTCAGCCGGCCGAGGGGGCGTGTTGGCTCTTCCTGGCGCGGAAAAAATAAATAAAAGGGGCTGTGAGAAAAGTCATATTGACAGGGTCGCCTGAGCCCTTCTATGCTCTCCTCAGTCCAAGGCGTGGGACCGGGAGGTGGCGATGTCTGTGCGCAGGGCGCTGCGGGGGCTCGGTCTTTGGGTGGCGCTGTGGCTGCTGGTCCTGAGCATGCCCGGCGGGGCGCTGGCCCAGCAGTTTGAGGTGAGCGCCTCGACGTTCGCCAGCGGTTTGATGATCGTGAACCTGAGCAGCAATGCGGCCAATGTGCTCATCGAGTTCAACCGGCCTGATGGAACCACGGTTTTCAGCAAGACGTTCCAGATCGGCCCGAACGGGGTCCGAACGATCTATCTGCCCACCGATCCGGAGTTCGCTGGTCTGCCCTCCGGCTTCGTGGGCGCGGCGGTGATCAGCGCCGACCAGCCGATCGCCGCCAGCGTCAACACCGAGCGCCTGACCAGCAGCCCGAGCGAGCCGGAGCGACGTGATTCGAGCCCGGCGCTCGATGACAGCAGCATCGGTGTGACGCTCTGGATGCCGCAGGTGATGAACAATGCTTTTGAGGACGGCTGGAGTTCGACCTGCTACGTCCAGAACACCAGCACAGCGCCGGTTCAGGTCCGCGTGATCATCAAGAGCCGCTTCGGCGGGGCCGAGGCCTACAACCAGGTCGTGACCATTCCGGCGAACGGCGTTCTCACGGTGGATCACACCCAGCTGGGTCTGCCCATGGGTTTCGCCGGCGGCATGAAGGTCCAGGCCCTGGATGGCACCACCAAACTCGCCGGGACCTGTAACTTCTTCGCCAACGGCGCCGACGGCGAGCACTCGCAGTTCAACACCTATCGCGCCTTCAACGCCGGGGCGACGGTTCTGCACGCGCCGCTGGTCTACCGCACCTTCTACGACGTGACCTCGGGGTTGGCCATCCAGAACATCGGCACGCAGCCGACCAGCATCGCCATCGACTTTAACTTCCCGGCCCGTGGCGGCCGGCCGGAGTTTCGCACCACCCTGGAGCCACCGCAGTGCCAGAACCTGCAGCCCGATCAGTCGTGCACCCTCTACCTCAAGCCCAACCCCGATTTCCCCGGCTGGCCGGACTTCCTCATCGGGAGCGCGGTCATCCGGTCGTCGGGTCAGCCGATCATCGCGATTGTGAACTATCGCAAGGATTTCCGTGGCGATGGGAAGAGCGAATCGGCGACCTACAGCGCCTTCCTGGATAATGCCAAGACGCCGCGGGCCATCCTGCCGCAGATCACCTCGGTCTTCTATGGTTTTTCGAGCGGCTACAGTGTCGTGAACGCCGGCGCGACCCCGGGCACGTTCACGATCACCTACCGCTGGGACGAGCGGTACCGGTCGGCCTTCTACCCGGGCGAGCCCTCGAGCTACACCCGGACGGTGACGCTCAACCCGGGCCAGGCCTGGGCGCGGTTCGTCCCTGACGAACTGGCCGAGCTGGCAGGCAAGACGATCACCGATTTCAACGGCTCGCTGACCATCGAGGGCACGCAGCCGCTGTTTGCGGTCAGCAACCGGGACTACCGACTGGACAGGGTCATCAGCCGGACGAATACCAACCGGGATGTGGTCGAACGACTGGGTGACCTTTTCTCGCAGGCTAACGGCCTGAACTATTGATAAGGGGGTATGACGCCCGCGCCCCGGCTCTTTGTCCAGATCCCGTGCTATAACGAGGCGGCGACGCTCCCGCTCGTCCTGCGCTCGATCCCGCGGACCATCCCGGGGGTGGCCACCGTGACGGTGGTGGTCGTCGACGATGGCTCGACCGACGGGACGGCGGCCATCGCCCGCGCCCACGGGGCCGATGTCGTCGTGCGCCACCCCCGGAATCGCGGCCTGGCCGCCGCCTTCCGCACCGGCCTGGATACCTGCCTCCGCCTGGGCGCCGATATCATCGTCAACACCGACGGCGATAATCAGTACCCCCAGGCCGAGATCCCCCGCCTTATCCGGCCGATCCTGGAGGGCCAGGCCGAGGTCGTTATCGCCGACCGCCAGCCGCTCAAGGTCCCCCACTTCTCCCCGGCCAAAAAGCTCCTCCAGTGGCTCGGCAGCTGGGTGGTGCGACAACTCTCCGGCACCGCCGTCCCCGACGCCCCCAGCGGCTTCCGAGCCTACGCCCGCGAGGCCGCCCTCCGCCTCAACGTCCTCTCCGACTACAGCTACACCCTGGAGACGCTCATCCAGGCCGGGGTCCAGCGCCAGGCCATCGCCTTCGTCCCGGTCCAGACCAATCCCCAGCTCCGCCCCTCCCGCCTCATCACCAGCCTGCGGGCCTACCTCCTCCGCTCGGCCACGACGCTGCTCCGGGCCTACGCCATGTACCAGCCCCTCAAGGTCTTCGGCGCCTGCGGCCTGCTCCTCTGCCTGGCCGGGCTGCTGGGGGTGGGCCGCTTCCTCTATTTCTTCGCCACCGGCTCGGGCGCCGGCCACGTGCAGTCGCTGGTCCTCAGCGGGGTTCTCCTGGTCGTCGGCTTCCAGGTGATGCTCATCGGTCTGCTCTCCGACCTCATCGCCGCCAACCGGCGTCTGCTGGAGGAGGCCCTCTACCGCCTCCGGCGGCTGGAGAGCGACCTCCTGACCGCGCCCCCCGGCTCCGGCCAGCCCGCTGGTCAGACGCCTCCGCGCGCGGTCCGGGGCGACCAGACAGACGCTCTCCCCCGCGTCGAGGAAGCGTCGACCACGGTTGTCCCGCCAGGACCACGCCCCGGGCGCTAGCCCGCCGATCGCCCGGCGCGGGCGTCTGGCGGAGCCCCGCCGGGCGGCCCGAACCGTCCGCCTGGTATAATTGCCGGCGGTGTCGATGAGGACAGCGAGCGCCTGATGAGCCGGACGATGCTGGCGGCCCGCCTCCACGGGCCGGACGATCTCCGCCTGGAGACGCTGCCCTGCCCCGAGCCGGGGCCGGGCGAGGTCGTCCTGCGGGTGGAGCGGGCCCTGACCTGCGGGACCGATCTCAAGATGTACCGCCGGGGCCGCCATCCGGCCCTGGGGCCGCTCCCAGCCCTCTTCGGCCACGAGGTGGCCGGGGTGGTGGCGGCCGTCGGCCCGGGCGTGACCGGGCTCCGGGAGGGCGAGCCGGTGGTGGTGGCCAATTCGGCCCCCTGCGGCCGCTGCCGGCCCTGTCAGCGGGGACAGCTCAGCCTCTGCCGTGACCTCGTCTTTCTCTTCGGCGCCTTCGCCCAGTACGTCCGGGTCCCGGCCCGGATCGTGGCCACCAATCTCTACCCGCGGCCGGCCGGCCTCACCGCCGCCGAGGCGGCCCTGGTCGAGCCGCTGGCCTGCGCGGTCCACGGCCTGACGGTGGCCGCCCCCGGGCCCGGGGCCACGGTGCTGATCGTCGGCGGCGGCGCCCTGGGGCTCTTCCTGGCCCGGCTGGCCAAACTGCGCGGGGCGACGGTCCTGCTCTGCGACCGTCACCCGGACCGTCTGGCGCTGGCCCGGCGGCTGGGAGTGGACCAGCCCCTGGCCGGCGCGGCCGGGGCGCTGGTCGAGACGGTGCGGCAGCTGACCGCGGGCGAGGGGGCCGATGTGGTCATCGAGGCGGTGGGCTCCGTCGCCGCCTGGGAGGAGGCGGTCCAGCTGGTTCGACCGGGTGGGACCGTGGTCTTCTTCGGCGGACCACCGCTCGACAGCCAGGTGGCGTTGCCCACGGCGCCGGTCCACTACGGTGAACTCACCCTCCGCGGCGCCTTCCACCACACGCCGGCCTGCGTCCGGGCGGCGCTGGGCCTGCTGGCCAGCGGGGCCGTGCCCGGCGCGCTCTTCATCAGCGGCGAGTACCCGCTGACCCGTCTGCCGGAGGCGCTGGCGGCGATGGCGGCCCGGCAGGGATTGAAGTACGCGATCGATCCCTGGGCGGAGGGGGAGCCGTGAGGACGCTGGTCGCCCGGTACTACGGGCCCGACGATGTGCGCCTGGAGGAGGCCACGGTGCCGGCGCCGGGACCGGGTGAGATCGTCGTGCGCATCGAGGCCTGCGGCCTCTGCGGCAGCGACACGATGGACTGGTACCTGCGCGACCGGGCGCCGCTGGTCCTGGGCCACGAGCCGGCCGGGGTGGTGGTGGCCGTCGGACCGGGTGTCACCACCGTCGCCCCCGGCGATCGGGTCTTCGTCCATCACCATGTGCCCTGTTTTGTCTGCGAGGAGTGCCGGCGCGGTCACCAGACCCTCTGCCGCCTTTTCCACCAGACCCGGCTGGACCCGGGTGGCTTCAGTCAGTACGCTCGTGTGCCGGCGCCCAACGTGGCCCTCGACGTCCTACCGCTCCCACCGCACCTCTCCTTCGCGGAGGCGACGCTCATCGAGCCGCTGGCCTGCTGCCTGCGGGCCTGGCAGCGGTTGACGGTCGTCCCCGGGGATACGGTGGCCGTCATCGGCTGTGGAGTGACCGGGCTCCTGCACCTCACCCTGGCCCGCCGGCAGCCGGTGGGACGGGTCCTGGCGGTGGATCCGGTGCCGTTCCGACGCGAGGCCGCCCGTCGTCTGGGGGCCGATGCGACGGCCGATCCGGCGGAGGCCGCGACAGCCTGCCGTTCTCTCGACCCGCGCGGGGCCGACCTCGTCATCGTCTGTGCGGGGAACACGGCGGCCATCGCCCAGGGGCTGACCCTGGCCGCGCGGGGGGCGACGGTGCTGCTCTTCGCCCCGACCCCGCCCGAGGCGACGCTCCTCATCTCCCCGCATCGCCTGTTCTTCGACGAACTGACCGTGCTGACCTCCTACTCGGCCACCCCGCTGGAGACACGGGCCGCCCTGGCGCTCCTGACTCAGGGGCAGGTCCCGGCCCCGGCGCTCATCACCCACCAGCTGCCGCTCGCGGCCGTCGGCCAGGCCCTCCGCCTGGCCCGCCAGGGCGACCAGGCCCTGAAGATCGTGATTCACCCCTGGGCGACTTGACGGATCGCCTGACGCCCGCGTAGAATGGCCGTACGAACGGCTGGTGGCTCCGCTGCTGGAGGGGAGGGTTATGACGGCCGTCACCCCGACCCTGGCGACCGCGCGGGAGGTGCCCGCGCTCGGTGGTGGGCCGGCCCTTCTCCCCGTGCGCCCGGTCGCCCGGCTGGTGGTGGAGCGGGCGGCCCCCACCGGGACGATTCTGGCCGGGGGCGAGCCCGGTGAGGTTCTGGAGATCCGACTGGGGCTGGCGCGGGACGGACGGCTGTGGCTGCTCGGCGGTGGCTTGCCGGGGGGGCGTGGCTACGGGGTGGCCGGGCGGTCCGCGATCCCCGCTGGCCAGTTCGTCGATGTGACCGTCTGAGGGCCAGGGAGCGCGGTGTGGCGACCGATCGCCTGTCCGTCGAGCGGGCCTGTCTGGAGGAGGTCTTTCTCCAGACCGGCGAAGGGGTGCTGGTGATCGACCGCTGGCGGCGGGTGATCGCCCTGAACCCGGCGGCCGAACGGATCACCGGCTGGACAGGCCGCGATATTGGGCAGCTCTCCTGCCGGGTGCTGGAGTGTCAGGATGAGCGGGGGCGGCCGCTCTGTGCCGAGCGCTGCCAGGCCCAGCGGGCCATCGAGGAGCGGGCGGCCCTTGGCCCCCAGCCGATGCGTCTGGCCACCGCCTATGGCACCGTGGCGCTGGTCGAGGCCCGCTATGTCCCGGTGCTGGCGCCCGACGACCGGGGCTCCCGGACGCTGCTGCTCCTGCGCGACCTGAGCGCGGTCCAGCGCTACCAGGAGCGCATCGCCGATCTCCAGGCCGAGATCGCCGAGCGGGCGCTGATCTGGCGCGGGGTGGTCGAGAGTCTGCGGACTGGGTGGCAGGTGCCGGTGACGACCATTCGTCTGGCGGTGAACACCCTCCAGCGCTCCTACGGTGCTTTTCTGGGGCCTGGCGGTCTCCAGCAGCTGCAGCGGATCGCCACGGCGGTCTGGTTGCTCGAGGAGCTGATCCTCCGGGTCCAGGGACAGGCCCGGCTGGCCAGCGACCGCCGGTCCCGCGAGCGGCCGCCATCGCCTCCGGCCGGGCTCTGACCGCGAGGCCGGGGGTCAGTCGGCGACGCCCCAGCGGCTGCCTCTTGCCAGCGCGCGCCGGTTCGGCTATCCTGCCGGGCGGAGTTTCGCCGTGGGAGGGGTGGCGGTATGGACCTGAGTTTTTCGACCGAGGCCGGTCGCGAGGGCGTCTGGAGCCTGGAGGAGTGTGCGGCCTGGGCGGCGGCCCACGAGTTCGACGCGGTGCGGCTGGCCTGTCGGGGGGTGGCTGAGCCGGCGCGTGTGCTCCGTGAAGGGCCAGACTACATCACCGACACGCTGCGCCGGCACGGTCTTTACCTGGCGGCGCTCACGGCCCACACGCCCCTCCTCCATCCCGATCCCGCCGAGCGGGAGCGCCAGCGCGAGCGGCTGCGGCTCTGCATCGACGCGGCGGCGCTCCTCGGGGCCCCGGTGGTCATCACCAACACCGGCAGCCCCTATGGCTGGCATTTCTACGGCATGCCGTCACAGCCACCGGGCAATCCCACCGATAAGTCGCAAGAGGTGGTGGACCTCTTCCGGGCGATGTTCACGCCGGTCGTGCGCTACGCTGAGGAGAAAGGGGTCAGGATCGCCCTGGACACGGCGGTCCGGATGGGGAACATCGCCTGCAACCCGGAGATGTGGGAGCGCTGTCTCGACGCCATCCCCTCCGACGCCCTGGGGCTCTCCTGTGATCCTTCGCACCTTGTCTGGCTGCACATCACCCCGGTCGAGGACGCGATCCGGCTGTTCGCCGGGAAGTGGTACTACGCCGATGTGAAGGACTGCGAAATTTCGCCCTACATGCTCTTTCGCCAGGGGATCATCGGCAACTGGTGGTGGCACTACCGGGTGCCGGGGCGCGGGCAGCTGAACTGGGGGACGATCATCGGGGCCCTGCACGCCGCCGGCTACGACTACGTGCTCTGCATCGAGAACGAGGACCGCGACTGTCCGGGTCTGGACGGCTTCGATATCGGCCGTCGGCATCTGGCGCAGTTCCTCCCGCGGAAGCGCCGCTCCGGTCCGGCGGCCGGACAGGAGGGGGCATGAGCGGGCTGCATCCCCAGATCGGCGTCGCCACCTACAGCTACCACCGGCGGCTGGCCGCCGGCTGGCCGCTCTCCGACCTCCTTCGCCACCTGGCCGGACGCGGGGTCCGGCACATCATGCTCCACGCCTTCCAGATCCCGGACCGCTCGCCGGCGGCGGTGCGGGATCTCCGCCGGCTGCTCGAGGACCTGGACCTGCGGGTGCAGCTCGGACTGGGGGCGGTGACCGTTCCCGGTCAGCCCGTCGCCCAGACGCTGGACCGCGTCCGGCCGCTGCTCGATCTGGCGGCGGAGCTGGGCGCCTGGGGCTGCTGGCAGACGACCGGCTGGTTCCGCAGCCAGCCGGGGATCGATGTTGCCACCGAGATGGCGCGGGCGCTGGAGGCGGCCCACGCCCTGGTGCCGGAGGCGGCCGCGCGCCGGCTGGTGCTGGCCCAGGAGAACCACGCCGATTTCCGCTCGACCGAGCTGCTGCAGCTGGTCGAGGCGGTCGGCAGCCCCTGGTTTGGGGTGAACTTCGATACGGGCAACCCGGTGGCCGTCTTCGAGGACCCGCTGGAGGCGGCCGAGCGGCTGGCGCCGTTTGTCCGCTCGACCCATATGCGCGACCTGGCCATCGTCTCGGTCCAGGAGCTGGGTGGCTCGGGGCGGTTCGGCTACCAGGTGCTCTACACCCGTCTGGGCCAGGGGCTGGTGCCGCTGCCGGCCATCGTCCGGCTGCTGCGGCAGGCCCGGCCGGACCTCGTCTTCACCGTGGAGAGCATCCCGGGCTTCCTCGATGAGGACTGGTGCGTGCAGGCGGATCTGGCCTACCTCGACCGCCTTCTGCGCGATCTGGACGCGGCGTAGGCGGGCGCGCCGGAAACACGGCGCGCCCGCCGGGGCTCTCAGGGGCAGGCGATGAGGGTGAGGGGGAAGGTCGAGAGAGGCTCGGCTCCGCTGGCGGTGATGAGGAAGTTCTGCTCCAGGCGCATGCCGCCGAAGCCAGGACGGTAGAGGCCCGGCTCCAGGGTGACGACCATGTTCTCGGCCAGGGGCAGGGTCTCGCCGGGGATGAGATACGGTCGCTCGGGGTGTCCCAGGCCGATGGCGTGGCCGCTGTGGTGGGGGAAGTACTGCCCGTAGCCGGCGGCCTGGAGGTGTCCCCGGACGAGGCGGTCGACCTCGGCCCCGGTGACCCCCGGACGCAGGGCCTCGGCGCCTCTGGCCAGCGCCTCCTCCAGGAGGGTGTGAAGGGCCCGCTGCTCCGGCGTGGGCTGACCGACGACGAACGTCCGGCAGAGGTCGCCTTTGTAGAAGTGCAGGACCGGGAAGAGATCGATGATGAAGAGGTCGCCCGGCTCCAGCCGCCGGGCGGTCGGGGGACCACCGATGCCGGCGCTGCGGGGGCCGGAGACGAAATCGCCCTGGAGGAAGAAGGGCTCGCCGTGCCGGTGCAGGATCGTCTGGAAGATGGCCTGGTAGACCTCCAGTTCGCTGACGCCGGGGGCGATAGTCTGCTGGGCGGTGGCATAGGCGGCGTCGAGGATGGCGATGGCCCGGCGGATGGCGGCGATCTCGTCGGGGTCTTTCTGGCGGCGCATCTCCAGGAGGAGGTCGCCCAGATCGGCCCGCTGGGCGTGTTCGCTGACGATGGTGGCGTAGGTGTGGGGCAGGGCGCTGCTCTCCAGCGCCACCCGTTTGCCGTAGAGACCCGCCTCAGCCAGGGCGCTCTGCAGGGCCTGCCGGGCGGCCTGCAGAGGGTCGATGACCTGACGGGAGGAGTAGTCCTCGTAAGGGGAGACGGTGACGCCGGGCCCGGCGCTGGTCGGGCTGCTGCCCGGGACGACGGCGATGGCCGTGGTGGGGCCGACGACCAGGAAGGTCTGCCCGCGGGCTGGGGGGGTGAGGCCGCTGAGATAGTAGATGTGGGGTGGGAAGGCGACGACCGCCCCATCGTGCCCGGCGGCCTGCAGCCGGGCGCGGAACCGTTCAAGGCGGGTGGGCACGGCTTTCCTCCACAAGGACGGTGTGGTCGGGAACCGGCCCTGAGCATAGGCGAGCGACCCGACCCTGTCAAGCGCCCGGCGGGAGACAGGATCCGGCCCTCTTCAGGAGCCAGAGGAGGGTGTTTTCAGCTGCACGGTCAGCGGGATGGGGTTGGTGATGCAGTACACCGCCGGACAGCGCCGGTAGGCCAGCGCCTTGACCTCTTCCAGGCGGGCCGGGTCGCCGTCGGTCGCCGCCTCGACGATGAAGGTCAGGCCTTCGGCCGGTGGGTTTTCGCCCAGCCCCAGGGGCCGGGTGAAGTCGACGACCGTTTCGGCGGCGACCTGGAGGTAGGTCAGGCGCACGCCCAGTTCGGCCGCCGCGCCGGCGAAGGAGCTGGCGAAGCAACTGGCGAAGGCGAAGAGGCAGTAGGGGATCGGGCCGGGCCGGAGGCCCTGACCGCCGAGGAAGGACGGTGAGTCGGCTTCGAGCGTCTGGGGCCGGCCTTCGACCGTGACCGTGGCCCGCATCTGGGGCTCGCCCTCGACGAAGTTCCAGGTGACTGCGACGCGCTGCGGGCGCCGGGCCTGGGCCGGGTCCTGCCGGATGGCCGCTATCGTCTGCTGGACCCGGTCGAGGTCGATGTTGTTGAGCCGCATGGGTTCCCTCCGACACTGGTTCGGTCGCCGTTATTATACTCTATGGTCATAAGGTATTGAAAGGGGAGGGGATGGTGGACTCAGAGGCGACGGCGACGTGGCTGACGGCGGTGGTGGCCGAGACCCTGGCCGCCTATCCGGCGGTGGTTGACCGCTGGCTGGCCAGCCAGCCGGGGGCCTGGGGCTTCCTGGCCGGTCAGGGGGTGCTGGCCGCCCGCCGGCGTCTGGGCCGGCGGCTGACCGACGCGGAGCGACGGGCGGTCTGGGCCGCCCTCTGGGCGGCGCTGGTGGCCCGGCGTCGGGCGCTGTCGGGAAATTCCGGACAGGAAGATCCCGAGAACTCCTGATAGACGCCGCGCGGCCGGCCCATGTATATCTCGGGGCGCGGATTCGCGACGCGCTCGTGGGTCCGCAGGCTGACCTGCTCCTCCTCTAACGAGACCGGCGTGGAAGCGGGGCCACGCCGGTTTTTGCTTTTGTGCCGGCGCGGGCGACGTGATAAAATCGTCCCTCAGGACGAGGAGACGATGCTCGAGCACCGCACCTGGGTGGCCCTGGATCTGGAGATGACCGGGCCACAGCCCGAGAACCAGCAGATCATCGAGATCGCCGCCATCAAGTTCCGCGGCGACCGCACGCTGGAGAGCTGGTCCACGCTGGTCAACCCGCGCTGTGAGATTCCGCTCCCCATCCAGCGCCTGACCGGCATCCGGCAGGAGGAGGTGGACCGCGCGCCCCTCTTCAGCGAAGTGGCCGACCAATTCCTGGCCTTCATCGAGGACCTGCCGCTGGTGGCCCACACCATCAGCAGCGACATCGGCTGCCTGACCCGCCACGGCCTGACGATCACCAATCTCCCGATCGATACCTACGAACTGGCCAGTATCCTGCTCCCCATGCATCACAGCTACAGCCTGGCCGCCCTGGCCGACTACTTCGGCATCCCCTATCAGACCACCCACCGGGCGGCGGCCGACGCCCTCCTGACCAAAGAGCTCTTCCTGCGCCTGCTCGAACGGGCGGCCGCCCTCGATCTGGCCGTCCTCCAGGAGATCAACCGGCTGGCCGCCAGGCTGGACTGGCCGCTCAAGGTGATCTTTCAGGACCTGGAGCGGGTCAAGGCCCGCCGGAGCACCGGCGTCTCGATCCTCCAGCAGCTGGCCGCCAAGGGGGATCTCGCCGAGACGACCCTCGAGCTCCTGCTGGCCGCCGACCGGGAGCCCGAGGCGGTCGAGCCGGTGGAGACGCCCCGTCCGATCCCGACCGACGAACTGGTCGGCTGGCTGGAGCCAGGCGGACTCTTCGCCCGCGCTTTCCCCGGCTATGAGCACCGCCCCCCGCAGACGACGATGCTGCGGGCGGTGGCCGAGGCCTTCAACCGGGGCGAGCATCTGGTGGTCGAGGCCGGCACCGGCACCGGCAAGTCGGTCGCCTACCTCGTCCCGGCCCTCTGGCACGCCGTCCACAACGGCGAGCGGGTGGTCGTCTCGACCAACACCATCACCCTGCAGGATCAGCTCTGCCAGAAGGACCTGCCCGACCTGCAGCGGGTGCTGCCCTTCCCGTTCCGGGTGGCTCTGCTCAAAGGCCGCAGCAACTACCTCTGCCTGACCCGGTGGAACGCCCTGCGGCACCGGACCGACCTCAGCCCCGAGGAGATCGTCACCCTGATCAAGATTCTCGTCTGGCTGCCGCAGACCGAGACCGGCGATGTCAGCGAACTCAATCTGACCGAGGCCGAGCGGGCGGTCTGGCAGAAGGTCTGCGCGACCGAGGAGACCTGCACTCCCCGAACCTGCCTGCGCGGACGCCGGCGCTGCTTCCTCTACCGGGCCCGCGCCCGGGCCGAGGGAGCCCACATCGTCGTGGTCAACCACGCCCTGCTCCTCTCGGACCTGGCCGCCAACAACCAGGTCCTGCCCGACTACCAGTACCTCATCATCGACGAGGCCCACCACCTGGAGGACGAGGCGACCGAGCAGTTTGGCTACAGCCTGCGTCTGCGCGATCTGCTGGACCACCTGGCGGCGGTGGGCCAGTCCGAGGGCGAGCGGGTGACCGGCCTGGCCGGCGACCTCCGCACCTATCTTCGCGGCGTCCCGCTGCCGATACAGCGCGAGGGGGAGGCGCTGGCCCAGGACCTTCTGGCCCTGGCCAGCGACGCCCGGCGGGCTGCCCGCGAATTCTTCGCCGTGCTGGCCGGCGCCCTGGACCGGGGCGGGCGGGCGGGCCAGAACGCCGACCAGCGGGTGCGTATCACCCCGGCGGTCCGTCGGGCGCCAGGGTGGCGGGACGTCGAACTGGCCTGGGAGAACCTGCACGTCTCCCTGACGGCGCTCCACCGCACCCTCTCGCGTCTGGCCACGCTGGTGAGCGATCTGGAGGAGCACCAGGTGCTGGACTATGGCGGGCTGGTGGGGCGGCTCGGCGGACTCCTGCGGTTCAACGAGGACCTCCGGCGCGAGATCCAGCAGCTGGTGCTCCGGCCTGGCGAGGGACAGGTCTACTGGGTCACCCTGGCCGGGGGAGAGCAGACCAGCCTGCACACCGCCCCGCTGCACGTGGGTCCGCTCCTCCAGCGACTGCTCTTCGCCACCAAAAAGAGCGTGGTCCTGACCTCGGCCACCCTGGCCGTCAACGGCTCCTGCGCCTTCATCAGAGAGCGTCTCGGTCTGGACGAGGCCCGCGAACTGGTGGTCGATTCGCCGTTCGATTACGCCCGCTCGACCCTGCTCTACCTTCCGACCGACCTGCCGGAGCCCGATCAGCCGGGGTATGTCTCACACCTCGCCCGCCTGCTGATCGACCTCTGCACGGCCAGCGAGGGCCGGACGCTGGTGCTCTTCACCGCCTACCGTCCCCTGCGCGAGGTCTACCAGGCGATCCGGGGCCCGCTGGCCGAGCGGCAGATCCTGGTCCTGGGGCACGGCGTCGAGGGGGTGAGCCGGCGCCAGCTCCTCCAGACCTTCCGCACCACCCCGCGCACCGTCCTTTTGGGGACCAGCAGTTTCTGGGAGGGGATCGACATCGTCGGCGAGGCGCTCAGCGTGCTGGTCATCGCCAAACTGCCGTTCAGCGTGCCGACCGACCCGGTCTTCGCCGCCCGATCTGAGCAGTTTCCCCAGCCGTTTCTGGCCTATAGCGTCCCACAGGCGGTCCTGCGCTTCAAGCAGGGGTTCGGCCGGCTCATCCGCAGCCAGACCGACCGGGGCGTGGTGGTGCTCTGCGACCGGCGGGTGCTGACCAAGGGCTATGGCGAGCAGTTTCTGGGATCGCTGCCGCCCTGTACGGTGCGGCGGGGACCGGCCCGTGACCTGCCCGGCCAGGTGCGGGCCTGGCTCCGGGGCGGGCAGCCGGCCCCGGTCCGGCGGGGCTGAAGACACCAGCGGGCAGGTGGACGGTGGACGCGGTCGCTCTGGCGGCGCTGTCCGGGGGGATAGGCCTTCTGCTCGGCCTGGCGCTGCTCTACGGCTTCCTCAACGGCTTCAACGACAGCGCCAGCATCGTGGCGACCCTGGTCTCCTCGGGGACGATGGCCCCGCGCCAGGCGCTGCTGCTGGCCGCCCTGGCGGAGCTGGCCGGGCCGTTCCTCTTCGGCAGCGCGGTGGCGGCGACCCTGGGGGCTGGGCTGATCCGGCCCGCCAGCCTCTCGCCCCTGGTCCTCGGCGTGGCCCTGGTGGTGGCCATCGGCTGGGGAATCGGGGCCTGGGGACTGGGGCTGCCCACCAGTTCGTCGCACGCGCTGGTCGGCGCGCTGGTGGGAGCGGTCATCGGCGCCGCCGGCTGGTCGGCGGTCCAGCCGGCCGGCCTGCTCAAGGTCGGGCTCGCGCTCCTGCTGGCGCCGGTGTTGGGCTTCCTGAGCGGGTGGCTGGTGATGCGGCTGATGCTCAATATCGCCCGTCACTTCACCCCGCGGGTGAACGTTGTTTTCAAACGTGGGCAGGTGCTCACGGCGGTGGTCCTGGCGCTGAGCCACGGGACGAACGACGCCCAGAAGACGATGGCCCTCATCGGGCTCCTGCTGCTGACCGAGGGGCTGACGACCGAGTTCACCGTCCCGCTCTGGGCGGTGGCGGCCGCAGCCAGCGCGCTGGCCCTGGGGTTCGCCCTCGGCGGCTACCGGATCATCCGGACGCTGGGGGTGCAGATCTACCGGATCCGCCCGATCCACGGCTTCTGCGCCCAGGGCAGCGCCGCCATCGTGGTGCTCGGCGCCGCCCTGCTGGGCGGACCGGTCAGCACCACGCAGGTCATCGGGGCGGCGATCATCGGGGTCGGGAGCGCGGAGCGGTTGAGCAAGGTGCGCTGGCCGGTGGCCCGCACCATCGCCCTGGCCTGGGTGGTCACCCTGCCGGCGACAGCCCTCCTGGCCGCCGGGCTCGCCCGTCTGCTGCTGTTGCCGTTCTGATTCCCGCCGCGAGGGGGTGGACCGATGCTCCGGCGCTGGTTACGCCCGAAACCGGAGGCCGATTTCCTGCAACTGCTGCTGGCCCAGGCCAATCTGACCAGGGAGGGACTGCGCGCGCTCGAGGCCTACGCCCGGACCGAGGACCCGCAGATGGCTCAGAAGGTGATCGACCTGGAGCGCGAGGAGGACGAGCTGCGACGCATCCTCATCGACGAACTCAACCGCACGTTCATCACCCCTATCGACCGCGAGGACATCTTCGCCCTCTCGCGGGCCATCGACGACGTGCTCGACTACGCCTACAGCACGATCGACGAGTTGACGATTCTGGAGGTCAAGCCCAGCCCCTATGTCGTCAAAATGGCGGCCGTGCTGCGTGAGGCGGCCGAGGAGATCTATCTGGCGGTGCGGCAGCTCAAGGAGCGGCCCACCATCGCCACCGAGCACGCCGTCCGGGCCAAGACGCTGGAGAATATGGCCGAAACCCTCTACCGCGAGGCGCTCATCGACCTCTTCAAGAGCATTAAGAGCCTGGAGGACGTGGTCTACGTCCTCAAGATGCGCGAGGTCTACCGACACCTGAGCAACGCCGCCGACCGGGGCGACCAGGCGGCCAACATCATCGCGGATATCGTGGTGAAGATGACATAAATGGCAGTCGTCGTCGAACCGGCGGCACTGACGGCCTGGCGGGCCTGGCAGCTCCACCGCCATCCGGAGCGGGCGGTGCGAACGCTCACGGCGGCCCGGGCCTTCGTCGAGGCGGTGGGCTTCGCCTTCACCTTCCCCGAGCGGACTGTCACCGCTCCCGACCTCTGGAGCGCGGTCAACGGCGGCGAGCGGGCCCTTCCCGAACACCTGGGCGATCCGGCCCTCGACCAAACCTGGGAGTGGAAGGACCGCCTGCCGGCCGAGCGGCAGGTGGTCTATGGCCGGTTTCTGCGGGGCAAGCCGACGCTGGTGGCCCGGTGGTGCTGGCCACTGCTGGTGGCGGCCAGCCCCCAGGCCATTGACCCGGAGGAGTGGGAGGCCGCCTACGCCGAGGGCCGGCTGAGCGCCGACGCCCGTCGGGTCTACGCGGTGCTCCTCGACCGGGGGCCCTTGAGCAAGCCGGCCCTGCGCCGGGCGGCCGGCCTGGACCGGGCGGGGGCGGCGCCCCGGCTCGACCGGGCCCTAGCCGATCTCCAGCGGGCCTTCCTGGTCGGGGTGGTGGGGGTCTCAGACGACAACGCCTGGCGCTACTGCTTCGTCTACGGCGCGCTCAGCCAGTGGGTGCCGGATCTTCTGGCCCAGGCCGCGACGATCAGCGGTCAGATGGCGATGGAGCGCCTCCTCGACCACTACCTGCGTCTGGTGGGGGCGGCCACCCCCGCCGCGATCGTCCGGCTCTTCGGCTGGCCGCCGACGCTGCTCGAACGGCGTCTGGCGCCTCTGCTGACCACCGGCCAGCTGGTGGCGGTCGCGGTCGCCGGCCAGAGCGGCTGGGTCGCCCACCCCGATTTTCTGCGGGCGGGGGGGTGTCCGTAGATCAGCCCCTGGCTGCTCCGTCGGTCGGCAGCATCGCCCGGACCTGGGCCAGCGTGGCGTGGGCGTCGGCCAGCGGCAGGTACTCCAGGCCGACGTAGCCGGTGTAGCCGTGCTCGGCCAGGACGCGGAAGAGGAAGGGGTAGTGGATCTCGCCCGTCCCCGGCTCGTGCCGCCCCGGGACGTCGGCCACGTGGATGTGGGCGATCTTCGCCAGGTTCTCGGTCATCGTCTGGGTCAGGTTCCCCTCCATGATCTGCATGTGGTAGATATCGTAGAGCAGCCTGACGTTGGGCTGGCCGACCTCGTCGATGATGGCGAAGCCCTCGGCGCTGGTCTCCAGGTAGTAGCCCGGGTGGTTGACCTTGGTGTTCAGGGGCTCGACGGCCAGGGTGAGGCCGGCGGTTCCGGCGATGTCGGCGGCCGCGCGCAGCCCCTCGACGATCGAGCGGTGCTGCTCGGCGCGCGGTCGGTCGGGCAGGGCCTGGCCGACGGTGATGATAAGGGTCGGGCAGCGCAGGGTCTGGGCGGCCCGGACCGCCTCGCGCAGCCCGGCCAGGAAGTCGGCCCGACGGGCGGGATCAACCAGTGGTCCCCCTTCGCTGCCGACAAAGGCGGCCACCGCCAGGCCGAGCTCCTCGGCCCGCTGGGCGATGGCCGGGATATCCTTGTTGCTGAAGCGCCAGAACTCGAAGGCTGGATAGCCGGCGCGGGCGACCTCCGTCAGGCGATCCAGGAAGGGCAGGTCGCGGAAGATCATCTCGACACACACCGAAAGCCGCAGCACGCCGCAGTCTCCTTTCCCGGAGAGATCGCCGGCATTGTACGACCGCCGCCCTGCCGGGGCAAGGCGCGAAAGCAGAAAAGGGGGCCGGCCTCTCGCCGGCCCCCGGATCAGGTTGGGCTCAGGCCGGGCGGACCGGAATCGTCCGCGGCCGGACCTGCGCCGCCTTGGGCAGGATGACCGTCAGGATGCCATTCTCCAGTTTGGCCTGGGCCTTGTCGATATCGACCGGCAGCGGCAGGTTGAAGCTGCGGACATACTCGCCGAAGGTCCGCTCGCGGAGGTAGTAGCGGCGCTTCTCCTCCGGCTCCGGCTGGGTCTTGCCCCGGATGGTCAGCACTCCGCCTTCATACGAGATGGTAATGTCCTCCGAGCGCACCCCCGGCAGCACCGCCTGGATCACCAACGCCTCGTCGGTCTCGTAGAGGTCCACCGGGTACCAGCCCTCGCGGGTTGTCCGCGGGAACTCCGGAAAGGCCTCCTCCATCAGGCGGTCGATCGCCCGGCTGAGCTCCATCATCTCCCGGACCGGGTTCCATCGCGCCAGTGCCATTGAGCCATCCCTCCTGACAATCTGGAGATTGGGCGAGCGCCAGGTCTTCCGCACTGGCACCGCCATCTGGTAAAGTAGCCGGTGATTCTTGCAAGAACGCTCAGCGTTCGGTTGGAACTCTCTTGGACCGGTCGCGAGGCCGGGGGAGTGAGCGCCATGGAGTCGCAGCCGCTGTGGGAGAGGACGGCTGATAGCCCCCAGCCGGTTTCGGCAGCCGCCCAGGCCCGGCTGGAGGCCGAGATCGCCCAGGGAGGCGCCGTTCCGGTCCCGGACCCGGCCGCCGACGACGGCGAGGCGGTTGGGCGGACGATGTTCGATACCCCCACCAGCGAGGACCAGACGGTGACGGTGCTGATTCCCCGCGAGCACCTGGAGCGGGTGCCGGCCCAGGCGCTGGTGCGGATCCGCAGCCGGGGGGACGGTCGCTGCTACCTCGGGATCGTGGTCCGGGGGCCCTTCGCCGAGCCCGACGGACTGCGGCCGGACGCTCCGCTCATCGTCACCACGACCGTGCGCGGGGGGGTCTTCGTTCCCCGCTACCACGGGCGGGTTCAGATCGAGATCATGGGCGAGGAGGTTGAGGGGGCGCTGGTGCCCCCGCGCTACCGACCGCTGCCCAACAGCCCGGTGTACGTCCTGGACGCCGAGGCCACGGCCAGGGTCCTGCAGGTCGAGGGCGACCTGCGACTGGGGCCGGCCATCGGCCTGCCGGGCGTTATCGTCCGGATTCCAGCCCGTCGCAAAGCGGTCCTGCCCCGACACCTGGCGGTTCTGGGGACCACCGGCAGCGGCAAGTCGACCACCGTGGCCCGGCTCATCGCCGAGGCCCAGCGGGCGGGTCTGGCCGTCATCGTCCTGGACGTCGAGGGCGAGTACACCGCCATCGACCAGCCGACGACCGATCCGTTCATGGTCCGGGCCCTGGACCGGGCGGGCCTTGCGCCGGCCGGGGTGCCGGACACCGTCGTGTACACGCTGGTCGACCGGTCGACCAGCAACCCCGCCCATCCCCGGCGGGTGACGTTCGCCCTCGACTTCAGCCGTCTCTCGCCCTATCTCCTGATGGAGATCCTGGGGTTGACCGAGGCCCAGCAGCAACGCTTCCTGCGAGCCTATGATACGGCCCGGCTGGTGCTGCGCGACCTCGGGCTTTTCCCCCGGCGGGACGCCGGCCGCCCGCTGGAGACGGATGAGCGGCGGGCGGCTGACTGGGACGAGTTCAGCGAGGGCTATCCGGGGCTGACTCTCGACCTGCTCTTTGACATCGTCAACGCCTACTACCACGCGGTGGCCCGGGACGAGCGGTCGCTGCGCTTTCTCAGCGAGGCGCTGCGCAACCGGGAGGAGAGCTTCCTCAAAGAGCGGCTCGGCGATACCCGCAACGATAACGCCACCAGCTGGCGGACCCTGCTGGGCAAGCTCTGGCAGGTCCGGCGGCTCCGGGTCTTCGACCGGTCCGAGGGGGCGCTGGACTACGCCCAGCTGCTGCAGCCGGGGCGGGTGAACATCATCGACCTCTCCGATACCGAATCGCCCCAGCTCAACAACCTGGTGATCGCCGATCTGCTGCGGGGCGTTCAGCAGGCCCAGGAGGAGCGCTATCGGCGGTGGGAGGAGGGCCAGGGTCCGCCGGTGCCGGTGCTCATTATCATCGAGGAGGCCCACGAGTTTCTGGCCGAGGAGCGGAGCGCGGCGCTGGGGCATGTCTTCGCCGAGGTGGCCCGGATCGCCAAGCGGGGGCGCAAGCGCTGGCTGGGGCTGGTCTTCGTCACCCAGCTGCCGCAGCACCTGCCCCGGCCGGTGTTCGGCCTGGTCAACAACTACATTCTGCACAAGATCAGCGACCCGCTGGTGGTCCAGCGGCTGCGCGAGGCGGTGGGCGGGATCGACGAGGGGCTGTGGCGGCGCCTGCCGGCGCTGGCGCCGGGCCAGGCCATTGTCTCGTTCACCAGTCTGGCCCGGCCGCTTCTGGTGGCCATCGATCCGGCCCCCTGCCGTCTGCGGCTGACCGAGTAGCGCTGGTACAGGGGCTGCACTGCCAGCGTCGAGGAGAAAAACATGCCCGATTTCACCACGTTCGGCCTCCGTCCGGAGGTTCTCCGCGCGATTGCTGAGATGGGCTTCGAAGAGCCCTCGCCGGTCCAGGCCCAGGTGATCCCGCTTTTCCTTCAAGGGAAAGACGTGGTGGTCCAGGCGCTGACCGGCACCGGCAAGACGGCGGCCTTCGGCATTCCGCTGGTCGAGCGGGCCGAGCCGGGGGGGCGGCTGCCCCAGGCGGTGGTGCTGGCCCCCACCCGGGAACTGGCTCTCCAGGTGTCCGAGCACCTGAGCCGCATCGCCCGCTACCGGCCGCTGCGCATCGCCCCGATCTACGGCGGGCAGTCCATTGACCGCCAGATCCGGACCCTCCGGCAGGGGGTGCAGATCGTCGTGGCGACCCCTGGCCGGCTGATGGACCACATGCAGCGCGGAACGGTCGACCTGCGCCAGGTCCGGGTGCTGGTCCTGGATGAGGCCGACGAGATGCTCAACCTGGGCTTTCTGGAGGACGTGGAGTACATTCTGCAGCATCTGCCGGCCGAGCGTCAGACCGGTCTCTTCTCGGCCACCATGCCCGATCCGATCCTGGCCCTGGCCCGCCGCTATTTGCGCGACCCGGTGGTTCTGCGCCTCTCGCGGCCGCGAGCGCTGACCGTGCCGGCGGTCGAGCAGGTATACTACGAGGTGCCGGCGCGGCGCAAGCTGGACGCGCTGACCCGCATTCTGGACGCGCTGACGCCGGAGCGGACGCTGGTCTTCTGCGCCACCCGGCGGATGGTGGACGAACTCGCCGAGGCGCTGGTCAGCCGTGGCTATCTGGCCGAGGCGCTGCACGGGGGGCTGAGCCAGGCGGCCCGTGAGCAGGTGCTGCGCAACTTCCGCGAGGGCCGGACCGAGGTGCTGGTGGCCACCGATGTCGCCGCCCGGGGGCTGGATATCCCCGAGGTGGCGCTGGTGGTCAACTACGACCTGCCCCAGGACCCTGAGGGCTATGTCCACCGGATCGGTCGGGCCGGGCGCTTCGGCCGGCCCGGCCGGGCGGTGACGCTGGTCGTCCCCTGGGAGACGCGGGAGATCCGGGTCATCGAGCGGGTGACCGGGGCGCGGCTGCAACGGGCCGAGGTGCCGACGGCGGCCGAGGTGGCCGAGCGGGAACGCCAGGCTCTGGTCGAGCGGCTGCTCGATACCCTTGCCGCGGGCGGCTGGGGCCCCTACCGGGCCATCGTCGAGGACCTGCTCGACGACCACGACCCGGTGGACCTGGCGGCGGCGGCCCTCAGCCTGGCGGCTGGTCGGGGCCGGCCGGCGCGGGCGTCAGGGCGCTGACGGGGGCGTGAGCCCCAGGTGGGCGCAGTCGTTGAAGCGGTGGAGGTGCAGCCGGCCGTTCCCGGCCTCGACCTCGCAGACCGCGCAGTTGTCGAGCTGGTAGGCCCGCCAGCGGGTCGGCCGCCCCTCCAGCTGATCGGCCAGCCAGACGGCCAGGACCCCGCCGTGGGCGACGATGACGATGGTCTCCCCCGGGTGGTGCTGGAGGAGGGTGGTGAAGACCTGGCGGACGCGCTGGATGAAGCCGGCCCGGCTCTCGCCTCCCGGCCAGGTGAACGTCAGGTCGTCCTCGTCGAGGAGTCGTGGCCAGAGGTCGGGGAAGCGCTGGCGGATCTCGTCCAGGGTCAGGTTCTCGCAGGCGCCGAAGTGCATCTCCCGCAGGTCGGGGACGACCACGGGCGTGAGCTTGAGGCGCCGGCCGATGGCCTGGGCGGTCTCCCGGGCCCGCTGCAGCGGGCTGGTGTAGAGGGCCTGGGGCTGGCAGAGGCCGGCCAGATAATCGGCCACCTGCTCGGCCTGCTGGCGGCCGAGGGCGGTCAGCGGGGTGTCTGTCCAGCCGGCCAGGCGGTTGACATGGTTATGGAGGGTCTGGCCGTGGCGGACCAGGAAGAGACGGGTTGTGGGCCGCTGTCCGTTGGTCTGCACAGGAAGGATTATAGCACAGGGTGAACGGAAGGAGGGGAGCGTGCCGGCTGTTGACCTGACGGCGCTGGGCCCTGAGGGGATGGCGGTCATCCGGTTGCTGGTGGCGGCGTTGCTCGGCGGCGTCCTGGGCTGGGAGCGTGAACGACGGGGCCGGCCGGCCGGTCTGCGCACCTACATCCTGGTGAGCACCGGGTCGGCGCTTTTCACGCTGGCCTCAGTCTACGGCTTCAGCGGCCTGGTGCCGGGGGCCCCGGTGGACCCCTCACGGGTGGCCGCTCAGATCGTCACCGGGATCGGCTTCCTGGGGGCCGGAACGATCCTCCGGACCGAGCGCTCGGTCTTCGGCCTGACCACAGCGGCCGGCATCTGGATCGTGGCGGCCATCGGCATGGTCGCCGCCCTCGGCCTCTACCTGACGGCGATTTTCGCCACCGCCCTGGCCTTCGTGGTTCTGATGGTGCTGCGGCGCTTTGAGGAGCGCCACGAGCACCTGGGAGAGGACTGACGGCCGGCCGAGGCCGTCCCGGCGCGTTGCCCTGAAGGGGGCCTGGGGGTATACTTTCCGTGGAGAGGCGGTCAGGCAGGACCGACAGGAGGGAAGAAAGCATGCCGCGGCGGCCGGACCGGGGAGCAGTGCTCCTGGGCGTCGCTCTGGTGGTGGGGGCGCTGACCGTAGTCGGAGCGCTGGTTTTCGACCGGGTCGCGCTGGCCGACCGCATCTATCCGGGAACGCGCTTTCTGGGGCAGCCGGTCGGTGGTCTGACGCTCCCGGAGGCGCGCGCGCTGGTGCCCCGGCGGGCCCAGCCGCTTCTGGCCCAGCCGGTGGTGCTGCGGGCCGGCGACCAGACCTGGACCCTGCCGGCCGGGGCGCTCGGCTTCGAGCTCGACCTCGAGGCCACGGTCCAGCGGCTCTGGGGAGTTGGCCGTGACGGCCTGCTGCCGTTCCAGTGGCGCGACCGCCTGCTGGGCGTGCTGGGGGGCGTGGACCGGGCCCCGATTTTCCGCCTGAGCCAGACCCAGGCCCGCAGCGCGCTGGAGCGTCTGGCGCGCACGTTCGACCAGGCGCCGGTCGAGGGCGAGGTGACGATCCAGCCGGACGGCCGGCTCAGCCGCCGGTTGCCGGCGGCCGGGCGGAGGCTGGAGATCGAGGCCTCGCTGGCGCGGCTGGCCCAGCCCCTGCCGAACCTGCCGAGCGGCCCGGTCGACCTGGTGGTGCAGATCGTCCCGCCGGCCACCGACCCGGCGGCGCTGGCCCGCCTGACCGAGACCCTGGAGCGCCGCCTGGCCCGGCCGCTGGTGGTGCGCGCCGGCGATCAGACCTGGACGCTCACCGCCGGCGACCTGGCCCGGCTCCTCACCGTCGACCTGACGACCGGCCAGGTTCTGGTCGAGGAGAAAGCCCTGGCCGACTGGCTGGCCGCCCGAGCGGCGGCGTTCGACCGGCCGGCGGTGGAGGCCCGACTGGTGGTCGGGGAGACGGTCGTCCTCCAGCCCGAGCAGGCCGGCCGGCAGATCGACCGGCCGGCCGCCCTTCAAGCCCTGCGGTCGGCGCTGCGGGGGGAGGCCGGCGAGATCGCGCTGCCGGTGCAGACGCTCCGCCCGCCGGTCACGGCGGCGATGCTCCAGGTGGCCTTCGACCGGGCCCAGCGGCTTGTGGCCGGCGACCTGCGCCTGACCTACGGCGACCGCTCCTGGACCCTCCCGCGGGCGGCGCTCCTGGCGGCGCTCCAGATCACCGGATCGGGGCCGGCGACCCAGGTCGGCCTGAGGCGGGAGGCGCTGGCCGAACGGCTGGCGCCGATCCGACAGGCCGTCGACCAGCCAGCGCGCGACGCCCGCTTCCGGTTCCAGAACGGCCGGGTCGAGGTGGTCGCCCCGGAGCAGGAGGGGCGGTCGGTCGACGTGGCGGCGACGGTGGAGCAGATCGAGCGGGCGCTGCTGGCCGGGCGGACCGAGGTGCCGCTGGTCGTCCGGGTGACGTCGCCGACCTTCACGGCGGCCGACCGCGCCCGGATCGATATCCGGGAGCCGATCATGGACGCAGCGACCTCCTTCGCCGGCTCGGTGCCGGCCCGGGCCCACAACATCCGGCTGGCGGCCAGCCGGCTGGACGGCGTGGTGGTCCCGCCGGGCGGCGTCTTCTCGTTCAACACGGCGCTGGGACCGACCACCCTTGACGCCGGCTACCAGATCGGCTGGGGGATCACGCTGGCCAACGAGGAGGTGCGGACGGTCCCCTCGGTGGCCGGAGGGATCTGCCAGGTGGCCACGACGCTCTTCCACGCTGTCTTCTGGGCCGGGCTGGAGATCGTCGAGCGCTACCCGCACCTGTACTGGATCCCGCGCTACGGGCTGCCGCCCCGGGGGCTGAAGGGGCTCGACGCCACCGTGGACGAGGAGTACGGCCTGGACTTCCGCTTCCGCAACACGACCGGCCACTGGCTGGCCATCGAGGCCCGGACCGAGGGAACGACGCTGCGCTTCGTTCTCTACGGGACCAGGCCCGACTGGGAGGTCCAGGTCGAGGGGCCGATCATCACCGACGTGGTCCCCGCCGACCCGACCGTGGTCGAGCAGCCCGACCCCAGCCGGCCGGTGGGCGAACGGTTGCAGATCGAGGCGGCCCAGGACGGCTTTGTCTCGACGATCATCCGCACGGTCCGCCGCAACGGGCAGGTCCTGAGCCGGACGGTTATCCGCAGCGCCTATCACCCGGCCCGCAACGTGGTCCTGGTGGGCACCAAACCCGTCACCCCCACGCCCACGCCGGCGCCCCGGGCCACGCCGGTGCCCACGCCGACGCCAGCCGCCCGCTCATAGGAGCCCCTCTCTCCCTGCTTGCGTGGCTGGTCGCTGGCCCCCTATAATCCGGAGCGGGGAGAGCGCTCGCCGGAGTGGAGGCTTACCGTTGTATCGGAAGACGACGCTGGAGAACGGGCTGCGCGTCATCTCGACAACCTTACCCCACGTGCGATCCCTCAGCCTGACCGTGGTGGTCGGCGCCGGCTCGCGGCACGAGTCGCTGGACCGGAGCGGGCTGGCCCATTTCGTCGAGCACATGCTGTTCAAGGGGACCGAGCGACGGCCGACGGCCAAGGAGATCGCCGAGGCCATCGAAGGGGTGGGAGGCGTCTTCAACGCCGAGACGGACAAGGAGACGACCACCTACTGGGTCAAGGTGGCGGCCGCACACTGGCCGGTGGCCCTGGATATCGTGAGCGACGTTCTGCGCCGCTCCCGTTTCGCCCCCGACGAGCTGGAGCGGGAGCGCCGGGTGATCATCGAGGAACTGCACATGGTGGCCGACACGCCCGGCGAACTGGTCAACGTTCTCATCGACGAGGTGCTGTGGGAGGGGCACCCGCTGGGCCGGGATGTGGCCGGCACCCCCGAGACCGTCGCCCGCCTGACGCGTGACGATCTCCTGGCCTTCGTGCGGACCTTTTACACACCAGGCAATCTCATCGTCGCGGTGGCCGGGCCGCTGGATCACGCCCAGATCGTGCAGGATATCGCCGTGGCCCTCGGCGACTGGCCCCCCGGCGATCCACCGGGCTGGCAGCCGTTCGAGGGGGCTCAGCCCGGACCGCGCGTGCGGCTGATCTACCGCAAGACCGAGCAGGCCCACTTCTGCCTGGGGTTCCCGGGCCTCGCCTACACCCATCCCCAGCGCTACGCCCTGGGCCTCCTCAATATCATCCTCGGTGAGGCGATGAGTTCGCGTCTCTTTCTGGAGCTGCGCGAGCGACGGGGGCTGGCCTACGAGGTCCACTCCTCGGTCCACCACTACCGCGACACCGGGGCCCTGGTCATCTACGCCGGCGTGGACCCGCGCCGGATCGAGGAGGCCATCCAGGTGGTGCGCGAGCAGACGCTGGCCCTGCGGGCCGGCCCTGACCCGGCCGAGCTGGCCCGGGCTAAGGAGTACCTGAAGGGACGCCTGCTGCTGAGTTTGGAGGACACCCGTAACCTGGCCCTCTGGCTGGGCGGTCAGGAGCTGCGCTACGGACGGGTGCTGAGTGTCGAGGAGGTCCTGGCCCAGATCGACCGGCAGTCCCCGGATGACCTGCGGGCGGTGGCCGAGGCGGTCCTGCGGCCGGAGCGGCAGAACCTGGCCGTCGTCGGACCGTTCCGCGGCTCGGAGCGTTTCCAGCGGCTGCTTCTGGCCTGAACCGGTCGGCCGACCGCCTTTTCACACCGGCGAGGAAGGGTCCGCGCGGCCCACGCCGGCGGGCGCCGGCACCGCGAGCGGCTGGCAGCGTGGACAGAGGTAGGTGCCGCGCCCCCCCACGGTGATCTTGACGATCGGAGTGCCACAGCGGGGACAGGGCTCGCCGGCCCGGCCGTGGACCCGGGGGAACGGACGGCCGCGGACCGCCCGGCCGTTGATCACCTGGGCCACGCCGTAGGTCACCGCGTAGGTCAGGACCTCGCGGATGGCCTGGAGGAGCCGTTCGGCCTCGGCATCGGAAAGCTGGCCGGCCGGGCGGAGGGGATGGAGTCCGGCCAGGAAGAGGGCCTCATCGCTGTAGATGTTGCCCAGTCCGGCCAGGACCCGCTGGTCCAGAAGGACGGCCTTGAGCGGCGCCCGGGCGCGCTGGCGGAGTCGCCGGGCGAACGCCTCAGGCGTGAGGTCGGGGTCGAAGGGGTCGGGGCCCAGGCCCTGGAGCACCGGCAGGGCCGGGACATCGACCGTCCGGACCAGGAAGACGCGGGCGAACTGGCGGAGGTCGGTCAGGAAGAGGCGGCTGCCATCGGTGAAGGTGAGGATGAGGTGGGTGGCTTTATGGGGCAGCGGGCTGCCGAAGGCCGGCACCGGGTGGCCGCCGGCCACCGCCACCTGGCCACTCGCGTCCACGAGCACGATCTGGCCGGTCAGTTTCAGGTGGAGGACCAGGCTGAGGCCGTCGCTCAGGTCGATGATGAGGACCTTGCCCCGTCGGCGCAGCCCCTGAACGGTGCGGCCGACGAGGTCGGCCGGGCCCAGGCCGGGGGCGGGCTGGAGCAGTTTGGGCAGGCGGAGGTCGACTGCGGCGATCACCCGCCCCGGCAGAGTTCGGCTGAGGTTCCGGCGGAGCGTCTCGACCTCGGGGTACTCAGGCATCGCTGACGACCAGGTCGCTTGCGATCCCGAACTCCTCCTTGAACTTCCGGAGGGCGGCGTAGGTCGAGGGCAGGAGCGGCACCGTCCCGGCGCGCAGGTTCTCGGCCCGCTGGCGCATCTCGATCTCGCCCGGCAGGTAGATCTCCTGAACTCCTTCGGCCTTCTCGCCGCTCTTGACCTGTTCGATCATCCGGTCCACCCGGGCTTTGAACTCCTCGAGCGGCAGAAAGAGTGTGGGGTTGAGGGCCAGGAAGAAGTGGCCGAGGTCGTTCTCCTCCTCGGGGTTGTAGATGCGCTCACGGCCGTGGTCCCAGCAGAAGCCGGCGCCGGTGAGGATGCCGGCGAGCGTCTCCATCACCAGCGTCAGGCCGTAGCCCTTGTGCTCGGCGATGGGAACTCCCAGGCCGTCTTTGAAGTCCTCGGGGTTGGTGGTCAGACGGCCCCGTTTGTCCATCAGCCAGCCGAGGGGGATGGGCTTGCCCTCGGCAATGGCCAGGGCGATCTTGCCGTGGGCCACCACGCTCATGGCGATGTCGAGGACGATGGGGAAATAGCGGCCCGAGGGGATGCCCACGCCCAGGGGGTTATTGCCGAAGGTGGGCGTCACCCCACCCCAGGGGGCCAGGACCAGGCCACCGTTGGTGGTGCAGAGGCCGATGAGGTCTTCGGTGGCCATCACCCAGGCGTAGTGGCCGGCCGCGCCGAAGTGGTTTGAGCGGCGCACGCCCACCACGCCGATGCCGCTCTCCCGAGCCTTGGCGATGGCCAGCCGGGTGGCGACCATGCTCACCCACTGGCCCGGACCGTTGTCGCCGTCGACGCGGGCGTGGATCGGCGACTCGCGCTCGACCCGGATCTGGGGCTGGGGGTTGATCTTCCGGTGGGCAATGGCCCGGGCGTAGCCGGGGATGCTGCCGACGTTGTGGGTGGGCTGGCCGCGCAGGCTGGCCTCCAGCTGCACCTCAGTGACGATGCGGGCCCCTTCCGGGTCGAGGCCGGCCCGCCGGAACCCCTCCTCACAGAAGCGGCGCAGGCTGTCGATGGTCACGCGCACGGCGGGCGCGATCTCTTTGAGGTCCACGCTCTCTCCCCCTGTCTGCTCGTGTCTTCTCAGCCCCGGGGCACGCCGGCCTCGGCAAAGGCCCGGCTGAGCACGGCGTACGACTGCTGGCAGGCGGCCACCGGGTCGTAGGTGGGGCGGCGCTGCACCATCAGGCTGATCTCGACGCAGATGTCGCCGGTGTAGCCCATCCGGTGCATAGCCTTGAGGTACCGCACGTAGTCGAACTCCCCTTCGCCGGGGATCAGAAACTCGAAGTTTGGCACCTGCCCCCGCTCGTCTTTCACGTGGGTGAAAACCGCGTGGGGCGCCATGGTCTCCACGCTCTGCTCGATGGGGATGCCCTGGATGTTAAAGTGGCTGATATCGAAGGCGACCTTGAGATTGGGCCGGCCGACGGCCTGGAGCAGCCAGAGGGTGCGTTCGGGGGTGTCGAGGGCGTGGCTGACGTGGGGCTCGATGGCGATGGTGACGCCACGGGCGGCGGCGTAGTCGCAGAGGCGTCCCAGCCGCTCGACCAGAAGGTCTTTGGTGGCCTCCCAGGCGCCGCTCTGACCGCCGGTGGTGGTGTTGAGGGCCGGAGGGCCCTCGGGGCCGGCCAGGTCCACGCAGAGGTCGATGGCCCCGGTCAGGCGGCGCCAGTTCTCGGCGTGCTCGGCCGGGTCGGTGGCCAGAAGGCTGCGGTGGCCGGCGATGGCTGGCAGGCGCAGGCCGTGGTAGTCGAGGAGTTCGCGGAGGCGCCGGCGGGCGGCGCGGTCGAGGGTGTCGAGTTCGGTGCTCCAGCCGGGGATGACGGTCAATTCGGTGCTGTCGAAGCCGGTGCGGGCGATGACGGCCAGGGCCTCCTCCACCGGCAGCATCGGCATGCTCCAGGTCGAATAGCCCAGTCGCACAGATCGGCTCCTCGGTGGTGTTCTCGCCAGGGCAGGATAGCGCACGGACAGACTGGCTGTCAATGGGCCCACGGTCCCGCACTGCCCGGGGGTGGGTGATCGGCGCTGTGGGGCTGGTCCCCTCTTGACAGGGCATTTGGTTGAAAGTATAATCGTTGCAAATTCAACTATCTGGGAGCGGTGAGGGCGTATGGACCCGCAGGCAGGGGTGGCGTCGGCGGGGACCGGTCGGGAGCGGAGCGTTGCGGTCCATCAGCTGCTCGGCCAGGCCTTCCTGATGCTGGACGACCGTGTCCGGCAGTACCTGCGACAGTATGGATTGACCCTGCCGGAGTTCAGTGTGCTCTGGCACCTCGAGGACGGCCGGTCGCTCACCCTGACGGAACTTAGCCGGCGGACGATCTGCGAGAAGAGTGCGATGACCCGCATTGTAGACCGTCTGGAGGCGCGTGGGCTGGTGCGTCGGGAGCGGACGCCGGGACAGGATCGGCGCCGGATCGAGGTGCATCTGACCCCCGCGGGGCTGCGTCTGCGGCAGGTGGCCGGGGCCGCCTACCTGGCGTTTGTCGCCGGCCTCTACCGGGGTCTGGCGCCGGAGGATCTGGCTGCGCTGGAGCGCCTGCTCTCCCGGCTCTGCGCCTCCCTGGAGGTCGGGGCGGCCCAGCAGGCCGTGGACCATCTCGTGGGGATGGTCCCGGGACGCGAGAGGGGGTGAGACGAGGGCTGGCATTCAGGTGGGCCGGTGTCCTCTCCGGTCCCTTGACGCCACCGGGCTGGACAATACGTGCTGATGGGCGGTCGGTGAGTCGTTCAGCAGGTTGTTGAAGGTTGCAGGTCCAGGAGGAGTGCCATGCAGGTTGACCAATGGAGCCGTCGTCGATTTCTGCGCCTGGCCGGGCTGATGGCCGCTGCTGGTGTGGTGGCGGCCTGCCAGCCGGCCGCGCCAACCCCCACGCCGGCGCCTTCGGCGCCGGCACCGCCAACCCCGACCGCGACGGTGGCGCCGGCGGCCCCGCCTTCGCCCACGCCCGCCGCCCAGGTGACCCCGAAGGCGGCGAGTGGGGTGCGGCTGGTCTGGTGGAGCAACTACGCCGAGGGCAGCGGCGAGCTGACCGCCCTCAAGGCGGTCGCCGAGGCCTACGCCCGGTCCACCGGCCACCGTATCGATCTCGTCACCGTCCCGTGGGATGAATTGCGGAAGAAACTGGCCACCGCCAGCCAGGCCGGCGAGGGGCCAGAGATCATGGGGCCGGTTCCCCACGACTGGTTCGGGGCGCTGGCCAAGCAGGAACTGGCCGCGCCGCTGCCGGCGGACGCGCTGGAGGCCCGGGATCAGTATTTGCGGGCCAGTCTGGACGCCGTCACCTACGGCGGGAAACTTTACGGCTTCCCTCTTTTTATCGAGTCCGTCGCCCTGATCCGGAACCGGCGGCTGGTGCCGCAGGCTCCCAAGACCTGGAGCGAGCTCCTGAGCGTCGCCAGGGAGCTGACGAAGGGTGATCAGTACGGGTTCCTGATGCCGATTCTCGAACAGTATCATACCTACGGCTTCATCACCGGTCACGGCGGCTACATCTTCAAATGGGAGAACGGGGCGTATAACATCACGGATATCGGGCTGGCCAGCGACGGGGCAGTCAAAGGGTTCGAATTCATTCGGGACCTCCACCTCAAGCACCGACTTTTCCCAGAAGGGATCCTTGAGCGCAAGAATATGCATGCGCTGACAACCGGCAAGTTCGAAGAGGGCAAAGCCGGTATGATGGTCAACGGGCCATGGGCGGTTCCGGGGGCCCGGAAGGCCAGGATCGATTACGGGATCTCGGTCCTGCCCAAACTGCCCAACGGAGCGGACATGCAACCGTTCGGCGGGATCCAGGCCCTGATGGTGGGGAATCACGCGAAAAACCGGGACCAGGCCTTCGGCCTGGCCCGCTTCGCGACCACGCCCGACAGTGTAGTGACCCTCTGGAAGGCGTTCGCCAAGGTGCCCGTCCGGCAGGATGTGCTGGCCCGGCCCGATCTCAAAAACGATCCGGAGGTCCAGGTCTGGTCGGAGCAGGCCGCGCTGGCCCTGCCGATGCCCAACATCCCGGAGATGGGGGCGGTGTGGAAGCCGTGGGGCGACGCCCTGGATGTGATCGTCCCGGGGAAGGCGGAGGTCAAACCGACGCTGGAGCGGGCGGTCCAGCAGATCCGGGAGGGGATCGCGAAACTGCAGCGGTAGCCACGCCGGCGGGGAGTCCTTCGGCGCCGACCGGCCGGAGGACTCCCCGGGGACGGCGGCGGCGGCCCAGGTGGTCAGAAGTGCGCGGGGAATATCCGGCGATGGAGCAGCGGATGGTGGGAGCGGCTCGTCGAGGCTGGCGCCGGGGAACGTTTGTCCCCTATCTCTACCTCGCACCGCTGGCGCTCGGCACCGCTCTGTTTACATTGATTCCCGCCCTGTACAATGTGTACATCTCGTTCACCAACTTCGGAATGTTTCATTTTCGTCAGTTCGATTTCGTCGGACTTGAAAACTATTTTGAGATCTTTTCGACCGGTTCGGCGTTCGTTCCCGTTCTGACCTGGACGGTGATCTGGACTGTTTTAACATCGTTTTGTAATATTGCCGCTGGTCTTTTTCTGGCGCTTTTGCTGAACAATCCGCAGCTGAGGGAGCGTAATCTCTACCGTACTCTGCTGATCTTGCCGTGGGCGTTGCCGAATATCATCACGATCCAGATGTGGGCCGGGCTTCTGGCCTTCGATCAGGGAGCGGTGAATCTTCTGCTGAAGATGCTGGGCCTTGCGCCGGTGCGCTGGCTCTCCGATCCTTTCTGGGCCCGGGTCTCGCTGCTGATGGTCAATCTCTGGCTCTCTTATCCTTTCTTTATGACCATCTTCCTGGCGGCTCTCCAGAGTATCCCCGCCGAGCTTTACGAGGCGGCGGCGCTGGACGGCGCTGGTCGCTGGGCCCGTTTCCGGCTGATCACGTTTCCACTCCTGACAATCGCCACCATCCCGTTAACTATCTCTCAGCTGGCCTTCCAGTTCAATAATTTTGGGATTGTTTATCTTCTGACCGGTGGTGACCCTCTGGCCTACCCTGGGGCTGATTATGGTCTGACCGATATTCTGGTCACGTATATGTACAAACTGATGCGTGATTCCCAGCGTTATGGCCTCACTGCTGCCTACGGTATGCTGCTCTTCCTGGTTATTGCCGCGTTTACCTACGTAAACGCGCGCCTGACCCGCGCGTTTGAGGAGAAGGAGCGGTAAGAGGAACTTGTGATCGGGGATCGCTGGCGCCTGGGGAGAGGCTGTCGTGGATGAGCGAGCGATTGTCAGTCTGCCGAAGGTTTCGTCGCCGAGCCGGGCGCGCACGGCACGTGTCCGGTCCGCCTCTCTGAGCCTGTGGCTCACGCGTCTCGTTCTGATCGCGGTCACCGGTGGGTCTCTGCTGCCGACCCTTTATATTCTGGCGATCTCTTTCAAAGGGGGCGAGAGTCTGTACACGAGCACGCTGATCCCTCAGACTTTCACTCTCGAAAACTATTCACGGTTGCTGAACGAGTCGAAGTTTTCGCTCTGGGTCCGTAACAGTCTGATTCTTGGCATCGGTGCCGGGATTCTCTCGCTCCTCTGCGCCACCTTTGGTGGCTATGCTTTCTCGCGCTTTCACTTCCGCGGTCGACGCCACGGAATTCTTCTCCTTTTTATCATTCAGATGCTCCCCAGTACTGTATCTATCGTCGCTATCTTCCGGATGTTGCATCTGGCGGGCTTGATTAACAAACTGGAAGGGCTGATTCTGGTCTTCGGGCTTGGCACCAGCGCTCTCTCGGTCTGGCTGCTCAAGAATTATCTGGACAGCATTCCGCGCGAACTTGATGAGTCGGCCCAGGTTGACGGCGCCGATCACTGGCAGGTCTTCTGGCAGATCCTCTTCCCGCTCCTTCAGCCGATGCTGGTGGCCCAGTTCATCTTCCATTTCATCGGCGTCTACAACGAGTATCTGACCGCGACCATTGTTCTCTCTGACCCGGACCTGTACCCGCTGGGCGTCGGGCTGCGGGCCTATGTCAGCGGGGCCTATCAGACGAACTGGACCGCCTTCTGTGCGGCTTCGGTGCTGGGCTCGCTCCCGATCCTGGCGATCTTCTTCCTCGCACAACGCCTGCTGGTCGAGGGACTGACCAAGGGTGCGCTGAAAGGATAGAGGTGATCCGCGAAGCCATCTTCCATCAACCCTACGACGCTGGCGCTTTTCCCGTCGCTGAGGACACCGTCGTGGTCCGATTGCGCGCGGCGCGTGACGATCTGGTGACCTGCCTGGTCGTCTACGGCGAGCGCTTCGTTCACCCGCCACGGGACGAGATCCAGGCGATGACGAAGATCGGGAGCGATGCCCTCTTCGACTACTATCAGGCGACGCTGCGCGGCCGCCGGCTGCGCTACGCCTTTCTGCTCAGCGACGGTCGCGAGACCCTCTGGTACACCCCGCTGGGCCTGACGCCAGAGCGTCCGGCCGACACGGTGCTGCACTTCCACTATCAGTATGTCCACCGCCGCGATCTCTTCACCCCGCCGGACTGGCTGGCCGAGGCGATCATCTACCAGATCTTCGTGGACCGCTTCGCCAATGGCGACCCCGGGAACGATCCGCCGGGGGTCGCCCCCTGGAGCGTCGACGCCCGGCCGACGCCGACCAGTTTCTACGGCGGCGATCTGCGGGGGATCATCGAGCGCCTGCCGTACCTGCAGGCGCTGGGCGTGAACACCCTCTGGTTGACACCGATCTTCACCGCGCCGTCGAACCATAAATACGATCCGACCGACTATTACCAGATCGATCCCCATTTTGGCGATCTGGCGACCTTCCAGGATCTGGTGCGTCGGTGCCACGCGCTGGGGATCCGTGTGGTGCTGGACGGTGTTTTTGATCACTGTGGAGCCGACTTCGGCCCGTGGCGTGATGTTGTCGCCCACGGTGCCGCCTCGCGCTACGCCCCGTGGTTCAACATCGAGAGTTTTCCGGTTCAAACCGATCCCAAGAACTACGAGACGTTTGCCTTCACTCCCTCTATGCCAAAGCTGAATAGTGACCATCCGGAGGTGCGGCGCTTTATTCTGGAGACGGCGACGTACTGGCTGCGGGTGGCGGATATCGACGGCTGGCGCCTGGACGTCGCCGAGGGCTGCGACCACGCCCTCTGGCGGGAGTTCCGTCAGGCGGTCAAGGCGGTCAAGCCCGAGGCGGTGATCCTGGGCGAACTCTGGCAGGAGGCCCAGCGCTGGCTGCGCGGTGACCAGTGGGATACGGTGATGAACTATCCGCTCTGGCACGCCATTGTCAGCTTCTTCGCCACTGGCGCGATCGGCGCGGAGACGTTCGCCGCCCGGCTCCTCCGGCTCCAGGTCGCTTACCCCGACCCGGTACAGGCGGTGCTGGTCAATCTGATCGGCAGTCACGACACTCCCCGCATCCGCCAGCTCGCTCAGGGCGACGCCCGCCGGGTGGCGCTGGCCGCTATCTTCCTCTTCACCTATCGCGGTGTGCCGCTCATTTACTATGGCGATGAGGTCGGCCTGATGGGCGGTCCCGATCCCGACTGCCGCCGGCCGATGCCGTGGGACGCGCGGGACTGGGATCAGGCGACGCTGGCGCTCTACCGACGGTTGATCGATCTGCGCCGGCGGCACGCGGTCTTCCGCCGGGGCGACCTGCGCCTGGTGTGGGCCGACGCCGCGACCAACGGCTTCGCCTTCGTCCGCTGGGACGCGGCCGAGATGGCGCTGGTCGTCTTTAACAACAGCCCGGTCCCCCGTCGGGTGGCCCTCGCCCGGCGGGCGCTCCCCTGCTGGGGGCAGCCGCTGAGCGATGTGCTCAGCGAGCGGCCGGTCTACCAGGATGAGACCGGCCTTCGGGTTGAGCTGGAGCCGTTTGGGGCGGCGGTCCTCCTGGGACCGCTGGCCCCCGATCCGACGGGCAGCCCGACGTAGCGGTCTGAGGGGCGGTCCTGACCCGACCGGTCCGGGCGGGCCTGGACACAGGCCGCGTGATTGTCACATCTGTGGTGGGTGGGGGCTGGACAAAGAGGGGCAGGTCCCCTGGAATTAGGAGTAACGGCACACCCCAGGAGGCCTGCCCCATGGCCAGGATAACCCTCCGCATCCCCGAAGTCACGCCCTCCCCCACGGACCGGCCCCAGGCCTGCCCCTTCTGCGCCCACCCCGCCCTCCAGCGCTGGGGCAGGGTCTCCAAGCCCCTCAAGGACCCCCACCTCCGGACGGTGGTGGTCCACCGCTACCGGTGTCCCGCCTGCACGAAGACCTTCCGTCACTACCCCCCGGGCGTCACCCGCTGGACCCAGAGCCGACGGACCGTCGCCCTCTCCGCTCTCCTCTGGGCCCTGGGCCTGTCTCGGCGCTCCGTCGCCTCCCTCCTTCCCCACCTGGGCCTCCCCCTCTCCCGGATGAGTGTGCTCCGGGATGTCCGGGCCCTGCAGGAGACGGTGAAGCACCGCCTCCCCCGTCAGGCCCGCGTCCTGGGGGTGGACGGCTGCGGGGTGCGGGTGCGGGGCAAGGCCCAGGGGGTCCTGGTGTGTGTGGAGATGGGGGGAGGCCTCCCCCTCCTGGTGCTTCCGGTGGACGAGAAGGACCCACAGGCGGTGGCCTCGGCCCTCCGCCCCCTGGTCCAGGCCCTGGGGGTGGAGGTGCTGGTCTCCGACGACCTGGGCTCCGACCGGACCGTGGCGGAGACCCTGGGGCTTGAGCATCAGGTGTGCGCCTTCCATGTGCGTCGCTGGGCGGGGAGAGCCCTCGCGCGCCTCAGGGCCCAGGTGCCGGAGGCGTGGAGGGA
>CACRXC010000118.1_pt1 | contig 41376 bp, 36 predicted proteins | sample 5377091 | NCBI WGS metagenome assembly CACRXC01 (sample SAMEA6061845, study PRJEB28556) | metagenome | reverse complement strand
CCGCACGGCCTGGACGCCCCCGGCCACTACTCCAGCGCCTACGATATGGTGCAGCTGGCCCGCGTCGGCATGCGCGATCCCCGCTTCTACCGGCTGGCGGCGACCAAGGTCTGGTCCGTCCAGGGCCCGCGCTCCTACCAGGTGTACAACCTCAACCGCCTCCTCTGGCTCTACCCCGGGGCCGATGGCGTCAAGATCGGCTACACGGAGAAGGCCGGCCGGACGATTGTCGCCTCGGTGGTTCGCCACGGCCACCGCGTCTACGTCGGGCTGATGGGCAGCCAGGATCTCTGGACCGACAGCATCCGTCTCTTCGACTGGGTCTTCCAAAATTTCGCCTGGCCCGATCCCCGGGCCGAGGAACGGTTGCGCTGACTCTCGGCGTCTTCCGCCCGACGGGCGGCTCTGGGAGGCCGGCGGTGATCCGGTGTCGCGGGGGACGGACGCTCGGTGGGTATCGCCGGGATCTGGGCGGCGGCCCGGAGGCCAGCTGGCCTGGGGCGACAGCCCTGTGGTATAGTGGGCCCACGCCGGTGGGCTGACCTGTGATCGTCGACGAGTACGCACTGCTTCTGGCAATCCAGAGCCTCCGCCAGCCCTGGCTTGACCTGGCCGTCCGGGCCCTGACCGCACTGGGCGGGACGGAGTTCACCCTGCTCCTTCTGCTGGGTCTTTACTGGCTCTGGCCGCCAGGCCTGGGGCTGCGGCTGATTCTGCTGACCCTGATCTCGGCCTACCTCAACGCCACCGTCAAGTGGTGGCTGGCCTGGCCCCGGCCTGCCGGACCCGACCTCTGGGTCGCCGAGCCGCTCACCAGCCCGGGCTTTCCCAGCGGCCACGCCCAGAACGCCACCGTGCTCTATGGCTACCTGGCCTGGGTCCTCCGACGACGCTGGGCCACTGTCCTGGCCCTGGGTCTCATTCTGACCGTCGGGCTGTCGCGCCTCTATCTGGGAGTCCACTATCCGCATGATGTGCTCGGCGGGATCGCGCTTGGGGCGCTGGTTCTGCTGGTGGGGATCCCGCTCCTGCACGGGTCCTGGGGCGAGCGTCTGGTGCGGGGGCATCCGCTCCTGCTGGCGGTGGGTCTGGCGGGAGTCCTGCTGGGGCTGCTCGGGGGTGATGGCGAGCGCAGCCGCTACGCCGGGGCCCTGGCTGGCCTGACGCTCGGGCACCTCTGGCGGGCTCGCCGGGACCTCCCCTGGCTGCTGGCCCTGCGGCCCTGGCGGCCGGTCGGACTGCTCCTCAGCCTGCTGATCGGTCTCGGGCTGGCCCTGGCGCTGCACCTGGTCGGACTGGCCATCGGCAGCGGGCCGGTGGTTGTCTTTGGGCGCTACGCTCTTCTCGGGCTGGTGGCCACCGGGCTCGTGCCCTGGCTCTTCAGCCGCTGGGCGGGCTCGGCGTCGGCAGTCCGCCCGCCAGCTGGGCGTAGCACCACTCCAGGGCCGTCTGGACCGAGAGGGCCTTGACCGTCTGGCGGTCGCCGCTGAAGCGCCGCTCGATGACCAGTGTGGTCTGGGCGGTGGCCAGGGCGATGTAGGTGAGGCCGGGGGGCTTGGGCGAGCGGCGACCGGTGGCCGGGCCGAGCAGGCCGGTGATGGCCAGACCGACGGTGGCTCCGAAGCGCTCGCGCACCCCCCGGGCCAGGGCCACCGCCACCTCCGGGCTCACCGCCCCAACCCGGGCCAGGAGATCGGCCGGGACGCCCAGGAGGGCTATCTTACTGGCGTTGCTGTAGGGGATGATCCCGCCCAGAAAATAGGCGGAGGCGCCGGGCCGGTCGGTCAGCCGGTGGCCGAGGAGCCCGCCGGTCGAAGCCTCGGCCACCGCCAGTGTCCAGCCGTGGGCGGTGAAGAGATCGGCCAGCGCTCCCTCGATTCCGGTCTCCGTTTCCACGCTCAGACCGCCAGGTGCACCCGCTCCAGGACCGCCGGGTTGACCACCGCCTTCGGCCGGCGACCGGCCAGAACAGCCGCCACCTCCTGTCCGACCCGTCGCCAGCGCTCGACGTTGGCCCAGTCGGAGACGCTGGCGCTGTGGGGGGTGCAGACCACGTTGGGCATGTGCAGAAGGGGATTATCAGGATCGGGCGGCTCTTTCTCGAAGACGTCCAGTCCGGCCCCGGCCAGCCAGCCTTCCCGCAGAGCCCGGATGAGGGCCGCCTCGTCCACCACCGCCCCCCGGCTGGTGTTGATGAAGTAGGCGGTGGGCTTCATCCGGCGGAACTGGGCCTCGCCGATCAGGTGGTAGGTCTGCCGGGTCAGCGGCACGTGACAGGAGACAAAGTCCGAAAGGGCGAAGAGGTCGTCGAGCGCGACGGGCGCTACCCCGTAGGCGGCCATCACCTCGGCCGGGACATACGGGTCGTAGGCCAGAATACGCATGCCGAAGGCATGGGCCCGTCGGGCCACCGCCCGGGCGATGTTGCCGAAGGCCACCAGGCCAAGGGTGTCGCCGGTCACGCGGGGCATCGGGCGCATAACGCTCCGGGCCTCCCGCCAGCGGTTCTCGACGACGCACTGGTGGAGCGGCACCAGTTTCTTGGCGCAGGCCAGGATAAGCAGCCAGGCGTGGTTGGCCACCTCTTCGACGAAAACGTCGGGGACGTTGGTCACCACGATCCCCCGTTCGGTGGCGGCGTCGACATCAATGTAGTCCACCCCGATCCCGCCGGCCGCGATGACCCGGCAGCGCTCGAGGGCCTCAATCATGGGGGCGGTCAGACGCAGCCCACGGACGATGACCGCGTCGGCGGTCCGGGCGGCCGCGATGAAGGTGGCCTCGTCCGGGCAGTGAACCGCCTCGACCTCACAATCGGCCAGGGCCTCGCGCTCCGGGCCGATCTGCAGACCGGGGAAGGCGCTGACCACAACCACACGGGGCTTCCGCCCCTCCTGCGCACTCACGCTCTCTCCCTCCACAGTGGCGAATCCGCGGGCCGATCCTAGTCAGAACCATCCGGCCTGTCAAGCGGTGCGTCCGCCCTGGAGAGGCGGGGAGGGGGCGACTGCCCACCGGGGTGGCGGCGGCCGCGATTTGGGGCCGCGTGGCTCGACGGCGTGGTCGCCCTCGGGGAGCCAGGCCAGCAGCGGCCTGTTGGGTGGGCTCAGTCGTCGATCGGGGGCGCCGCCGCGTATTCCTCATCGGTAACGTGGGGGCCCCAGATCGCGCTGCGGCCCTGGTCGTCGACCTCGAGCATCGCCAGGTGCGTCATGAAGCGGTTCGGCGCGGCCCCGTGCCAGTGCTCCTCCCCCGGCTCGAAGAACACCCGGTCGCCGGGGCGGACCACCTCGATGGGCCCGCCGCGCCGCTGCACCAGGCCGATGCCCTCCAGGATATAGATGGTCTGGCCGTGGGGATGGGTGTGCCAGGCGGTGCGGGCGCCTGGCGTGAAGTGGACGAGGCTGGCGCTCAGCCGCGAGCCATTCCCCGGCACGGCCACTGGGTCGAGGTAGACCGTGCCGGTGAACCACTCGCTCGGCCCCTGTCTGGTCTCGACGCGGCTATTCCGGGTGATCTGCATGGGTCTCACTCCGGTGTGGTCCCGGTCGGTGGACTCCTTTCCCAACCGTCTGACGCCTCCTGCGCGGCGAGTATACCGAGAGGCCCCGGCGTCGTCAATCGCCGACAGGGCGGGCGATCCTCTCGTCGTTCTGCCGCTCTGATTGTCGGGTGGGCACGGGCCGCGTCCCGCCTCTCTCCGGCTCGGGGGGACATTTCCCCGGGGCGGCGGACTCTGGTGGCCACTTAACCAAGGGCCTGTTATAATAAGGGGCGGACAGGCAGTGAGGCGGGTGGCCGGAGTCGGCCACGGCCAGCGAGGGCACCACGGTGGTCAGGGGCAGACGCCCCCGCGTTGTCATCCTGGGGGCCGGCTACGGAGGGCTGCGGGTGGCCCTCCGGCTGAGCGGTCGGTGGGGAGGACGGTTCGAGGTCCTGCTGATCGACCGGTGCGATTATCACCAGCTGGTCACCCGTTTGCCGGAGGTCGCCGCGGGCGGGATCAGCCCACTCGAGGCGGCGGTCCCGCTGGCCGTCCCGCTGGCCGGTCGCCCGGTTCGGTTCCTGCAGACCACCGTCCGGGCTCTGGACCTGGGGCGTCCGGCGGTTCTGACCGACATCGGCTGGCTGGAGGGGGACTGGCTGGTGGTGGCCCTGGGCAGTGAGCCGGCCTGGCCGGCCATCTCCGGGCTGGCCCAGGTGGCCTTTCCGTTCCGGACGCTGAGCGACGCGGTGGCCCTGGGCGAGCGTCTGGCCCGGGGGCCGGCCCCGACTGTCGGGGGCGACCGGGTGGTGGTGGTCGGCGGCGGGTTCACCGGTGTCGAACTGGCGGCGGCGGTGGCCGAGGGCTACGCCGGGCGCTGGCGGGTGACCCTGGTCGAGATGGCGCTCCGTCTGCTTCGCGGCTACCCGGACGGGGTCGCGCGGCAGGCCACCCACATTCTGGAGCGACTCGGCGTCGAGGTTCTGACCGGGGCGCAGGTGGTGGCCGCCGACGCCCGGGGGGTGGATCTGGCCGATGGTCGACGCCTGCCGGCCGGGGTGGTGGTCTGGGCCGGGGGGATCACCGCGCCGGCGGTGGTCCGGCAGGCCGGGCCGCCGTTGGGACCGGATGGGCGGGTCGAGGTGGCGGCCGATCTGGCCCTGCCGGACCAGCCGGCGGTCTTTGTGATCGGCGACTGCGCGCGTGTGCGCGACCCGGTGACCGGCCGGGTTGTCGCGCCCTCGGCGCAGGTGGCCGTCCAGGCGGCGGAGGCGGTGGTGGCGAACATCGCCGCCGATTGGAGCGGTGGTCGGCGCCAGTCGTTCCGGCCGCGCCTGATCGGCGAGGTGCTGGCGCTGGGGGCGCACGCCGGGCTGGCGCTGGTCGACGGCTGCCTGATCGCCGGCCGGGCCGCTCTTGCGCTGAAGACGGCGGCTCTGGCAGAATATCTGCGCACGGTCGGCGGGCTTCGCCTGGTCGCCAGGCAGTGGGGCCTGGCGGTGGTCCGGCGGCTCTGGTCGGGCTGGGCCGGGCCGTGGCCGACCACCCAGGTGGTAGCCAGGAGAGCGGCCAGTGCCGTGGCCACAGACAGGGGGAAGTAGGATGGCCGTTGTCCGTGATCTTGTGATCCGTATCGCCGGCGAGGCCGGCGAGGGCGTGCTCAGCACCGGGCAGCTGGTGACCCAGGCGGCGGCGCGGGGAGGGTTCCACGTGCTGACCTTCTACAGCCCGCCCGCCGAGATCAAAGGGGGGCACGCCCTTTTCCAGATCCGGCTGAGCGGTCAGCGTGTCTACTCGCAGGGCGATACCCTGGACATCCTGCTGGCTTTCAACCAGGAGGCCTACGACCGCAATATCGCCGAGCTGCGTCCGGGGGGGCTGCTGATCTTCGACCCCGCCGAGTGCACCCCGTCCGAGAACGGCGACCGGATTCAGGTCTCGGTGCCGCTGACCGATATCGCCAAGAACCAGTTGCGCTTTGAGCTGGGCAAGAACGTGGTGGCCGTCGGGGTGGTGGCCGCCCTCTTCGGCCTGCCGACCGAGCACCTGACCCGCCTGCTCCGCGAGAAGTGGGGCCGCAAGGGAGAAGAGGTCCTGGCCAAGAACTTCCAGGCCCTGGAGGCTGGCCTCCGCTACGTTGAGGAGCACATCCCCGAGCGGGAGAAGTTCCGGCTGGAGGCCGGGCCAGTGCGCTCGGATATTATCGTCGTCTCCGGAAACCAGGCGCTGGCGCTGGGGGCGCTGGCCGCCGGCTGCCGGTTTTTCGCCGGCTATCCGATCACCCCGGCCAGCGACATTATGGAGTTCCTGGCGGAAGAGCTGCCCAAGGTGGGCGGGGTCTGCGTCCAGGCCGAGGATGAGATCGCTTCGATCAATATGGTCCTGGGGGCGGCCTACGCCGGCAAAAAGGCCATGACGGCCACCTCCGGACCGGGGTTCAGCCTGATGGTCGAGGGGCTGGGCCTGGGGACGATGGCCGAACTGCCCTGTGTGGTGGTGGACGCCCAGCGGGCCGGTCCCTCAACAGGAATGCCGACCCGCCACGAGCAGGGCGACCTCTATCTGGCCGCCTTCGGAGGGCACGGCGAGGTGCCCCGCCTGGTCCTGGCCCCGACCTCGGTCGAGGATTGCTTCTACCAGGCGGTCAACGCCTTCAACCTGGCCGAGAAGTACCAGGTTCCGGTCATCCTGCTCTCCGATACTGTCCTGGCGGTCCGCACCGAGAGCATCCCGCGGCCGGACCTGAACCGGATCACGGTGATCAACCGCCGGCTCTTCGAGCCCAACGGCCACGCGGATGGCTACCTTCGCTATGCGCCCACCGACGACGGTGTCTCGCCGATGAGCCTTCCCGGCCAGCCGGGTGGCGCGTATGTGGCCACGGGGCTGGAGCACAACGAGACCGGCCGCCCCCGCTACGACCCGGCCACCCACCGCCGGATGACCGAGAAGCGCTTTCGCAAGATCGAGCGGGCGGCGGCGGACGCCCCTCCTGCCGATCGCTATGGCGACCCGACAGCCGAGATCGGGATCGTCACCTGGGGATCGACGGCGGGAGTGGTGGTCGAGGCCATCGACCGGGCCCGCGAACGGGGCATCCGGGCGGAGATGGTGGCTCCCAAACTCCTGCGTCCACTGCCAGACCACCAGCTGGCCGACTTTATGCGGTCCAAACGGGTGATCCTGGTGCCCGAGGTCAATTACAGCGGTCAGTTCGCCGATCTCCTGACCGCCCGCTACAAACGCGAGGTGATCCCGGTCCGGGTCTACGCCGGCCAGCCGTTCAAGGTCGCCGAGATCCTGCAAGCACTCGAAGAGGTGGCGCAGCATGTCGGATAGCACGGTCGTCGTCACGCGCACCATCGACGATTTCAAAAGCGGCGAGAAACCGACCTGGTGCCCCGGCTGTGGCGACTTCGGGGTCCTGAACGCGGTCTACAACGCCCTGGTGGCCAGAGGTTATGCGCCGGAGAACGTGGTCTGCGTCTCCGGCATCGGCTGCTCCAGCCGGCTTCCCTACTTTATGTCCACTTACGGATTCCACGGCATCCACGGCCGGGCGCTGCCCATCGCCACCGGGATCAAGCTGGCCAACCCGGACCTCGAGGTTCTGGTGGTCGGGGGCGATGGCGACGCCTTCGCCATCGGCGCCGGCCACTTTGTGCACGCGGTGCGGCGCAACCTGGATATCTGCTACGTGGTGATGGACAACGCCATCTACGGCCTGACCAAGGGGCAGACCTCGCCGACCAGCGCCCTCGGCTTCACCACCAAGACCACGCCACGCGGCAATATCGAGCAGCCGATCAACCCGCTGCTCCTGGCCCTGGCCTGCGGCGCCACCTTCGTGGCCCGGGGCTTCTCGGGCAAGCCCAAGGAACTGGCCGACCTCATCGTCCGCGGCATCGAGCACCGGGGCTTCGCCTTCATCGATGTCTACAGCCCCTGCCCGACCTTTAACAAGGTCAACACCTTCAAGTTCTACCGTGAGGAGACCGCGCCGATCCCGGCCTCGCACGATGTGACCGACCTGGTCGGGGCGATGAGCCTGGCCGCGCAGGAGGACCCGCTGTACGTTGGCCTCTTCTATCAGGTCGAGCGGCCGACCTACGAGGAGCACATCCGCGCGCTTCAGACCGGCACCGAGACCGATGCTCCGAGAGTCCTGAACGCGCTGCTGGCCCGCTTCAGTTAGGACCGGCCGCGACCGGGTCTTCAGCGTTCCCGCCATCACCGAAACCATCCGGTGCGACACCTGGAGAAAGCCCCACCGGGGCTTTCTCTTTGTCCGCGCCCCGACCATCCCTCTTGACCGATCCGTTGCGGGCCGGGCCGGCCCAGTGCCGACTGGGCCTCTCCTGGCCGACCGCATTCCGTCTGCCTGGCTGGAGACCGTGTCGACGGGAGTCCGACGGGTCTTCTGGACGGGACAACCGCCGGCGGTTCTGGGTTCGGGACCCGGCTGGTCGCCTCCGGCGGAGCGGGGTCAGGCGATTGACGGGGGGCGGTCTCTCTTTCTAGAATAGGCGTGCAACCCCCGATGCGCCGAGAAGCGGACATCTCGCGACCGGATGCCGAGAGCCACTGTTCCCTGGGCCGCAGCGCGGACAGCCAGCCGCTGACCTGTCCCGTCTGCGAGATTCGACACGAGAGGACGCGCATGCACCGGGGAAAGAGTGTTCTGGTTATCGACGATGACCCGTTCATGTGCGAACTGCTGGCGACACTCCTGACAAGCGAGGGCCTGACTGTGCGTACGGCGACGTCGGTCGCCCAGGGCGTGGCGCTGCTCCAGCAGGAGCCGGTGGACCTGATCATCACCGATTTAACCGGCCCGCCGCACGAGGTCTCACTGGACGAACTGCGGCCCCTGCGTGCAGTCAGCCCGGCGCCGATCATTGTGCTGACGGGACGGGTGGCGGCGCTCCAGGTCCCGACCAGTGAGGTGCAGGTGGCGGCGGTCCTGTTGAAACCCTTCGATGTCGATGATCTGCTGGCCGAGGTCCGGGCCAGCCTCGACCCGCAACCAGCCTGAACGACGCCCGGCCCGCCTCGGCCGGCCAACGCGAAACCGAGGTGAGCGGCGATGCGGGAGAGCATGCGCACTCTGGTCAGCGACGCCCAGCGCTATGAGCGTACGGTCAACGAGGTCGTTCTCTGGATCGACCGTGTCTACCAGGCCAGCGGGACCTTTGTCCTGACGCGCGATCAGCGCGAGGCGCTGGTCGCCCATCTGGAGCGGGCCCGGGCCCACGCCCAGGCCCTGCAGCGCGAGCTGCTGGCGCTGGCCCGTGAGGCCGAGAGTCTGGCCCGGCGCGCCTGAGCCCGCGACGCTGAAATCTGTGCAGGGAGGCAGAAACCGTGGACCTGACCGGCAAGATCGCGCTGGTGACCGGTGGCGGCACCGGTCTGGGGCGGGAGGTCAGCCTGCTCCTGGCCCGCCACGGGGCCGATGTGGCGATAAATTACTCGCGCTCGGCCCAGGAGGCGGCCGAGACCGCCGCCCAGATCCGCGACCTGGGCCGCCGGGCCCTCACCGTCCAGGCCGATGTCGGGTCGGTGGCCGAGGTCGAGCGCCTGGTCGAGACCGTGGCCCGCGAACTGGGCGGACTGGATATTCTGGTCAACAACGCTGGCACCACCGAGTTCATCCCCTTCTCCGACCTGGAGGCGGTGACCGAGGAGGTCTGGGACCGCATTATGGCGGTCAACGTCAAAGGGGTCTTCTACTGCTCGCGGGCGGCGGCGCGGGTGATGCGGGCCCGGGGCGGCGGCCGGATCGTCAATATCACCTCGGTCTCGGCCCTTCGCCCTGGGGGTAGTTCGATCCCCTACTCGGTCTCGAAGGCGGCCGAGACGATGGTCACCAAATGTCTGGCTCTGGCCCTGGCCCCGACCATCACGGTCAACGCGGTGGCGCCGGGGTTGATGGACACCCGCTGGGGCCGTCGCTGGGGGGAAGAAGGGATCCAGCGGGCTATCGCCGAAGCGCCCCTCAAGAAACTGCCCGACCTCGACGATATTGCCGAGGCGGTGCTGTTTCTCATCCGCAACGATTCGATGACCGGTCAGACGATCGTGGTCGACGCCGGTCGGGTCATGCACTGACCGCCGGAGGCGGTTCGCGAGCCGGGGGAGCCGATGGCCTTGCGGCAGGCGTCCCTGGCGCCCCTGGCGCTGGGGCCGACCGATCCCGCGCTGCTGACCTTCCTGGAGCAGCAGGTGGGGACGATTCTGCAGATCGTTCTCATCCTGGCTCTGGCGGTCGTCAGCTACCGTCTGCTCTCCCGGCTCATCCGCGGACGGCTGGTGGCGCGGGTCCGGGGCCGGGGAGTGGCCCTGGAGCGGCGGGCGCTGACGATCAGCAAGCTCATCGACGATATCCTGCGCTACACCATTCTCCTCTTCGCCCTCTACGCGGTCCTGGAGAAAATCGGGATTCCCCTGGCCCCGGTGCTGGCCAGCGTCAGCATCCTGGGGATCGCGGTCAGTTTCGGGGCTCAGTCGCTGGTGCGCGATGTGCTGACCGGCCTCTTTCTCCTCTTCGAGGATCAGCTGAACGTCGGCGACTACGTCGAACTGGTCGGCATGGCGGGGGTTGCTGGGGTGGTTGAAGAGTTCGGCCTGCGGATCACCAAGATCCGCGGGATCAACGGTGAACTTTTTGTCATTCCCAACGGCCAGATCGGCGCCATCAATCGCTACCCGCGCGGCTACATCACCTATATCATCGATATCCCGATTCCTCCCGGCCTTGATCCCGACCAGGTGGCCCCGGCCGCCCTGGCCCAGGCCCGGGCCCTGGCCGCCAGCACCCACTTCTTCATCGAGCCGCCCACCCTGGCCGAGCCCGCCGGCGAGCCAGGAGTCTGGCCGACGGTGCGGCTGGTCGCCAGGGTTCTTCCTTTCACCGGCTGGATCGTCGAGAAAGAGCTGGTCGAGCGTCTGAAGGCCCTGCTGGGCCGTCTGGGCGCCGAGGCTCCCGTCCCCAGTCCCCTGGTCTTCCGGCAGGTCGCCGAGATCATCGAGCACCGCCGGTTGGTGGTGGACGAACGCCCGATCCGTTAGATCTCTGACCGCCGGCGAGATGGCGTCGGGCGGGCCAGGCCGGCCCCCAGCACTCCCCCGATGACCAGCAGGCCGAGCAGGCCCTGCAGCTGGTAGAAAAGGGCCGGCTGGCGGAGGAAGAACAGGGTCGCGGGGACCAGCAGGACTAGCCCCGTGGCGATGGCGTAGCCCCAGGCCAGGTCCTGGAGCACCCGGCGGACCAGCCAGTAGCCAATGGCCAGCCGGCCGACCGTGAAGGCGCTCTCGAGGAGCGCCGTCGCGGGGTGTTTCACCTCGGTCAGCGTCGCCAGCAGGGCCAGCGCGGTCAGGCCGAGGAAGACGCCCCAGCCGGGCAGCCGCCGCCGCAGCCCCAGGACGAGGACGGTCGCCCCGGCCAGGAACAGGCCCCCCTGCCAGACCAGTCGGAGAAGGGCTTCGACGCCGGGAAGCCAGGCGCTGAGAAGCGCGAGAGTCTCGGGCGCCGTGATCCGCAGCCCGTCGCGGGCCAGGGCGTCGAGCGCCCACCGCTCCAGGTGCCCGACGGTGAAGACCAGGCCGGCGGTCAGCCCACCGGCGGCCACCGCCCGCCGGTGCAGGCCAGGCCAGGCGAGCGGGGGTGGGGTGCGGTCCGGCGGGAAGGCCTCGGCCCAGAGGCTGCGGGCCAGGGCGACCAGGACGAAGCCGCTCAGCCCGACCAGCACCAGGAGCCCCAGGGTCATCGCCACCACCAGCCCGACCAGCGCCGGCGGACTGAGGGTGGTCGGAAGGCCGGCCAGCCTCTGCGGCAGGGTGTTCAGCTGGCTCAGCAGGAAGGCCAGGCTCAGGACTGCGGTCCAGCGGGCGGCCGGTCCGTAGGCCAGTCGCCCGGCCTGGGCCCGGCGGACGAAGAGAACCAGGGCCGCGACGAGCAGCGCGACCACCACCAGGGCCCGGAGGAGATCGAGCAGGGCCTCAACCACCGTCCGCCGGGCCAGCGCCCGCTCGAAGGCCTCTGGTACCTTAAGAAAGACCCGGTAGGTGCCCAGCCGGTCGCCCAGCAGGCCGATCTCGAAGCGCAGGGTGGCCTCGCCGACCCGCCAGTCGCTCCGCTCGAAGACGAAACGGTAATCGGTCCGGGCCGGGCGCTCCTCGCTGGCCGCCTCGACCAGCTGGCGTGGCTCCTGCTCGCCTCGGAGCCGGGCCAGAACCTGCTCGGCCAGGGCCTGAGCCTGGTCGCGCGGCAGGCGGGCGCCGGGCGCCGACTCGGGCAGGCTGTGCTGGTAGCCCAGCACTGTCCCGGTCACAGGATGGAGCCGCAGGGCGAGCTCCTCTTTCTCCAGCGGGCGGAAGTAGCGCTGGCGCCAGCCGAAGGGGGTGAGCTCATCGAGCAGCGTCTGGAGACCGGTCGCCAGCCCCTGCTGGCGCGCCAGGTAGGTGGCAGCGGTCTCCCAGTCCGCTGCCCCAAAGGTGGTCACGGTCCACCACCCTTCCGGCGAGAAGAGGGGGTCAATCTGGCTGAGCCAGGTGGCCGCCTGAGCCGGAACGGCGGTCGGAACCAGCCCCAGCCGCAGCCGGTCGGTCAGTCCGGGCGGCGCCAGCCGGCCGGTGAGGACCGCCAGACCGATGGCCAGCGCCGTCAGCCCCCAGAGGGCCGGCTGGCTCAGGGCGGGTGGCAGAGTCAGCGGCCGGCTGATCGGGATGCGGCGGACCCGCGCCGTGGGCGCCGGCCGGGCGACGAGATCGGCCGTGGTCCAGAGGCGGGCGCCCTGCCGCCAGCGCCCGAGCGCCGGGAGAAGCAGCGCCAGCGGCAGTCCCATCACCAGAACGGCCGATCCCTGGAGATAGAGGTTTCCCGAGAGCAGGAACAGCGCTCCGACGACGGTGGCGTTGTAGATGTAGTGGGCGAAGACCGTGGTCCAGATGCCGTAGCGCAGGAAGACCAGCCCGTCGACAGCCCCCACCACCGTCAGTTCGACGGCCCGGATGTAGAACGGCTGCTGGGGATAGGTTGAATGGAGCGAGGCCCAGAGCGCCGCCGGCAGCAGGACCGCGCCGGCGGTGGCGAAGCCGGTCGGGAGCGATAGCCGGCGAAAGAGAATGAGCAGGGCCGGCACCGCGAACAGGCGGAAGGAGAACTCCTCGGCCAGGGCGGCGCTGACGCCGACCGTGAGGGGATAGAGGGCCGGCACCAGGGTGCTCATTATATCATCGTAGGGGACCTCGACCGGCGACCAGACCCCGAAGAAGCGCAGCCCCAGGAAGTAGAAGAGCACCACGTAGCCCAGCGAAGCCCCGGCCAGGGCGTAGCCCAGCAGCAGCGAGCGCACCAGCGGTCTGGAGGCCAGCCCCCGCCGGCTCAGCACCTGGTCAGGCAGCGGCTGGAGCCCAACCAGCCGGGCCAGGTGGCGTCCGCTGACCGCCGCCAGCAGGACCAGGAGCCCCAGCCCGATCTGGCTTATCACGATCCCGGTCAACCGCTGGACCAGATAACCGGGGAGATCCACGGTGGTCGGGTAGTCCAGGAGGACCAGCGGCAGTCCGTTCAGCCCGGCCAGCAATCCGATCACCGCCACGCTGGCCCCCAGAAGCAGGCCGAAGCGCCAGGCGGCCTCGCCGCTCCGGGCGGCCTGGACCAGCACCCCCAGCATCGCGATGATGAGGGCGAGATAGAGGACGCTCCCCAGTCCGGCCAGCACTGTCCCCCGATTCTGCTCGGCCTGCTGGGCCCGCAGCCAGGCCTCTGGCACCTTGAGAAACTCGTCCAGCGCTCCCAGCCGGTCGCCGGTCAGGCCGACGACCAGACGATAGGTGGCCTCGGCTACCCGGAAGTCCTGGCGTTCCCAGGTGAAGGTGTAGTCGCGCCGGCGCGGCCGCTCCTCGGCCCGGCTCTCGACCAGCCGGTAGCGCTCGAGCGGGGTTCCCCATACCTCCTGAAGGAACCTGGTGGCCAGCCTCTGGGCCGTCTCCTCCGGCAGCGTGGCGCCGGGAGCGTCTTCCGGCAGGCGATGCCAGAATCCGACCAGCCGTCCGGTCGGGTCCACTCGCACCTGCCATTCCTCGGTCTCGAGCGGGCGGAAGTAGCGGATCTGCCAGTACCAGACCGAGACCTCGCGCCGGGCCAGATCGTTCAGGGTCGCCAGGCCGGCCTGGCGCTCGATATAGTTCAGCGCCTCAGGGCGGGTGCGGAAGCCGATGGCGGTCAGCCAGCCTTCAGGGGCGAAGCCCTGGCTCTGGAGGAAGCGTCGGGCGATCGTCTCGGCTCCCGCCTGCCGGACCTGAAAGTCGATCTGGGCCACCGGGAAGGCCTGGCGGTGCAGGGCGACCGCCACCACCACTCCCAGCAGCCCGGCCAGGGCCAGGGCCCAGGCGACCCGGTCGCGCCCGGTCATGGAACGATGACGGCCCGGGCCACCTGGCCCTGGCTGGACAGCCAGTCGGCCTGGGCCAGGGCTTCGTTAATGGCCTCCAGCGGGAAGCGGTGCGAGACCAGCCGCTCGAAGGGGAAGCGGTGGCGGGTCTGGCGCAGGAAACTCAACGCCCGCGGGATGGCCCAGGGCTCGTAGCCGACCACCCCGATCAGCCGACGGGAGAGCCGGACGACGTCGTGCGGGACGATCTCCCCCCGGGCGCCGGGGACGATGTTGCCGACCAGGACGTACCGCCCGCCGGGGCGGAGCATCTCCAGTCCCTCCTGGACGATGGTTGGAACGCCGGCCACCTCGACCACCAGGTCGGCGCCGACGCCCTCGGTCCACTGCCGAACCAGCGCCACCCGCTCGGCGGCCTCGGGGTGGGCGGTGAGATCGATGACGTGATCGGCCCCGAACAGGCGGGCCAGCTCCAGCCGCTCAGGCCGGCGGTCGATGCCGATAATCAGCCCGGCGCCCATCGTCCGAGCGACGGCCACGGTGTAGAGTCCCAGACCCCCCAGTCCCTGGACCACCACCGCGTCGCCCAGCCAGATGCCGCCCCGGTGCAGGCTGTAGACGACCTGGGCCAGGGCACAGTTGACCGGCGCCACCAGTTCGTCGGGCAGATCGGGTGGCACTTTAAAGACCCACTGCCCTGGCTGGATGTAGTAGTACTCGGCGAAGGCGCCGAAGAAGTGGGGCGGCTCGTCGGCCGGACGGCGGTGGCTGTAGCGGTTGGGGCAGGTGGCGGTGCGGCTGATGCAGGCCCAGCAGCGTTCACAGGGCCGGAAGTAGGCGTAGGCGACGCGGTCGCCGGGTTGGAGCGGGCGGCCGAGCGAGTCGGTCTGCCACTTCTCGCCCAGTTCGACCACCTCGCCGACCATCTCGTGGCCGGGGACATCGGGCAGGACACCCCCGAGTGAGGGGAGAGACCCGCGCCAGATATGGAGATCCGAGCCACAGATGCCGGCCATCCGCACCCGCACCAGGATCTGGTCGGGCGCCGGGGGGGCCACCGGGTACTCGCGGATCTCGAGCGGCCGCCCCGGCCCGTAGGAGACGGCGGCGCGTCCTGTCCGCATCAGACTCCTCCCGCGGAGAGGTCTCGCTGTGAGGGCAGTGTAGCAGAGCGTGGGCCGCGCTGTCGAGAGCCCGCGCCGGCCGTGTCCCGCTCTGGCTCGGTTCTCCCTGGCGCCGATAAAAAAGCCGCCGGGCGGAGAGCCCGACGGCCGGGTGTCCCTTCCTTCAGAGACGGACTGGTTCAGCGTGGGCGCCCGCTTGGCCCGCCGGGTGGCCGGCGCTCCGGGGGCCGGCCGGGTCCGGGAGCGGGCCGGCGCTGGTCGGCCCGTGGGGGTCGGGCCTCGGGGCGAACCTGGGGCAGCCGACCCTGGGCCGGGGCCGGCGCCGGGGCTCGTCGGGCTACGGCCGGGGCGGATGGTGGCTGCGGGGCGGTGCGTGCCTTGGTCGCCTCCAGCACCGCTCGGCGCGAGAGATTGATCCGGCCCTGCGGATCGATCTCAATAACCTTGACCATGATCTCATCGCCGACGGAGACCACATCCTCCGGCCGGGCCACGCGGTACTCAGCCAGTTCGGACGTGCGGACCAGCCCCTCTTTGCCGGGCAGGATCTCGACGAAGGCCCCCATATTGGTGACGCGGGTCACCCGGCCCAGGTACTCCTGACCGACCTCGACCTCTTTGGTCAGGGCCTCGATGGCCTTGAGAGCCTTCTGCGCCCCTTCGGTGTCGGTGGCGGTGACGAAGACGCTGCCGTCCTCTTCGATATCGATCTTGACGTGGTACTGCTCCTGGATCATCCGCACCGTCCGTCCACCGGGGCCGATGAGCGTCCCGATCTTCTCCACCGGGATCTTGGTCTTGAAGATGCGCGGGGCGTAGGGCGACAGTTCGCGCCGGGGCTCGGCGATGACCTCCAGCATCTTGTCCAGGATGAAGAGACGTCCCTCGCGGGCCTGGGCCAGGGCCTGGCCCATGATCTCGGGCGTCAGCCCCTTGACCTTGATATCCATCTGCAGGGCGGTCACCCCCTGGCGGGTGCCGGCCACCTTGAAGTCCATATCGCCCAGGTGGTCCTCAATCCCCTGGATGTCGGTCAGGATGGCGTACTTCCCATCCGGCCCGGTCACCAGCCCCATCGCCACGCCAGCCACCGGCGCGGCGATCGGCACGCCGGCATCCATCAGGGCCAGGGTCGAGCCGCAGACCGAGCCCATCGAGGTCGAGCCGTTCGAACTCAGGACCTCTGAGACGATCCGGATCGTGTAGGGGAACTCGTTCTCCGGCGGGATCACCGGGGCCAGGGCCCGCTCGGCCAGCGCGCCGTGGCCGATCTCCCGCCGGCCCGGGGCGCCCAGGCGGCGCACCTCGCCCACGCTGAAGGGGGGGAAGTTGTAGTGGTGCATAAAGCGCTTGGTCTCTTCCAGCCCCAGCCCCTCGATGATCTGCTCGTCGCTGATCGAGCCGAGGGTCACGATCGAGAGGACCTGGGTCTGGCCCCGGGTGAAGAGGCCCGAGCCGTGGGTGCGCGGCAGCACCCCGACCTCGCACCAGATCGGCCGGATCTCGGCCAGGCCCCGTCCGTCGGGCCGTTCGCCGCGCTCCAGAATGCCGGTGCGGACGATCTCTTTTTCGATCTCCTCCAGGGCGGCCAGGATATCCTTATCGCGATACTGCTCCACAAACTGGGCCAGCGCCTCGCGCTGAATCTCCTGGCGCAGCCGCTCCCGCACCGTCTTGTCCTTCTGGTAGATCATGTCGCGGAGGCGGTCCCGGAACACCTCCTCCAGTTTGGGCCGGAGGTCCTCTGGCAGGCTGAAGACCGGATAGGTGAACTTCGGCTTGCCGATCTCGGCGCGCATCCGCTCCTGCAGTTCGACCACCACCTGCAGGGCCTGGTGGCCGAACTGGATCGCCTCCAGGATCTTCTCCTCCGGCACCTGGCGGGCCCCGGCCTCGACCATCACCACCGCCTCACGGGTGCCGGCCACCACCAGTTCCAGGTCGCTGTTGGTCAGCTCCGAACTGGTGGGGTTGAGGACCAGTTCGCCGTTGATGAGACCGACTTTGGCCGCCCCGATCGGCCCTTCCCAGGGGATGTCCGAGATCGTCAGGGCCGCCGAGGCCCCGATGATCGAGAGGATATCCGGCTCGTTCTCCTGGTCGGCCGAGAGGGCGGTCACGATGATCTGCACATCGTTGCGGAAGCCCTTGGGGAAGAGCGGTCGGATCGGCCGGTCGGTCAGCCGACAGGTGAGGATCGCCTGCTCGCTGGGGCGCCCCTCGCGCTTGAAGAAGCCCCCCGGAATCTTGCCGGCGGCGTAGAGCCGCTCCTCGTAGTCGACCGTCAGGGGGAGGAAATCGATGTCCGGGCGGGGCTCCTTGGCCGCTGTGGCCGTCGCCAGGACGACGGTGTCGCCGTAGCGAACCATAACCGCGCCGTTGGCCTGCTCGGCGACCTTCCCCGCCTCGATGATCAGCGGCCGCCCCCCATACTGAATCTCATACCGTGCAACCATTCTTTCTCTCGCCTCCACAAACATCGCCCGTCGGCGGGGCAGGCCGCGCCCGCCGCCCCGCCAGGGCTGACCGGGATGAGGTGGCAGGCAGAGAGGCTAAGCCGGAACCCGGATACGGACCCATAAGGAAGGGCCCAGGTGGGTGACCTGGGCCCGGGGAGTCAGCGACGCAACCCCAGTTTGGTGACGATAGCCCGGTATCGCTCGAAGTCCTCACGCGCCAGGTAGGCCAGTTGGCGTCGCCGCTGGCCGACCAGCTTCAGCAGGCCCCGCCGCGAATGGTGGTCTTTCCGGTGGACCTTCAGGTGTTCGGTCAGTTGCCGGATCCGCTCGGTCAGAATGGCGATCTGCACCTCGGGCGATCCGGTATCCTTTTCGTGGAGTTGGAACTGGCTGATCAGCGCCTGCTTCTCCTCTTTCTCCAACGCCATTCTCCCGAAACCCCTTTCTGGTCTGACGCGGCGGTGAAGACGCCAGCCGGTGGCGCGGTGTCCGGTACCCGGTCTATCGGCGTCCGTTGCGGCCGTCTTTCACCCTCACTCCTATCCTACCTCAGTGGTAGATTATAGCACGCGCCCGCGCGAGCAGCAACAGCCCGGGAGGCTCCGACCGGACGGTTACCTGGCCTCTGGCTCCCCGGTCAGGGCCGCCGCCCCATGGCCGTTCTGCTGGGCCCGCAGCAGCTCGTAGAAGCGGCGGCGCAGCTCCCGACCGTCCATCACCTCGCGGGCCTTGAGTTCGTCGGCCAGGGCCCGCAGGATCGTCCGGTGACGCTCCAGCAGCTGCCGCACCCGCGCGTAGTTCTCGGCCAGCAGCCGCTGCACCTCGCGGTCCATCACCCGCGCCAGGTCCTCGCTCACCCCGGCCGGCACGCCGGTCGTCGGCCCGCTCAGGAACGGACCGTGCTCGTCGGGCAGGGCGATGAGCCCCACCGCCGGGCTCAGCCCGTACTGCCGGACCATCTGCCGGGCCAGATGGGTCGCCTGCTGCAGATCGTGCGCCGCCCCGGTCGAGACCTGGCCGAAGACGATCTCCTCGGCCGCCCGGCCGCCCAGCAGCACCGCCAGTCGGTCGTGCAGCTCAGCCTCGGTGTAAAGGTGCCGGTCCTCGGTCGGCACCTGGGTTGTCAGCCCGAGCGCGGCCGGCCCCCGGGCGATGATCGAGACCTTGTGCACCGGGTCGGCATTGGGCAGGAGCAGAGCGGCCAGGGCGTGGCCCAGCTCGTGGACGGCCACGATGTCCCGCTCGCGCTCGGTCAGCACCCGGCTCCGCCGCTCCAGCCCGGCTGTCACCCGATCGATGGCCTCCTCGAACTCGGCCATGCCGACGGCCTCCTTGCCCCGCCGGGCGGCCAGCAGGGCCGCCTCGTTGACGATGTTGGCCAGGTCGGCCCCGACAAAGCCCGGCGTCCGGGCGGCGATCACCCGCAGGTCCACGTCGGGCGCCAGTTTCACCTGACGGGTGTGGACGCGCAGGATCGCCTCCCGGCCGGGCAGGTCGGGCCGGTCCACGACGATGGTCCGGTCGAAGCGACCTGGCCGCAGGAGGGCCGGATCGAGCAGATCGGGCCGGTTGGTGGCCGCCATGATGATGACCCCGGTGTTGGCTTCGAAACCATCCATCTCGACGAGCAGTTGATTGAGCGTCTGCTCGCGCTCCTCGTTGGCCCCGATGGTGGCTACCCCGCTCCGGTGGCGGCCGATGGTGTCGATTTCGTCGATGAAGATGATGCAGGGGGCCTTCCGCTTGGCCTGCTCGAAGAGATCGCGGACGCGGGCCGCACCCACACCGACGAACATCTCGACGAACTCCGAGCCGGAGAGGGCGAAGAAGGGCACCCCGGCCTCACCAGCCGTCGCCCGGGCCAGGAGCGTCTTGCCGGTGCCGGGCGGGCCGACCAGCAGCACCCCCTTGGGGATGCGTCCACCCAGCCGGCGGTACTTTTCCGGATCCTTGAGAAAGTCCACCACCTCGCGCAGTTCGGCCACCGCCTCATCTACGCCAGCCACATCGGCGAACGTCACCGTGACCGTTCCCTGATCGTAGATTCGGGCCCGATTGCGGCCGAAGGTCAGGGCCGGCGGCTGCCCGGCCACCCGGGGCAGCAGGTACCACCAGAGTGCGCCCAGCAGGGCCACCGGCACCAGCCAGCTCAGCAGATCGATCAGCCAGGAGCGCTCACTGAACCCACCGAACTCGGCCCCGCTCTGGCGCAGGCGGGCGATAAGGTCCTGATCGGCGACGTCGGGCAGCCGCCGGGCCACAAACGGCTGGGTCTGCCCCTTCTCAGTCCAGAGAACCTGACTCTCGCTGATCGCCACCCGTTCGACAGTCCGGTTCTCCAGCGCGGTCAGGAAGCGGCTGTAGGGCACCTCCTGGGGAGCCAGCGGCGGGAAGAGAAGATGCTGGAGGATCGCCAGCACCGCCAGGGAGAGGAAAAGATAGACCAGCGAGAAGCGCCAGCGGGGACTCAGACGCCCGGGTCGCATCGCTCGCCTCCCTTTGCTCTCTCATGGGAGGAATGCCGCTGGCGGGATCAGAAAACGCCTAGCGGTCGCCAAAAACTTGCTTAATCCGGCTCTCTCTGAGCATCAGGGGTGGCCTGGGGCGCTGCCGGTGTGGTATCCGTTAAAGCGAAGAGGCGCTGTGTGTCGGAGCGCCGAACAGGAGGGGAAAGCCATGGCCGTGACCATCGACCGTGCCCTGGCGACCGATCTCACGACGCGCTACCTGCGTCCGTTGACCAATTACGTGCGCCGCCAGTTGCTGCTGTACGAGGCGCTGGGCTTCATCCACCGGGGGGATCTTGAGCCGGCCGACATCGTGGCGGCGGTCTTCCTGGAGGCGGTGGCCCGGATGGAGGAACGGCCCCGTGACCTCTCGCTCTACCGCTGGCTGCGCCGGATCGCCCGGCAGATTATCCGGCGTGAGGCCCGGCGGGTCCGCCGGGAGGAGCGGCGGACGGTGAGCCTCTGGAAGCCGATCGGCTTCTCCGATGACGGTGAGCCGCTGCGCCTCATCGATATCCTGCCCGATCCGACGGCCCCCCCGCCGGAGGACGAACTGGAACGGCGGCGCCTGGACTATCTGCTCGCCACCCTGCTGAGCCGCCTGCCAGACACCTGGGCCGAGGCCTTCCTGCTGACGGTGGTGGACGGCCTGCCGGTCGAGGAGGTGGCGGCGCTGGAGGGCATCACGCCCGAGGAGGTTCGGCGGCTGGTCGAGCAGACGCGGGCCTTCCTGCGGGCCGCCCTGGCTCAAGAGTATGAGGAGGCGGCTGTCGCCCACCCTGGCGAGGACCTCTTCCAGCGCCTGCCCGGTGGATCGATCAGCCCCCAGGAGCAGCAGGCCATGGTCGAGCGGCTGGTGGCCGCCGGGACCGCCTCGCCCGGGCCGGAGTCGGGTCAGTCAACCGCCTGAGGCTGGCCGTCTCCCCCGGCCGGCGCGGGATCGCCGCCTGGTCGGGGTGCGGCCGGCCTCCTGGCTTGTCTGGCCGCCGTCTCCGGCTATAATAGGGGCGGCCCGACCGGGCCGGAGTAGCAGCGCGGAGATCGGTCGCCGTGCGTCCGCTGATTGTGGTCACCGAACCCATCCACGAGGCCGGGCTGGAGCGCCTGCGCCAGGCGGCCGACCTTGTTTACCTCCCCGAGCGTCCCGGTGAGACGCTGGAGCAGCATCTGCCGGCGGCCGAGGGCGTGATCGTCCGGATCGCCCGGCTGACCGCCGAGCGTCTGGCCCTGGCCCCACGGCTGCGGGTCATCGGGAAGCACGGGGTGGGGGTGGACAACATCGACCTGGCCGCCTGTCGGGCTCGCGGCATCACGGTCGTCTCGACGCCGGGCGCCAACGACGAATCGGTGGCCGAGTTCACGATCATGATGCTCCTGATGCTGGCCCGCCAGGTCGAACAGGCCATCGCCGCCGTTCGGAGCGGCCGCTTTGCCGCCGCCCGGGGTGCACTGCGGGGCTGGGAACTCCAGGGGCGGACTCTGGGCGTCGTCGGTCTGGGCCGCATCGGCGCCCGGGTGGCGGAGATCGCCCACCGGTGCTTCGGCATGCGCGTCCTGGCCTACGACCCCTATGTCACGGCCGAGCGGGCGGCTGCCGTCGGTGCCGAGCTCTGCGTCGATCTCCAGGCCATGCTCCCCCACTGTGATTTTCTGACCATTCACGTTCCCCTCACGCCGGCCACGCGGGGGCTCATCGGTCGGGACGCGCTGGCCCGGCTCAAACCCGGCGCCTATCTGGTCAACTGCGCCCGTGGGGGCATTGTGGACGAGGTCGCTTTGGTCGAGGCCCTGCGCTCGGGCCACCTGGCCGGCGCGGCCGTCGATGTCTTCGCCGACGAGCCACCGCCGCCCGACCACCCGCTGCTGCACCTGCCCACCGTGATCCCCACGCCGCACATCGCCGGCCAGACCGAGGACTCGCTCCGGCGGATGGCGTTGCTCGTCGCCGACGAGGTGCTGCGCGTGCTCCGGGGCGAGCCGGCCCGCTATCCGGTGGCGGAGACGGAGGGGTAAGACTGTCGCGAGGCCCCCGGGACCCTCTCCCGACCCCGGCCGGGGGCGCTCCTGGCCGCTGGCCTCCGGCGGTTGCCTGGGGACCGGTGTGCCCTGTGCCCGGCCAGGACGGCCGGGCTGGCGGGGTAAGCACCGGGCGGCGGCCCTGGGCTCAGCGGCCCGACCCTGGCCTCGCTTCTGGTCTGCGTCCTCTGGTCGGCGCTGACGGTGGTGACACTCTGGGACCGGCGCGGTAGGGCTACCGCTGGCCGCCCTGGGCTGGTGGGACCGGCTCACCCCCACGGCCCTCCTCCGGGCGTCCCTGGCCGCCCTCGGCGCTCGGCTGTCCACTTTATCGTGCGCGGCGCCGGCCGCTAAGCCAACGCTAAGAGTGCTCCGAGCCCCCTTCTAAGAGAGCCACGGCAGATCATGGAGCGGAAAGGCTGCCCACAGGCAGCCGCTGACGGAAGGAGGTGATGCGCCATGCTACCGCTGCTTGACGCCGGTCTGGTGCTGCTCCGGGTGGTGACCGGGCTCACGCTGGCGGCCCACGGCGCCCAGAAGCTCTTCGGTTGGTTTGGTGGTCACGGGATCAGCGGAACGACGGGCTTCTTCCATCAGTTAGGGCTGCGGCCGGCCAAGCCGCTGGCCATCCTGGTGGGACTGGTTGAGACGTTCGGTGGCCTGGCTCTGGCGCTCGGGTTCCTGACGCCGGTGGCGGCGGCGCTGCTCACGGCCGATATGATCGCCGCCATCGCGCTGGTGCACTGGACGAAGGGCTTCTGGAACTACGCCGGTGGATTTGAGTACAATCTTATCCTGACCGCGCTGGCTCTCTTCCTGGGCCTGGTCGGGCCGGGGGCGTACGCCCTGGATCCGCTGCTGGGGCTGAATATCCAGCGGCCGGAGGTCTATCTGGCCAGTCTGCTGGTCTCGCTGGTGGTGACGGCGATCATCCTGGCCCTGCGGCAGCCGGAGGTCCGGCCGGTCCAGGCGCCGGCGACGAGTTGACCCTCACCCGGCCAGGGGCGCGCCCCTGGCCGGGGTTGTACTTTATTTTATGGGGGTATCACGATGGCGATCACGATCTTTCAGGACCTCGCCCGGCTCCAATCGCTTCCGGAGAGCGGTCCGCCGATCCTGAGCCTGTATCTGTACCTGCGGCCGGCCCACCGGGTTGAGAAAGCCTACCGGACGGTCGCCAAGGACCTGCTCAAGGACCTGGAGGCCCGGCTGTCGGAGACCGACCGGGCGCTGCTTGAGCCCGAGGCTCAGCGGGTGCGTGAGTACCTGCAGGAGGTCGAACCCAAAGGGAAGGGGCTGGCCCTCTTCGCCAGCCAGCCGCGCAACCTCTGGGTTATCTTCAATCTGCCCACACCGGTGCCCGACTACGCCACCTTCGAGTCGACGCCCTACCTGCGGCCCCTCCTGGCGGCCTTGGATGAGCACGAGCAGTACGGGGTGCTGGTGGTGGACAAGCGGCGGTCGCGCCTCTTCCGGGTCTTCCTCGATCAGATCGCTGAGGAAGGCCACCACAAGGATTACGTGCTTTCCAAGCACGACCAGGGCGGCTGGTCGCAGGCCAACTACCAGCGCCACCACGAAGCCCACGTCCACTGGCACCTCAAGCACGCGATGGACCTGTTGCTCGCGGTTCATCGGCAGCAGCCGTTCGATCGCATTATCCTGGCCGGCACCGAGGAGCCGCTGAGCGAGCTCCGCACCCTGGTCCCCAAGGGCCTGCGCGACCGGATCGTCGGGACGTTCCATATCGACGGCGACGCGCCGGAGAGCGTGATCCTGGAGCGCGTGCTGGCCATCGAGCAGGAGGTCGAGCGCCGTCAGGAGGTGCAGCTGGTCGAGGACCTGATCAACACGGCCCGGGCCGGTGGTCTGGCCTCGGTGGAGCCAGAGGAGGTGCTGCTGGCGGTGGCTGACGGCTGCGTCCACCGTCTGGTGCTGGTGGAGGGCCTCAGCCAGCCGGGGTTTGAGTGCAGCACCTGCGGGGCGCTCTGGCTGCGGCCCGACCTCAGCCAGTGTCCGCGCTGTGAGCAGCCGGTCCACGCTCACCCCGACGTCATCGAGCGGGCGATTGAGCGCACACTGCTGGCCGACGGCCGGGTCGAGGCAGTCCAGGGGCCGGCGGCGGAGCTGCTCCGTCGCGAAGGCGGGCTGGGCGCCATTCTCCGCTTCCGCCTGCCGGTCACTGTGCCGGCGGCCGGTGAGACGACGCCGATGACCTAAGACCGGTCAAGGGCGACCGGTGACCCAGAGCCCCGCCCCAGCGCTGGGGCGGGGCCTTTTTGGTGTTTCCGCGGGCGTGGGGTCGTGCTACAATCGGGCCAGAGCGGCCGTCGGTGCGCGCGGTCCGACGGCCAACCTGACAGCTGGGCGAAGGAGGCAGAGAATGCGCAGTGTGACCGGCATTGAGGTGCGGGCCCCGGCTCCCGGTCGGTTCGCCGAGATTCTGACCCCTGAGGCCCTGGAGTTCGTAGCCCGCCTGGAGCGCGAGTTCGGTCCCCGGCGTCGGGCCCTGCTCCAGCGCCGGGCTGAGCGCCAGGCCGAGTTCGACCGGGGCGTTCTGCCCGACTTCCTGCCCGAGACCCGACACATCCGTGAGAGCGAGTGGCGGGTGGCGCCGGTGCCGCGCGACCTCCAGGACCGGCGGGTCGAGATCACCGGACCGGTCGACCGCAAGATGATGATCAACGCCCTGAACTCCGGGGCGAAGGTCTTTATGGCCGATTTCGAGGACGCCCTCTCGCCCACCTGGACGAACCTCATCCAGGGGCACATCAATCTCATCGACGCCATCGAGCGGACCATCGAGTTCGAGAGCCCGGACGGGCGGATCTACCGCCTCAACGAGCAGGTGGCTACGCTGATGGTCCGGCCACGGGGCTGGCACCTGGTGGAGAAGCATGTCTGGGTGGACGGGGCGCCGATGTCGGCCAGCCTCTTCGACTTCGGTCTCTACATGTTCCACAACGGCCGCCGCCTGCTGGAGAAGGGTACCGGCCCCTATTTCTACCTGCCCAAACTAGAGAGCCACCTCGAGGCTCGCCTCTGGAACGATGTCTTCCTCTACACCCAGGAGGCGTTGGGGATCCCGCGCGGCTCGATCAAGGCGACCGTCCTTATCGAGACGATCCTGGCCGCCTTTGAAATGGACGAGATCCTCTACGAACTGCGCGAGCACTCGGCGGGGCTGAACGCCGGGCGCTGGGACTACATCTTCAGCATCATCAAGAAGTTCCGCCACCGGCCCGACTTTGTCCTGCCCGACCGGGCCCAGGTGACAATGACCGTCCCCTTCATGCGGGCCTACACAGAGCTGCTGGTCAAAACCTGCCATCGGCGCGGGGCCCACGCTATCGGCGGTATGGCCGCCTTCATCCCCAGCCGTCGAAATCCCCAGATCAACGAGGTGGCCCTAGCCCGCGTTCGCGAGGACAAACTGCGCGAGTCGCGCGACGGCTTCGACGGCACCTGGGTGGCCCACCCCGACCTGGTGCCGGTGGCGATGGCGGTCTTCGACCAGGTGCTGGGCGAGAAGCCCAACCAGATCGACCGGCAGCGACCGGAGGTCCAGGTGACCGCCCGGGACCTGCTGGATGTCCGGGTGCCCGGCGGACAGATCACCGAGGGGGGGCTGCGCAACAACATCAGCGTGGCCATCCAGTACCTGGAGTCCTGGCTGCGCGGCACCGGTGCGGTGGCCATTTTCAACCTTATGGAGGATACGGCCACCGCCGAGATCGCCCGCTCCCAGGTCTGGCAGTGGGTCCGGCATGGGGCCCGCCTGGCCGAAGGACCGACGGTCACCCGCGACCTGGTTCGGCGGTTGGAGGCCGAGGAACTGGTCAAGATCCGGGAGGCCCTCGGCGATGCGCTCTACCAGCAGGGACGCTTCGCCGAGGCGACCGAACTCTTCGAAAAGGTGGCGCTGAGCGAGGAGTTCGTCGAGTTCCTGACCTTCCCGGCCTACGAGTACATCGACTGAGGCGGTCTAGAGTATCAGCATCGCGTCGCCGAACGAGTAGAACCGGTAGCGCTGGGCCACCGCCTCACGGTAGGCCCGCAGAAGGAGATCGCGTCCGGCGAAGGCGCTGACCAGAAGCAACAGGGTCGAGCGCGGGAGGTGGAAGTTGGTGAGCAGCCCTTCCACCACCCGGAAGGCGAATCCCGGGTAGATGAAGAGGCGCGTCCAGCCGGTGAAGGGTACGACCGCCGCGCCCGTCGCCGGCTGGTGGAGCCAGCCGGCCGGCTGATCGGGCGACTCTCCGGAGACGACCGCCGCCGGGTCGGGCGGCACCGCCGAGACCGGCGCCGGCAGGCCGGCCGCCAGCAGACCGGCGGTCTCCAGCACGCGGACGGTGGTGGTGCCGATGGCGATGATCCGTCGCCCCTCGACCCGGGCGGCGTTGATGAGGGCGGCTGTCTCTGGCGAGAGGTGGCAGAACTCGGCGTGCAGCTGGTGCTGGCGGGGGTCGGTCGCTTTGATCGGCCGGAAGGTGTCGAGGCCGACGTGCAGCGTCACCCAGGCGAAGTGGACCCCCTGGGCCTGGAGGCGGGCGATAAGCTCCGGGGTGAAATGCAGGCCGGCGGTCGGGGCGGCCACCGAGCCCTCGGTCCGGGCGTAGACCGTCTGGTAGCGCTCGGGGTCGGCGAGGGGCTGACGGATATAGGGTGGGAGCGGCACCTGACCGATCTGGCGGAGGGCGCTGACGACGTCCTCCGCGGCAAACTCGAGGACCCGCAGCCCCTCTGGCCCCGCGCCGACGACCGTGGCTGTCAGGCGGACTGTCTCCCGCTCGAAGAGGAGCCGCTCGCCGGGGCGGACGCGCCGGGCTGGCCGGACCAGAGCTGCCCAGCGGTTGGGCCCGAGCGGCTGGACCAGGAGCGCCTCGACCCGACCGCCCGTTGATCGCCGGCCGAGCAGCCGGGCCGGGATGACCCGACTCTCGTTGGCCACCAGGAGATCGCCCGGCCGCAGGAAGCGGTCCAGATCACGCACCTGGGCGTGGGTCAGCCGGCCGGTCGCCCGGTCGACCACCAGGAGGCGGGCCGCGTCGCGCGGCTCGATGGGCGTCTGGGCGATGAGGTCGGGTGGTAGATCGTAGTCGTAGGCCTCCAGCGTCAGGGGGTCCTTCATGCTCTCAGCCTCCGCGGTTGAGCAGCCGGGCGATGATGTTGAGAATGAGCGTGAGCAGCAGGCTCAAAAGGATCATGCTGGCCAGCGGCACAAAACAGGTGATGCGGTCAGTCTGAATGACGATGTCGCCGGGCAGACGGCCAATGAGGGGGATCCGGGGGGCCAGCATGAGCAGCAGGCCGACGAAGACCAGGATGAGTCCCATAATAACGAGCAGGCGTCCGATCTCGGTCACGTCCGGATGCTCCTCGCTCTCCCGATGCTGGTGCTCAGGGTGCGGTGAAGCGTGGCGGTCGTCTCTCCCGGAAGGCCTGCAGGCCCTCAGTCCAGTCGGGCGAGCCGGCCAGGGCGGCGAAGTGGTGAGCCTCGAGGAGAAGGCCACGGCTCAGCGGCTGTTCCCAGCCCTGGTGGACGACGGTCAGCAGGGCGCGCAGGGCTGGCCGGCTGAGGGCGGCCAGCCGCCGGGCCAGCTGCTCAGCGGTCGGAAGGAGATCGGCCGGCGGGACGACGGTCTGGACCAGGCCGGCCTGGTGGGCCTCGGCGGCGGTCAGACGCTCGCCGGTGAGGAGAAGGGCGAGCGCCCGTCCCGGACCGACCAGGCGTGGCAGGCGCTGGGTGCCGCCGAAGCCGGGGATGAGCCCCAGCGTCACCTCGGGCAGCCCCAGGCGGAGGTTCTCGGCGGCCACCCGCAGGTGGCAGGCCAGGGCCAGCTCGGCTCCGCCCCCCAGGCAGGCGCCGTGCAGGGCGGCGATCACCGGCCGGGGCTGGGCGGCCAGCCGGTCGCAGAGGATCTGGCCCTGGCGGGCGAAGTGGTAGGCGGCCGTGGGGGTCAGAGCGGCCAGTTCGGTGATATCAGCCCCCGCTGAGAAGGCCCGCTCGCCGGCGCCGTACAGGACGACCGCCCGTACTGCTGGCAGAGCCTCCAGCCGGTCGAGGGCCCGCGCCAGGGCGTCGAGGACCTGGCGGGTCAGAATGTTCAGTGGAGGATTGTTGAGACAGAGCCAGGCCACCTCCTCGCGAACGGTCAGCTCGACCAGATCGCTGGTGGTCACCGCCGCGCTCCCACGGTCTGAATCGCCCCGATTATACCAGACGGGGCGGCCAGACTCCCGTCGCCGAACTCCGCTCCCCGGCGGCGCCGGGCCCCCCGGTCCGGCGGGAGAGTGGCGCGCTGGGGGCGCCCACTGGCATGCTTCTTGCTCTCAAGCCTTACGGCTGCCGCTCTGCTGGACGCTTTGCCAGGGGTGGTCGGCAGAGCGACGGTCGCCCGGTCTCCGCCAGCAGGGCCGGGGCCGGGCGGTTGAGGTGTGAGCAAGGGGGTACCAGTCATGGCCGAGGAGCGACGCGAGATGACGGTCCGCGAGGCCGGCAAGCGCGGCGGCGAGATCGTCAAGCAGAAGTACGGGTCGGCTTTCTACGCGGCCATCGGCCGCAAGGGCGGCGAGGTGGTGGCCGAGGAACGGGGCCGCGAATTTTACGCCCAGATCGGCAAGCGGGGCGGAGAGACCGTCAAGCGCAAGCACGGTCTGGAGTTCTACGCCGAGATCGGTCGCCGGGGTGGCGAGACGGTCAAAATGCGTCACGGTCCCGACTACTACGCCCAGATCGGCCGCAAGGGCGGCGAGTCCGCCCGCCGGCTGCGGACCAAGGCCCCCGCCTGAGAGGGCCGGCGGGAGCAGCCACCGGCTCCAGTCGGCGACACGACGGCTACACGGCTGCGATAGAGCCGAGCAAAGGGACCTCGCCGGCGCTTTTCTCACAGTCACCGACCGTCGTCAGCGCCTGATTCCGTCACGAGCACCACCGGATTCCGCAGAACGCCGATTCGCTCGATGCTGGCGGTGATCACATCGCCCGGCTGCAGGACCGGGATGCCCTCCAGCGGGGTACCGGTGGTGATGACATCGCCCGGCTCCAGGGTCATGTACCGTGAGACATAGGTGAGGATCTCGGGAATCGAGAAGAGGAGCCGGGCAGTGGTGTCACGCTGGCAGGGCTGGCCGTTCCGGTCCAGCCGCAGTTCCAGACGGTGAGGGTCGCCAAGGGCGTCTGGGGTAACCACCCAGGGGCCCATCGGGCCGTGGCCGTCGGCGCCCTTGGCGATGGCCGCCGGGATGGCGATCTCCTCGCCACCGGTTCCCCGGGCGCGGTAGAAGCTCACGTCGTTGACGATGGTGTAGCCGGCTACTACCGCTAAAGCCGTGCTCTCGCGCAGGTGCCGGGCGCGCCGGCCGATGACCACCGCCAGTTCGACCTCGGGGATGGCGTAGGTCGTCTCCGGATAGAGCGGGATCGGCTCCTCCGGACCGATGACCGCCCGGCTGGCCTTGAGAAAGAGCCCGGGGACCGGTGGCCGTGGCTGGGCGGGACTGCGGGGGAAGTTGTGGCCGACCCCCAGAAACAGACCGGGTCGGGGGACCGGTGCCCGGAGGGTCACCGGTCCGGTCAGCCGCAGCCGCTCCGCCAGCCCCGGTGTCTGCAGAAGCGCGCGCAGGGCGGCTACCGTCTCCAAGGGATCGGGTGTGGCGGCCAGGAAAGAGGGGAGGTCGGTCACCGGGGGCGTCTCGGGCCCGCCGGTCAGCAGTCGCCAGAGCTGGAAGGCGCGGGTCAGGTCGTACCAGGTCTCGTCCAGGGCGCCGGCCAGGCGGGGCTGCCCCTGGTGCCAGACCGAGGCCAGGCGCATCGGTCCTCCTTTCGCGGTGTCACTCGTCCAGACCATCGTACCACATGCCGCTTGGTTGACAAGCCTTGCCGACCGTGTTACACCATAGGCGCAAGCGCGGGGAACAGGCCCTGTGGTGGTGGAGCCTGAGCATGGCGCGGGTGATCTTCGAGCGGGTCTCGAAAGTCTTCGGCGACGTTGTCGCCCTTCACGAACTGGACCTCGAGGTCCACGATGGCGAATTTCTGGTGCTGGTCGGGCCGTCGGGCTGTGGCAAGACCACGGCCCTGCGCCTGGTCGCCGGGCTGGAGGAGGCGACCAGCGGCCACATCTATATCGGCGACCGGCTGGTGGACGACCTGCCGCCAAAGGATCGCGACGTGGCGATGGTCTTCCAGAGTTACGCCCTCTATCCGCACATGAACGTCTTCGACAACATCGCCAATCCCCTCCTGCTGCGCAAGGTGCCCCGGCGCGAGGTCGAGGAACGCGTCCGTCAGGTGGCCGAGCTGCTGGGGATCAGCGACCTCCTGCACCGCAAGCCCAAGGAGCTCTCCGGCGGCCAGCGTCAGCGGGTGGCCCTGGGGCGCGCCATCATCCGCAATCCGGCCGTCTTCCTGATGGACGAGCCGCTCTCGAACCTCGACGCCAAACTCCGCCTGTATATGCGGGCCGAACTCATCAAACTGCACGAACGGCTGCGGACAACCACTATTTACGTCACCCACGACCAGCAGGAGGCGATGACGCTGGGCGACCGCATCGCCGTCCTCCACCAGGGGGTCCTCCAGCAGATCGGCTGGCCGCAGGAGCTCTACGAGCGGCCGGCCAATATGTTCGTGGCCGGCTTCATCGGCAGCCCGGCGATGAACTTCTTCGAGGGCCGGCTGGTGGCCGCCGACGGCTTCCTCTGTGTCCAGTGCCGAGGCTTCTGCCTGGCCATCCCGCCGGAGCGGGCCCGGGCCTACGAGCGCTATGTCAATCAGGAGGTCATCCTGGGCATCCGGCCCGAGCACCTCTACGACCGGCGCGAGGTGGTCGAAGCGCCCCCGGGCTCGACCTTCCAGGCTATCGTCGACGTGGTCGAGCCGCTGGGCAACGAGACGCTGGTCTACCTGACCGTCGAGGGGCAGCACTTTATCGCTCGCCTCGGCCCCGACCTCGACCTGCGCCGCCGACAGGTGCTGGAACTGGTGGCCGATACCCATAAACTTCACCTGTTTGATAAGAAAACGCAGCGCGCCCTGCGCTGACCGTCGCCCCGGGCGCCAAATCCCACGGCCGAGAGGACCATGAAGATCACCCGCCTGGAACTCCTGCACGTCCGCCCCCGCTGGCTTTTCCTTAAGGTCCACACCGATGAGGGAATCGTCGGCCTGGGCGAGCCGATCGTCGAGGGCCGGGCCCGGACGGTCGAGACAGCGGTCCGGGAGCTGGAGCGCTATCTCGTCGGCCAGGATCCCCGCTGGATCGAACACCACTGGCAGGCCATGTACCGGGGGACCTTCTACCGGGGCGGGCCGGTGCTGACCAGCGCGATCAGCGGCGTCGAGCAGGCCCTCTGGGATATCATGGGCAAGTGGCTGGGGGTGCCGGTCTGGCAACTTCTGGGCGGCCCGACCCGCCAGCGGATCCGCCTCTACGCCCACGCCGGCGGCAACACCCCGGAGGAGGCGGCGGCCGCCGCCCGGGCGAGGGTGGCCGCCGGCTTCACCGCCATCAAGACCGGCTTTCCCGGCCCGGTCCGCCCGGTAGACACCCGCGCCTACCTCAAGCGCTGCGTCGCCCAGATCGCCGCCATGCGCGAGGCGGTGGGCGATGAGGTCGATATCGCTATCGACCTCCACGGTCGCTTCAGCCCGGCGATGGCCATCCGGCTCTGTCAGGAGCTGGAGCCGTTCCACCCGCTCTTTGTCGAAGAGCCCTGTCTGCCGGAGAACGTCGACACGCTGGTGACCATCGCCCGCTCAACCCGAATCCCCATCGCCACCGGCGAGCGCCTCTTCACCAAATGGGGCTTCCGCGAGGTTCTGGAGAAGCAGGCGGCGGCCATCGTCCAGCCCGACCTCTCCCACGCCGGGGGCATCCTGGAGTGTAAGAAGATCGCCGCCATGGCCGAGACCTACTACGCGGCAGTGGCCCCCCACTGCCCGCTGGGGCCCATCGCCCTGGCGGCCAGCCTGCACCTGGACGCCGCCATCCCCAACTTCCTCATCCAGGAGCACGTGACGCTGGGCGAGGGCTATCTCAAACAGCCGTTCGTGGTCAAAGACGGCTACATCGACCTGCCAACCGGCCCCGGCCTGGGCATCGAGCTCGATGAGGCCGCCCTGGCCGAGAAGCTCTTTGACGGCTCCTGGGAGACGCCCCGCCTCTACCACCCCGACGACGGCTCGGTGGCCGACTGGTAGTCCTCAGGGCGCCGGGGCGTAGCCGACCAGTTCGACGTAGGCCCAGCCACCGACCGGCCGCCCTCGCTGCGTGCCCGCGACCCGCGCCTCGCCCTCCCAGTAGACGGTGCCGGTGCTCTCGCGGGTGTCAAGCTCCTGGTCCGGCAGGACCGGGGCAAGCGTGAGCGAAAGGTCGTGGGCCGGGACCGTGACCTGCCAGCCGCTCGGATAGACCGCTCCGCTGCGGGGGCTGGTCCAGGCGCCGAGGGGAATGGCGGTCCAGTCGGCCAGTGGCACCGCCTCGCCCTCGGCGGAGACGAAGGTGCCGAAGCGCCACAGCGGCCGGTGGGCGGCGTCGAAGACGACCGAGAGCATCAGGTCGCTCCCGTCATCCAGCTGGATGGCGTACCAGTCCCAGCCCCCGCCGGCCGAAATGAAGTTGCCCCACTGGTGATCCATCCAGGCGCTGCCCTCGACCGGGAACGTGCCGGCCGGGGTGGTGATCTGGCCGCTGGCCCGCAGGCGGGTGCGGGAGTAGTAGGCTGAGTCGCCGGCCGGTCCAAAGGAGATGACGCCGGTGCCGTTGTGCAGAACCGGCGGCTTAAGCGGGGTCACGGTCAGGGTCAGGGCGTAGCCCGGCATGGTGGCGACCAGGGTGTCGGTCCCGTTCTCGCCCCGAACCCGCCAGTCGCCCAGGGCGACGGCGTAGCGCCCCGGCGACAGCGGCGGTCCCACCGCCCGTCGCTGGGCGTAGGAGAAGCGGCCGGCCTGGTGGTTGGTGATGGCGAAGTGAGCGGCGTAGCCCACCGGGCGGCGGGCCCGCTCGGACTTGAAGAAGACCAGTTGAAAGCCGAAGCGCTGGCCGGTGGCCGTCACCAGGTGGCCGGTGTAGTACCACCACTCGCTGAGGACCCGATGCGGGCCGTCGTCGGCGGGGAAGCGAAGAGGGGTGAGCGGGACCGGCGGGGGAGCTGGCGCTGGTGGCACTGGCACTGAGCGGGCCGGGATGACCCCTGGCCGCAGGGCACAGCCGGTCAGCCCCAGAAACAGAACCAGGCCGAGAAGCCGTCTCATCGGCTCACCGCCGCCGGGCGTCGCGCCCGCCACACCGGCCGCCACCAGTTCAGGTGGCCCAGAAGATGCATGGTCGCCGGGACCAGCCCCGAACGGATGACGGTCGCGTCGAGCAGGACCGCCACCGCCACGCCCAGGCCCAGGGCTTTGACCAGCACCACCTCGGCGGCGACGAAGGCGCTGCTGACCAGCACCACCACCATGGCCGCGCTGGTGACCACCCGTCCGCTCCGGGCCAGGCCGGTGGCGATGCTGGTCCGGTTATCGCCGGTGCGGAGATACTCCTCACGCATGCGGCTGAGTAAAAAGACCTCGTAGTCCATGCTCAGACCGAAGAGGACGCAGAAGAGGAGAATGGGCAGAACAGCGTCCACAAAGCCCGGTGGTCGAAAGCCGAGCGGACCGCTGAGCCAGCCCTCCTGAAAGACCAGGACCATGACACCGTAGCTGGCGCTCAGGCTCAGGATATTCATCAGCACCGCTTTGAGCGCCAGAACCGGCGCCCGCAGCAGGGCCAGCACAACGATGTAGGTGGTCACCAGGACGAAGGCGATGACGAGGGGAAAGGCGGTGTAGAGACGGTCGACCACGTCGAGGATGACCGCGGGAGCCCCGCCGACCAGGAGAGCCAGATCGGCTCCGGGCTGGAGGGCGCGGATCCGTCGAACCAGGGCCTGGGTCTCAGCGCTGGTGGCGCCGTGACGCGGGGTGATGATCACCACGGTGGCCCGGTCATGGCCCAGGGCCGCCAGCGCCGCCCGGGCGTAGGGATCGGCGAAGCGGCCGCCCTCGCGGTAGAGCAGAAGGTACTGGTCGAGCGTCAGCCGGGGGTCGAGGTCGACGATGCTCTCCACCGCCGCCACCTCCGGGTCGGCGCCGAGATACCGCGTCAGGTCGAAGAGGGCCCGCAGCCGGGCTGGTTCGAGGAGCGACCCCGGCGCCTGGACCACGACGAGGATCGGGCTGGTCACGCCGGGGCCGAAGGCCTGCTCAAGGCGGTCAGCGCCCTGTCGGGAAGGCAGATCGGGCGGGAGAAGGCTGGCGTCGGGCAGGCTCACCCGGGCCCGCAGGAAGGGAGCGCCCAGGAGGGCGATGATCAGCCCCAGGCCAGCCACCACCGCGAGCGGGTGACGGGCCGTGAGGTCGGCGCTGCCCTGGAGAGGGGTCCAGGTCCAGCGCCAGAGGCGCGGCGCCGGCAGGGCGAAAACCCGCCGGCCCAGAACAGCCAGGACCGCCGGCACCAGCGTCAGCCCGGCCAGCAGGCTGACGGCCACCACCAGCACGCCGGCCAGCCCCACCGAGCGCAGCATCATAAACTCGAAGGCCAGAAGTCCACTCAGGCCGATGAGCACCGCCAGCCCGGAGAAGAAAACAGCGTGGCCAGCGGTCTGGAGCGTCCGCTCCAGAGCCAGGGGAACGTCAGCCCGGGCCAGCTCCTCGCGGAAGCGGGCGGTCAGCATCAGCGCGTAGTCGGTGCCCAGGCCCAGGCCCAGCATCGTCACCAGGTTCAGGACGAAGACCGAGAGCGGGGTGAGAGCGGCGACCAGGGTGAGGAGAGCCAGCGAGATCAGCACGCTCAGCCCCCCGCTCAGCGCCGGCAGCCCGGCGGCGATGAGCGAGCCGAAGGCGAAAAGGAGGGCGAGGGCGGCCAGGGGCAGCCCGATGATCTCGGCCCGCCGCAGGTCGCGCTCGGAGACGGCGATGAGATCGCGGTAGGCGACGGCGCCGCCGGTCGGATAGGCCCGCAGGCCGGGTGGCGTGAGCTCGGCGAGGATCTCTTCGACGGCCGCCAGGTGGGGCAGAGCCTCGGTCTCCCACTGGATGGTGAGATAGACCGTCCGCCGGTCGGGGGCGACCTGAGACGGGGCCAGGTCCGGGGTGATGACTCCCCGAACACCGGGCAGGCCGCTCAGACGGATGGCCAGGGTCTGGAGGAAGGTCTGGAAGGGGAGATCGTCGAGGGTCAGGGTCTCGCCGGCGACGACGACCAGGACGATGTCGCGAGGGTGGCCGGCCAGGGCGACCATGGCCTGGTGGGCCCGTTCAGACTCCATATCGGCGCTGAAGAGGCCGCCAGCCTGGACCAGGCCGGGCAGGCGGGGCGCCAGCGGCAGGCTGAGCAGGGCCAGGACCAGCCAGAGGCCGATGGTCAGCCAGCGGTGGCGGTAGAGAAGGTGGGCCAGCCGGGCCAGGAGCATGCTCACCCCCAGAACCCGCGCGGGACGTTGCGGTGGGGGTCGAGCAGAGGGAAGCGCCCCCGCTGCACGGTCTGGGCGACGCGTTGGAAGAAGACCGTTACCTCGCGCGGATCGAGCCACTGGCGCAGCTGCTCCTCCAGCGGGCCGCGCACGGTGGGGTCGTCGAGCAGGCGACGGAGATCGGCCAGGATGGCCGACGGGATCGGGTCGCCGCAGAAATCCCAGATGACCGTCCGGAGCTTGGGGACCACGTTGAAGGTGAGACCGTGGTCGATGGCCCAGATGCGGCCGTCGGGGCTGCGCAGGCAGTGGCCCGGTTTGCGGTCGGCGTTGTTGGTGATGAGGTCGAAGAGGGCGATGCGCTGGAGATCGGCCGGGTACTGGCCCCGGAAACGGTAGTAGTGGTCTTTGGGGTCGTTGGGAATGAAGAGCTGGACCGTGCCGATGCCGAAGGGGCCCTCGCGGACCACGGTCGGGGGGACGGCTGGCCAGCCCAGGGCCCGGCTGACCAGGTAGGCGGCGTACTCACGGCGGTAGAGGGTGCCGTCGGGGAAATCCCACAGGGGAGCTTCCCCAGCCTGGGGTTTGTAGACGGCCAGGACCGGGGGGTCGCTGTCGGCGCGCACGGCCACCAGGAAATTCTCGTTCGAGCCCCAGGCCATGGCCTGGCAGGCGACGATCTCGCCCTGGGCCAGCAGCCGGTGGACGTCGGTGACCTCTTCGGGCAGGCAGGTCCGAACGACCAGCCGTCGGCGACGCTCCTCTGTCGCCATGGTCTCCACCCCGCTCTTCACCTGGCATTATACCATCCAACAGGCCGGCACACCGGGGGCCAGTCCCCCCTCCGACGGCCTTTGGCCGAGGGCCGGTGCACCCTGGCGGTCGGGTCCTGATGCCGGTCAGCCATCCCTGGGGGCTGCGGGGTGTGACCGGAGGCCCGCCGGGCCAGGATTTGACGGCGAGGCCCGCCGCACGTACACTGATAGGAGCCAGCGACTTCATCGCCAGGAGTGGAGCTGCCTTATGCCGACCGGAACGTCTCTGCAGCCCCGGCTCTGGTTGACCGCTCTCTACACCATTCCGTCGGTCGCCTCGCTTCGGGACCTCGACCCGGTCGCCCGCTGGCTGGTGATGGGCCGGGCGGCGGTCCTGGTGATGACGGTGGTGGCGGCCGGACTGGGTGGACTCTTCGCCGTGCTCGATGGGGTCTTCCACCCGCTTCGCTTCCTGGTGGCCGCTCTCGGCCTGGTCCTGGCGCACTTCGCCAGCAACCTGGCCAACGACTACTTCGACTTCGTCCAGGGCAAAGACACCCCCGATTCGCCGCGGGTCCGCTACGGCCCCCATCCCCTGGCCCATCAGGGGGCCTCGCCCCAGGGGCTTCTCGTCGCCACTCTGCTGGCCCTGGCCGGCGCGGCGGTGGCCGGACTCTGGCTGACCGCCGCCGTCGGACCCGGCGTCGTACTCTTCGCCGGGCTCGGACTGCTGGTGCTCCTGACCTATACCGGCGGCCCTCTGCCCCTGAAATACAGCGGACTGGGCGAGCTGGCGGTCCTGCTCGTCTGGGGGCCGCTGATGGTCGGCGGCACCTACTACAGCCAGGCGGGAACAGTCCCCCTCTGGCCTCTCATCGGCTCGCTCCCCTACGCCCTAGGGGTGACCACTGTTCTTCTGGGCAAGCATCTGGATAAGGCTGCCTTCGACCAGGAGCGCGGGGTGCGGACCCTCCCGGTCCTTCTCGGCCCCGCCAGAGCCCGCCGCCTGACCCAGGCCCTCATCGTCCTGATGTATCTGACGGCCGTGGGCGTGGCGTTCTGGCGCGGGCTGCCGGGACTGCTGGCGGTCCTGCTCAACCTGGTCACGGCCGGACGAACCCTCGCCTTTCTCCATCGTGCAAAACCGCCCGAGCGGCCGCTCTGGTATGTCGGGGCCACTTTCTGGCACAACCGCCGGTTCGGCCTGCTGCTGGTCGGCGGGCTCCTCCTGGAGATAGGGGTGCGGGCGGTGACCGGCCGCCTCCCGGCCTGACCCACCGGGCGGCGTGGACGGGGCAGGCCGGTCCACGGATGACCGGAACCGGGTCTGGCCCGGGGAGCAGGTCGCGCTCCCTCTCCGCGTGCCGGCTGGCACCACCGGGTCCCGGCTCTCTCCGGCCCGCGCTTTGCGGACAGACTGTGCAGAGGCTCGACAGGCCCGGCGTTGCCATAGTCGGGGGGCCGGGAAAGGAGCCGAGCGATGACCGAGGTGCCGGTGACGCTGCGCAACCGCCGGGGGTACCGTCTGGCGGCGGTGTTCCTCGCCCCTGCGGAGGGCGGGCCGTTTCCCGCTGTGACTTTCGCCCACGGTCTCTACAGCCACAAGGGCAGCCCCCGAAATCGTCTGGTGGCCGAGCGGCTGGTGGCCGAGGGGTTTGCCGCTCTCCTCTTCGATTTCACCGGCCACGGCGAGAGCGAGGGGACGCTGGCCGAGTCGACCCTGGAGCAGCAGGTGGACGACCTGGGAGCGGCCCTCGACTTCCTGGCCCAGCACCCTCGGGTCGATGCCGGCCGGCTGGGGGTGAGCGGGTCGAGTACCGGCGCGGCGGTGGCGATCGTCCGGGCTGTCCAGGACCCGCGCATTCGGGTCCTGGCCCTGCGCAGTCCGCGGGTGGGACACGTCCTGCCCTACGCCGCCCGCTGCACCATCCCGGCGCTCATCATCGTCGGGGCGGCCGATACCGCTATCCTCCCCGAGGCCGAGGCTCTTTACCGTCTCTGGCCGGCCGAGAAGCGCTGGGTGACCGTGCCTGGGGCCGGCCACCTCTTCGAGGAGCCGGCGGCCATGGAGCAGATGGCCCGGGCGATCGTGGCCTGGTTCGTTGAGAAACTGGGGGCAGCCGCCCGGGCCTAGCGTCTCCAGCGGGTCGAGTCGGCCGGTTTTAAAAGCCCCGACGCTTGTCCACCACGTTGATGAGCGGCTCGCCCCGCTGGAAGCGGCCGATGTTCTCGTGAATGATCTGCCAGAGGAGATCGGCCGTCAGCCGTGAGGCGGCCGAGATGTGCGGGGTGATGATCACGTTGTCTAGGTCCCAGAACGGGCTCTCCGGCGGCAGCGGCTCGGTCTCGAAGACGTCGATCCCGGCCCCGGCGAGGCGGCGCTCTTTCAGGGCGGTCAGGAGAGCCGCCTCGTCCACAATGCCGCCGCGCGAGACGATCATAAGGTAAGCGGTCGGCTTGAGGAGAGCCAGGAGGTCGGCGCCGATCATACCGCGCGTCTCCGGCGTGAGCGGGCAGCAGATGCTGACCACGTCGGACCGGCGCATCAGGTCCGGCAGGCCCTCCGGCCCCCAGACCGCCGAGACACCCGGCGCCTCAACCGGCTGCACGTCGACCGCGAGGACCTCCATCCCGAAGGCCCGGGCCCGCTGGGCCACCGCCCGACCGATGTTGCCCAGCCCCACGATCCCCATGGTCAGGCCCTTCAGGGCGGTGAGACGCGCGGCGCCTCCTCCCCGATCCCACTGGCGGGCCTGCTTCTGGCGATTGAAGTAGCCCAGGTCGCGGGTGAAGTAGAGGAGCATGGCGAAGAGGTGCTCGGCGATGGTATCGGCGTGGGCTCCGCGGGCGTTGGTGACGATGACGTCGCTCTCAACGAGCGCTGGCACGCGCTGCAGCCACTCGACCCCGGCGCTGTGCGACTGGACCCAGCGCAGCCGCCGGGCGGCGGCGAACTCCTCCGGCCCCAGCCAGCCGATGTAGGCGTCGGCGTCAGCGATCACCTCGACCAGCGGGTGCTCCTCAGTCGGCCAGGCGAACTCGATGTCGGGGAAGGCGGCCCGCAGCGCGGCCAGCCGTTCGTCATCAGGACGCCGCCACAGGACGATCTTCATCCGGCCTCCTGAACAGAAAGATAGGCAGGGGCTATTCTAGCATCCCTCTCGGTTCTGTGCTACACTGAGCCCCGCACAATGCCAGTCAGGGTAAGGAGCGATGCCGCGCATCAACCGCATGATCGACCTGCTGGCCCAGGGCCAGCCTGTCTACTACACCGGCGTCCCGGAGGAGGAGCGCTCGTTTGAAGGAGGGCTGCGGCTGGCTCACACCTGGGCCGATTATCTGACCTACGATATGGAGCACCATCCCTTCGATGTCAGCCGGCTGGCCGCCTTCATGCGGGGTCTGGCGGCCGGCGGGCCGACGCGGAGTGGCCACCGCACCCCGGCGGTCATCGTCACCCTGCCGATGGAGGGGACCGACGAACAGTCGGTCCGGGCCAACGCCTGGATGATCAAGCAGGTTCTGGCCACCGGCGTCCACGGCCTGCTCCTCTGCCACGCCGAATCGCCCGAGGCCGTCCGGGCCTTCGTCGAGGCGGCACGCTATCCTTTCCACCGGATCGGTGTGGGCGCGGGGCTGGGCGAGGGCCGGCGGGGCTCGGGTGGCCAGGCCACGGCCGCTGCTGTCTGGGGCGTCTCGGTGGACGAGTACCTGGCCAAAGCCGATGTCTGGCCGCTCAACCCCGAGGGCGAGATCATCCTGGGAATCAAGATCGAGAACCGGCGGGCGCTCGAACGGGCCGAGGAGACCACCCGCGTCCCGGGGATCGCCTTCGCCGAGTGGGGTCCGGGGGATATGGGCATGTCGTTCGGCTACCCGAACCGCCACGATGAGCCCTATCCGCCCGAGATGCTGGCCGCCCGCGCCCGGGTGCTGGCCGCCTGCAAAGCCAACAAGCTCTTCTTCCTCAACCAGGTCCGTCCGGATAACGTCATCGCCATGATCCAGGAGGGCGTGATGATCGGGGCGGCCACCCGCGAGGCGGCCGAGATCGGCCGGCGCTACACCGGCCGGACGCTGCCGTGGTGAGGAGGTCCACCGATGGCCCAACCGTCAGCGACCCTGCCCAAGCGCCCCTTCGGCCCGACCGGTCTCCTGGTGACCCCCATCTGCGTGGGCTGTGCTCCCCTGGGCAATATGCCCGAGACCTTCGCCTACGCGGTGCCCGAGGAGCAGGCCCTGGCCACCATCCGCGAGGTCTTCCGCAGTCCGATCAACTTCCTGGACACCGCTGCCGCCTACGGCGATGGGGAGAGCGAGCGGCGGATCGGCCTTGTCCTGCGCGAACTGGGTGGGCTGCCTCCCGGCTACGTCCTGGCCACCAAGGCCGACCGCGACCTGCGCACGGGCGACTTCAGCGGCGAACAGATGCGCCGCTCGGTCGAGCGGAGCCTGCGTCTCCTGGGCCTCGACCGACTGCAGATCGTCTACCTGCACGACCCCGAGCACACCACGTTTGAGAACGTCATGGCCCCCGGCGGCCCGCTGGCGGTTCTCCAGCGCCTCAAGGAGGAAGGGGTCATCGAGCATCTGGGGGTGGCCGGGGGGCCCATCGACCTGATGATCCGCTATGTCGAGACCGGGGCCTTCGAGGCGGTCATCACCCACAACCGCTACACTCTGATCAACCGGACGGCCGAGCCGCTCATCGAGCTAGCCTATCGGCGGGGACTGGCGGTGGTCAACGCCGCGCCTTACGGCAGCGGCATCCTGGCCAAAGGGCCCGACGCCTACCCCCGCTACGCCTACCAGGACGCCCCACCGGCGATCGTCGAGCGGGTCCGCCAGATGGCCGCCCTCTGTCAGCGCTACGGCGTGCCCCTGGCGGCGGCAGCCCTCCAGTTCTCGCTGCGCGACCCGCGGATCACCTCAACCATCGTCGGGATGACGCGGCCCGAGCGTATCTGGCAGACCATCGAACTGGCGCAGATCCACATCCCGGACGACCTCTGGCCGCAGCTCGACGCTCTGGCCCTGCCCGATGGCGACCCGGAGGCCGGCCGCTGGCGGCGTCCCCTCGAGGCCTGAGGCGCATGATGTGGGTTCATTGTTCAGACCAGGCGGAGGCGCAGAAGAGTATGGGCCAGGATCGTCGCGGCCGTGCGGGTGAGCAAGCCCCAGA
>CACRXC010000117.1_pt1 | contig 44198 bp, 40 predicted proteins | sample 5377091 | NCBI WGS metagenome assembly CACRXC01 (sample SAMEA6061845, study PRJEB28556) | metagenome | reverse complement strand
CCAGGTGGCGTGAGGAGAAGGGCCCCGAAGAAACAGCCGAGAGGCGCAGGAGAGCCCTTTCCCCAAACTCGCCCACCGTCCGTGTGACAGTGCCGAGCAGCCAGCACGCTTGACAGGCCGATCGCCGGGAGAGTATGATGGGAAAAGTTCAGGTTCTCGATCAGCGAAGTCCGTTTCTGCCCGGACGGCTGATCCCGGCACCGGTGATTTCCTTCAAGGAGGAGCCCCATGGGCCTGCCGTTGACCGTCGACCCGTCGTTCTTCCCCTCGCCCCGGCTGGCGGCCCAGGCGCCGCCGGAGAGGCTGGCCTACGTGGCCGGCCTTTACGTTGGTGTCGGGCGGCCAGACTTTCTGGCGGTGGTCGACGTGGACCCGGACTCGCCGACCTACAGCCAGATCGTCGGCCGCGTCGACCTGCCGCATATCGGCGACGAACTCCACCACTTCGGCTGGAACGCCTGCAGTTCGGCCCTCTGTCCCTCCGCTCATCCCCATCTGGAGCGGCGCTACCTGATCGTGCCCGGGCTGCGCTCCTCGCGCATCGCTATCATCGACACCAAGCCCGATCCCCGTGGGCCGCGCCTGGTGAAGGTCATTGAGGGAAGCGAGGTTGCCCGCCGGGCCGGTTACACCCGGCTTCACACCGTTCACTGCGGTCCCGACGCCATCTATATCTCCGCCCTGGGCAGCGCCGAGGGCGGCGGCCCCGGCGGCGTTCTCCTCCTCGACCACGACACCTTCGAGGTCCTGGGCCGCTGGGAGATCGACCGTGGCCCGCAGTTCCTGGCCTACGATTTCTTCTGGCACATCGCCCAGGACGTGGCCGTGAGCAGTGAGTGGGCGACGCCCGATATTTTTGAAAATGGGCTGCGTCTGGAGGACCTGCTGAACAAACGCTTCGGCCACCGCCTGCATTTCTGGGACCTGCGGCGCCGGCGCCACCTGGCGACCGTCGATCTGGGTGAGGAGAACCAAATGGTGCTGGAGCTGCGGCCGGCCCACGACCCGACTCGCCTCTACGGCTTCGTCAACACAGTCATCAACCTCACCAACCTCGCCAGCGGGATCTGGGTCTGGTACCGCGAGAACGGCGCCTGGCGGGCCCGTCAGGTCATCGAGATCCCGGCGGTCGCCGCCGATCCTGCCACCCTGCCGCCGCCGCTCCAGCCCGTGGGCATGGTGCCGCCGCTGGTCACCGACATCGATCTTTCGGTTGATGACCGGTTTCTCTACGTCTCCTGCTGGGGCACCGGCGAGCTGCGTCAGTATGATGTGCGCGACCCCTTCGCCCCCAAACTGACGGGCCTGGTCCAGCTGGGCGGGATCGCGCACCGGGCCGCTCATCCGAGCGGCCGGCCGCTCAGTGGGGCGCCGCAGATGGTTGAGATCAGTCGGGACGGTCGGCGGGTCTACGTCACCAACTCGCTCTACAGCACCTGGGACGACCAGTTCTATCCGGAGGGGATCCGCGGCTGGCTGGTGCGGCTGAACGCCGAGCCGTCGGGCGGGCTCCGGGTGGACCCGGAGTTCCTGGTCGACTTTGGGGAGGCGCGCGCCCACCAGGTGCGCCTCCAGGGAGGCGACGCCTCCTCGGACACCTACTGCTTCCCCTAGACCATGGCGCCGTCTGAGGGTGTCCCGCAAACCGCTCTCAGCCAGGGACCGACCGCGCGCGATCCGGATGACCAGCGCCGGCCGCCAGGGGTCGGGTCTCTGTGAGCGGCCCGGCCGCGCCCGGTGCGGAGGGGAGAGCGTCGTGCCCGAGGTCCTGACGCACGGTTCCTGGCTGACCCCGGCCCTGCTGGGGGCCTTCCACGGGCTGAACCCGGCGATGGGCTGGCTCTTCGCCGTCTTCCTGGCGCTCCAGCGTCAGCGCCAGCGGGCGCTCTGGCTGGCGCTGGTGCCGATCACGCTCGGCCACGGGGCGGCGGTCGCCGGCGTGGCCGGCCTGGTCGTTCTGGCCCGGTCCACACTCCCGCTGGAGCCGGTCCGGTGGGGGACAGCCGGGCTGCTCCTGATCTGGGGGCTGGCCCGTCTCTGGCGCGGGCTCCGCGGCCCCCGCTGGGTCGGGCTGAACGTCGGCTACGGCGACCTCGCCTGGTGGTCCCTGCTTATGGCGACCGCGCACGGGAGCGGTCTGATGCTGGCGCCGCTGGTCCTGGGGCTGACCACGGCCGACACGGCGCTGGGACTGGTGGCTGTGCACAGTCTGGCCATGCTGGGCGTGATGGCAGTGGTCGCCTGGCTGGTCTACGCCCGGCTGGGGGTGGTCATCCTGCGACGCTTCTGGGTCAACGTCGACCTCCTCTGGGCGCTGGCGCTCTGCGGTGCGGGAGGGCTTTCCCTGGGCGGACTGGCACTGGGGCCGGCCCATTGAGAGGCGAAGGGTGGCCTCCCTGGCCCATCAGCCTGTCGCCCGGCGGTCGGTCCGGCAGACCGGACGGTGAGAGAGCGTATTAGCATCAGGGGGAGCCGGGGGCCGCCGGCGTTGTGGTCGGTGTGGGACGTGGCGAGGGCGTCGGGCCGAACGGAGGCCCTGACCGTGGGGTCGGCGAGGGCCTCGGGGTGATGACCAGGATATAGGGGGTGCGAGTCGGCGAGGGCAGCGGGGTCCGGGTCGGCCGGAACCGGGGCGGCTCGGGCGCGGGTGTCGGGGTGACGGTCGGGGTCGGGGATGGGGTCCGGACCTCCGGGGACGGCGTGGGAGTGGCAAAGAACAGATCGGGTGTTGGGGTGGACGTTGGCGTCGGCGGCGGCGTGGGGGTGACGGTCGCCCGGGTGCTGACCACCACCACCGGCGCTCCGGCACTCGTCGGCGTGGGGGTGGCCGGTGGAGTGCCACCTGTCCCACATCCCAGGCCGAGAAGCCCGACCACCACCAGCAGTCGTCCCGCCCGCACCATGCCCTTGACGCTCCGACGCGCTGCTCCCGCTGTGGTCTGGACTGTGCGCCGGGGTCAATATAGCCGGAGAGCGCGCCAACGGGAAGACCGGACTTGCCGGTGGCCCCGGCCGGCGCTACAATCCCTCCAGCATCCCCTGGCTCCCACGCCGGTGGAGACCGGGAACGCGGAGGGGTGGCGGTGGAAACCGTACGGTCCGCTCTCGAGGCTTACGGTCTGTGGCTCGCCCTGGGGCTGGGCGGGCTCCTGCTGCTCTGGCACCTGCGCCTCACCCACCGGCTGAACCGGCTGGAGCGCAGCGCCCGTCTGGCCCGCCGGAGTGAAGAGACTGCCGGGTCTTCGGCCGAACAGCTCGCCGAGCTACGGGCCCGACTGCTCCGTCTGGAGGAGCGCGCGCAGCAGATCGAGCGGACGCTGGAGCGCAGCCTTCAGGGGGTGGGTCTGGTCCGCTACAACCCCTTCCACGATACCGGCGGCGACCAGAGTTTCTCGCTGGCTCTTCTCGACCGTCAGGCCAACGGCGTCGTTCTCAGCTCTCTCTTCACCCGGAACGCCTGCCGTCTCTTCGCCAAGCCGCTGCGCCAGGGACAGTCGCCCTACCATCTGACCGCCGAAGAGGAGGAGGCCATCCGGCTGGCCCGCGGGCAGACCAGCGGGTCTGACGGGCAGCCGGCGGCGCGTCGCCGTCCCTGAGAGGGGCCGAAAAGAAAAAACACGCCGAAGCCAGAACGCCCCGGCGCGTCGTCAGCGGGAAAGGATCTCTCAGGCCGCCGACCGCCGGGCGGCCTTCAGCGCCTTGAGCATCCGCTTGCGCTCGGCACGGCGGGCCTTGGCCCGGGCCTTCTCGGACTTGCTGATGAAGGCCTGGTGGCGCTTGTACTCGCTGATGATCCCGTCGCGGGCCACGCCGGCCCGGAAGCGCTTGAGAAGGCTCTCGAAACTCTCGCCTTCGCGCAGTACCACCTGCATCCCTGCGGTCAACTCCTCTCACAAAGTGCGGCGGGGCACGGCAACGGCCCCGCCGGCCTGTTCACCCCACGCCCTGTAATTCTACCGCATCCACGTCCAAAAAGTCAAAACTCACTGCTGACCGCCCGACGGCTGGCCTGATTCAACCCAGGTGAGGACCAGCAGGCCCAGCAGCAGCACCCCGCCGATCAGCGTGCCGCTCAGCAGCGTCGTCGCCAGATCGTGCAGCCGCTCGAACTCCAGACGAGCGGGGTGGTCTGGCGGGACCTGCTCCCATGGCCGGCCGACCGTGGTCTGCAGGCGGGCCATGGCCGGTATGATACCCCACCCGACGATGAGGTGCGGAAGAAGCATGACCACGACCAGCCCGTACTTCAGCCGGGCCAGGCCAGAGAGAGGGCGGCCGCTCAGGCGCAGGACCAGACCGACGCCCAGCATCACCAGTCCACAGGCCAGGGCCAGCGGTTGGAAGCGCTCCAGGACCGCGCCGAACGCCCGGCCCGCCTGGTCGCGGCTGAGCGTCCGAAAGAGGGTGGGGGCCACCAGTCCCCCCAGAACCGCGAGCCCCCCGATCCAGAGGGTGAAGGCCAGCCACTCGAGGCCGGCGGCCAGTCGCCGCATCCAGATGGTCATCCCCTGCCTCCCGCCAGATTATACCCGTTGACACTCCCCGACGCCCGCGCTATGCTGGCCCCAACCGGTGGGGGTGGTGTCGTCACGGTGGGCCTGGGTCGCCAGCATGGACTTCTCCTCCTTGTCGCCGTTCTGATCCTCGGCAGCAGTGGGTGCCTCGCCCCGGCGACCCCGTCGCCCGCCAGCGCCCCCACCCCCACGCCGCCCCCGGCCATCACGCCCCTCCAGCACGACCCGATCCTCCCCTCGCCATCGCCCAGCCCGACACCCTCTCCCGTTGAGCAGCCAGCCTCGCTCCGGTCAGACAGCCTGGCCCTGGTGCCTCTGGAGCCGTCCCCCAGCCCCACCGCTCAGACGACGCCGGCGCCCCGCCCGCCGGCGACGCCCACCCCGGCGGCCCGGCGGCGCCTCTTCGCCTACTACGTGCCCTATGATGGCACCGCCTGGCGGTCGCTCGCGGCCTACGCCGACCAGATCGACTACCTGGGAGTCCAGTGGGTCACCGTCGATGCCTGTGGCCGCCTGAGCAGCCAGGATGATCAGACCCTTCTGGCCTTCGCCCGCGCCCGGGGCCTGGCCGTCCTGCCCTCGCTGCTCACCCTCTCCGGCCCCCTCAACCACCGCCTGCTGACCGACCCGGCAGTCGCGAACCGCCTGATCGACGAGATCGTGGCCTACGTCACCGCCGAGGACTACGCCGGCTTCGACCTGGATCTCGAGGGGATCGAGCCAGGCGACCGCCCGGCCTACAGCGCCTTCGTCGCCCGACTGGGTGCGGCCCTGCGGGCGCGGGGGAAGCTGCTCACTCTGGCTGTCCCGGCCAAGACCGCCGATGTCACCACCGGCTGGGCCGGCGCCTACGACTACGCCGCCCTGGGGCCGCACGCCGACCTCATGACCCTGATGACCTACGATTATCGGGGCCCCTGGAGCGGACCGGGCTCGATCGCCCCCTACGACTGGGTCGAGCGGGTGGTCCGGTTCGCCGCCAGCCAGCTGCCGGCCCAGAAGATTCTTATCGGCCTGGCCTTCTACGGTTACGACTGGAACCTGACCACCGGCCAGACCCGCTCGCTCCACTACCGCCAGGCCACAGCCCTGGCCGAGCGCTACGGCGTCGCCCTGACGTTCGACCCTCTCGCCCGTTCGGTCACCTTCCGCTACCGGGCCCAGCCCACCGACCCCCCGCCGCCACAGACCAGTCTGCCGCCACCGGCCCACGTCATCCGCCGTCGGACCGCCCCACCCTGTCCGGTGGTGGTGCCCTCGCCCACGCCCTCTCCTCCCCGTCCACCCCGACCGACGCCCACGCCGGCTCCCTTCCACGACCACGTGGTCTGGCTCGAGGACAGCGCCAGCGCCGCCGCCCGCCTGGGGCTGGCCGACCGCTCCGGCGCCGCTGGCGTCGCCGCCTGGCGGCTGGGCCAGGAGGACCCGCGGGTCTGGGAGGTCTTCCGCCGCTGGCGCGAGGCTCCGTAACCGGCGAGGAGGTGTCGATGGTCTTCGCCCCCGGTTTCTGGATCTGGACCGACGCACCGACCCCGGCCCGCAACGCCTTCGTGCGTTTCCGCCGGCGCTTCTTGTATCAGGGCGGGCCGGCCCGCCTGCACCTCACGGCCGACTCCCGCTACATCCTCTTCGTCAACGGCCGCTGGCTGGGGCACGGGCCGGTCCGGGCCTGGCCGGCCCACTGGCGCTATGATACCTACGACCTCGAGCCCTGGCTGCAGCCCGGCGAGAACGTCCTGGCGGTCCTGGTCCGGCACGAGGGCGAGGGCAACTTCCAGTACCTGCCCGGGCCGCCGGGGCTGCTGGCGGCCCTGGAGCTGGCCGATCAGAAACTGGTCACCGACGCGACCTGGCGGGCCCGGCCCGATCCTGCCTTCCGCAGCGCCACCCCGCGGATCAGCGTCCAGCAGGGCTTCGAGGAGCAGTACGACGCCCGCCTGGCCGAGCCCTGGACGGCTCTGGACTTCGACGACCGGGACTGGCCGCCGGCTGTACCGCTGCGGCCGGCGGAGGACGGCTGGCACCGTGACCTGGCTCCGCGGGGCATTCCCTTTCTCACCCAGGAGCCGGTTCTGCCCCAGCGGGTGCTTTCCGTCGAGGCGGTGCGCTCCCGTCCCTACCGCTTCACCCTCAACGTCCGCCCCTATCTCACCCCGGACGACCGCTCGTCGAACTTCGTCCTCTGCCACGCCTATTTAGCCACCCAGGTCTGGAGCCCACAGGCCTCCGAGATCGTTTTTCTTCTCCCTCGCGCCGAGGCTGGCTGGGCGACCGCCCACAAGCGGCCGGGACCGATCCGGGTCAACGGCCAGCCCGTGACTGCTGGCCGGGCCACCCTTCAGCCGGGCTGGAACAGCCTGGTCGTCTCTCTCCATGGGCTCTTCCATCTTCTGGAGTTTGTCATTGTCCTGGACGGCCCGCCGGGCCTGCGTTTCAGCGCCACCGGTCAGGAGGGTGGCAGCCCCTGGGCGGTGGTGGGCCCCTTCGACCTCACCGCCGAGGACCTGGCCCGGGCCGAGAACCACTGGGACGCCAGTCTGATCCTGGTCCGGCCGTGGGTCGCCGGAGCCACGGCCCCGGCCGGCGAGGCGTTCTGGGCCCAGGGACTGGTCCCGCCGGTGGTCGGGGCGGCCTTCTTCCAGCCAGTCCGGGCCGAGGACCTTTTGCCCGACGTCTTCGTCCAGGCCTACACCGATCAGGTCGTGGCCACGCCGGTCCAGGTCGAGAACGCGGAGGCGCTCCTCGCGGGCGCCGGCTGGACGGTGATCCAGCCGCCGGCCCCGGGCTCCGACGTCCGGCTGCTCCTGGACTTCGGCCAGGAGGTGGTGGGCTTTCAGCGCCTGACCATCATGGCTCCGGCCGGCACGGTGGTCGACGGGCACAACTTCGAGTTCATCCAGCCCGACGGACGCTTCAACTTCGCCGAGGGCATGAACAATACGTTCCGGTATGTCTGCCGCGAGGGGTATCAGGAGTATCAGACGATCGTCCGGCGGGGCTTCCGCTACAGTTACCTCATCCTGCGTGACCTGCGCGGCCCGGTCCGGCTGGGCCAGGTCGCCACGGTCTTCAGCACCTATCCCCAGCAGCGTCAGGGGCACTTCGCCTGCTCCGATGCGCTGCTGACACGGATCTGGGAGGTCGGCGCCCACACCCTGCGCTGCTGCGCCGAGGACACCTACACCGACTGCCCGACCTACGAGCAGACCCACTGGGTCGGGGACGCCCGCAACGAAGCCCTCGTCGACTGGGTGGTCAACGGCGATCCCCGGCTGTGGTACCGCTGTCTGGAGCAGGCCGGCCAGAGCCTGGAGCGCTCGCCCCTGGTCGAATCGCACGTCCCCAGCGCCTGGCAGAATATCCTGCCGGCCTGGAGTTTCCTCTGGCTGCGCTCCTGCCGCGAGTATCTCCTCTTCACTGGCGACCGGGAGGGGGCCCGGAGGCTGTTCCCGTGGGTGGTGCGCAACATCGACGGCCTCCGTCAGCATCTCAACGCCGACGGTCTCTTCGAGATCCGGGCCTGGAACATGTTCGACTGGGCGCCGATGGACACCCCCAGCCGGGGGGTGGTAACCCATCAGAACTGCCTGGCCGTCCATGCCCTCCGCGACGCAGCCGACCTGGCCGCCTGGCTGGGCGAAGAGGCCGTGGCCGCCGAGTGGCGGGCGCTGGCCGACCGATTGAGCGCCGCCATCAACCAGCACCTCTGGAGCGCGGAGAGGGAGGCCTACGCCGACTGCCGCCGGGGCGCCGTTCTCAGTACGGTTTTCAGCCAGCAGACCCAGACGGTGGCCTACCTCTCCGGGGTGGCCACCGGCGAGCGGGCCGAACGCTGCCGGCAGCTGCTGCACAGCCCGCCGCCGGACTTCGTCCGGGCCGGCAGCCCATTCTTCGCGTTCTTTCTGCTCGAAGCCTACCAGCGCGAGGGACGGGCGCAGGAGTTCCTCGACACGATCCGCCGTGACTGGGGCTTTATGATCGACATGGGCGCCACCACTTTCTGGGAGATGTGGTCAGGCCGGCAGGGGCGGCTGACCCGCAGCCACTGCCACGGCTGGTCGGCTGCTCCCACCTACTTCCTCAGCACCTTTGTGCTGGGGGTTCGACCGGGCGGGCCGGGCTTTCGGCCGGTGGTGGTCGAGCCCCATCCGGCCGACCTGCGCTGGGCCCGGGGAACGGTGCCGACGCCCGGCGGACCGGTTCAGGTCCGCTGGGAAAATCTCCCCGATCGGCCCTTCGGGCTGCACATCCAGGCCCCGCCCGGCTGGCCGGTGGTGGTGCGACTTCCCCGGCCGGGCACCGCCACTCTGAACGGTCAGCCGGTCGGCGAGACCGGTGAACTGTCATCCTGAGCCGAGGAGGGACGATGACGCACATCTTCGAGCGTCTGGGCATCCGACCGGTGATCAACGGCGCGGCCACGCTGACCCGTCTGGGCGGATCGATTATGCCGCCGGAGGTCTGGGAGGCCATGCGCCAGGCCGGCCAGTACTACGCCGATATCACCGAGGTCCAGCGGGCGGTGGGCCGTCGGATCGCCGAACTGACCCACAACGAGGCGGCCTATGTCTGCGCCGGGGCGGCCGCCGGCCTGACCCTGGCCACCGCCGCCTGCATCACCGGCACCGATCCAGAGAAGATCGCCCGTCTGCCGGAACTGGCTCCAACGAAAGAGGTCATCGTCCACCGCAGCCAGCGCAACGGCTACGACTACGCCATCCGCCAGGTGGGGGTGCGGCTGGTCGAGATCGGCACGGCCGCCGGGACCACGCCCGCCGATCTCGAGGCCGCCCTCTCCGACCGGACGGCGGCCGTCTTCTATTTCGCCGGCGCCCACTTCGCCCAGGGGGCGCTGCCGCTGGAGACCGTCATCGCCATCGCCCACCGGGCCGGTGTGCCGGTCATCGTGGACGCGGCCGCCCAGATCCCTCCGGCCAGCAATCTCTGGCGCTTCACCCAGCAGGGGGCGGATCTGGCCATCTTCAGCGGCGGCAAGGGACTCTGCGGCCCACAGTCCACCGGGCTTATCGTCGGCCGGGCCGACCTCATCGAGGCCGTCGCCCGCAACGGCAACCCCTACCACGCCATCGGCCGCCCGATGAAGGTCAGCAAGGAGGAGATGGTCGGCCTGCTGGCGGCTCTTGAATGGTATCTCAGCCAGGACGAGGCGGCGCTCCTCGAGCGGTACGAGGCAGTGGTCCAGACGATCCTTTTGGCCTTTCGCGAGGTCCCCGGCGTTCGGGCCGAGCGCGCCTGGCCCAGCGAGGCCGGTCAGCCGCACGCCCGGGCGCTGCTCATCTTCGACACTGCCCGGCTGGGGCTGAGTCGCGACGCGATCCTGCAGGCCCTGCGGAACGGCACCCCGGCCATCGAGCTGGCCCCGGCCGGAGCTGACGGCCTCTACATCAACCCGCAGACGCTTCAGCCGGGCGAGGAGCAGATCATCATCGCCCGGCTCCGGGCGATCCTGGCCGGCCAGGCCTGAACCGGGCTGACCCGGCGTCCAGGGGAGAGCCGTGCGCATCGCCGTCGTCGCTGATATCCACGCCAACCTGCCGGCCTTCGAGGCGGTGATCGCCGACTGGGGAGCGGTCGACGAGGTCTGGTGCCTGGGCGACCTCGTCGGCTATGGCCCCTTCCCTAACGAGTGCATCGCCCGCCTGCAGTCCTTCCCCTACCGCTGTCTGGCTGGCAATCACGACTGGGCGGCTATCGGCAAGATCTCCACGGCTGATTTCAATCCCGAGGCCCGCCAGGCGGCGGAGTGGACCGGCCGCCAGCTCCTGCCGGCCCATCGCCGCTTCCTGGCCGACCTGCCGACCACCCTCGTCGTCGGCGCCTTCACCCTCGCCCACGGCAGCCCCCGCGCCCCCATCTGGGAGTACGTCCTGGACCCGGTCCAGGCGGCCGAGAACTTCGCCGCCTTTCAGACTCCCTACTGCTTCATCGGGCACAGCCACATTCCGGTGGTCTTCGCCGAGCGGCCTGGCCAGCCGGAGGCTGATGTCGCCCTGCCCACCCACGGCACGGTGGTCCCGCTGGGCCCGACCCGGCTCCTCCTCAACCCCGGGAGCGTCGGCCAGCCACGCGACGGCGACCCCCGGGCCAGCTACGTCCTGCTGGACACCGACCAGCAAACGGTCACCTACCGGCGGGTTTCCTACGATATCGCCCGGACCCAGGCGGCGATGCGGGCGGCAGGGCTACCCGCCCGCCTGTGGCTGCGCCTGGCCCACGGCTGGTAGTTTTGCGGTCGGAGGCCGCCATTCGGTACAATGGGAAAGAACGCTCAGGCCGCACCACCCGAGGGATTCGATGACACACCTGGCGCTGGGGGCATCGTGGTCGCAGGCTCTCCGCGCGCTGCTGGCTGAAGCCCCCACCGAAACGCTGGTCGACTTCGTCGAGGTGAGTCTGAACACCACGCTGGAGGAGATCGCCGAGCTCCGGCCACGACTCCCGCTGGTCCTCCACTGCGCCGGCTCCCCGGTCGACGAGGAGACGCTGGCCCCGGCCCGTCTGGCGCTTCTGCAGCGCTATCTGGCCGCCACCGGCAGCCCCTTCCTGGTTCTGCACGTCGGCTCCTCGGCCGCCCGCGTGCGGCTGGAGCGCAACGGCATCCGCATCCGGGCGGTGCCGGCCGGACCCGTGCTCTCCTACGAGGAGACGCTCGACCGGCTGGTCCAGGCGGTCACGGCCCTCCAGCGTCAGCTGGCGGTGCCTCTTCTCCTCGAAAACTACCCCTACTACCCCACCGGCGCCTACGAGCACATCTGCCGGCCGGAGTTCCTGGCCGCCGTGGTCGCCCGGACCGGCTGCGGCCTGCTCCTCGATCTGGCCCACGCCCGCATCGCCGCCGCCCACCTCGGCCTGCCGGTCAGGACCTACCTCGACGCGCTGCCGCTCGAGGCGGTGCGGGCCGTCCACGTCTGCGGCCCCCGACGGTCCCAGGGCACGCTGGAGGACGCCCATGAGCCGCTTCTCCTGCCCGACTACGCCCTCCTCCGCCGGCTGCTCGGCCAGAACCGGCTCCCTCAGGCGACCCACCTGACCCTGGAATACTGGCGGGATCCCACCGCCCTGATCGGCCAGATCCGCCGTCTGCGGGCCATCCTGGCCGCGACCGACCATCGTCCCGAAGCCGTCCGGTCGCCCGTGGAGCAGGAAGTGCTGGCGCCGCCACCCTCCTGACCGGCCGGCGCCAGGCACTCCCCCTCAGCGCCTAGCTCCCGAGGGTCACGACCGTCAGGTCCTGCAGACGGCGGCCGAAACTCCAGTCGAAGGCCTGAACGGTCACCTGCGAGAGCCGCCGGCCGGCCGGCAGCAGGTAGACCAGGCGCTGGCTCTCCCCCACGCCGAGGGTGAGGGGATAGACCCAGTCCTCGACGAGCGTCTGGCCGTCTGGAGCCACCGCCCGGACCCAGAGGCCGGCGTTCCGGGCCGGCCCCTGGACCACCCCGACCGTCACGGTCAGTCGCCGGGCGGCCGGGTCCGGATCGAGGTCCAGGGCGAAGACCGGGTCGCGGGGGCGCTGGGTGGCCGCCTGGAGCGCCAGCCCGACCAGAACAATCAGGGTGGCCACGAGCAGGCCGAGCACCCCCCAGGTCGGCCGTGGCCACCGCTCGGCGCTGAGAAGCCCCAGTCCTCCCAGGATCAGCACCCCGAGCCATGGGAGGAACGTCCAGACGCCCGTCACGCCGGTCGCCAGTTCCCCCAGCGAGTGAACGAAACGGCCGCCCAGCGCGTTGGGGAGCCAGACCTCAACCAGCGGGAAGGGTCGCTGGTCTGAGACCAGGAGAGTGGTCACCTGGGCCAGCCCCATCTGGCCGACCGCGAGCATCCCCAGCAGGGCGAGCCAGCCAGGGGGGCCGGCGTACCCCGCCAGGGGCAGGAAAAGATACGGCAGGGCCGGGACGAGAAAGCGTGGTCCGGGCGTCCAGCCGCCGGACCAGAGGTAGTAGGCGCTGGTGGAGAGCCAGAAGGCGACCCCGACACCGGCGCAGAGGAGGCAGCGGGCCCGCTCGCCGGCCCGCCACCACCGCCACCAGCCCAGCGGAGCCAGCAGGAGCACCGGCGCGGTCGCAGAAAGCCCCTTGCCCCCGACCAGCAGCGCCAGCATGGCCTCTGGCTGTGGCACTGTCAGGCCGAAGAATCCCTGGCGCATGCCGGCGAACTGCGGCTCCTGCACGAAGCCGTATCCCAGCCGTAGCGGCGAGCCGAAAGCCAGGGTGCTGTAGCCGGCCTGGAGCAGAACCGCCGGGAGGCCGCCCAGACCGAACCAGATCATCCGCCAGCGCCAGGTCCAGCTCCCCCTGAGAGCCAGGGCCCCGGCGATGAGCGCCGCCGGGTATTCGGTCAGCCAGGCCCAGCCCGCGCAGAACCCGGCCAGCGCCAGCCAGCCCCGCCGTCCGCGACTCCACTCCAGAGCCGCCAGCGCACCGATCCCCCAGGCGGCCGCGGCCTGGTGGCCAAAGTACATTGTGGCGAAGGCGAAGGCCGGGGTTCCCAGGGCGTAGATCACGGCCAGCGCGGTCGCCCGCCCGGCCGGCGTCCCCCAGCGGTGCAGCAGCTCTCTCAGGAGCGCGGTCGCCACCGCCGCCGGCAGAGCGACGCCCCACAGGACGAACAGGTGCACCACGTACAGCGTGTCGTGCTCGGGCCAGGGGGGCAGTCCCAGCCGCCGGAGCAGCCAGTAAAAGGGGGCGGTCCAGAGAGCGAGCCCGATGGCCTTGTCGCTGTAGTAGTGGCCGTCAGCGAAAGCCCGGTCGATGGTGTTGTCCTTGTAGCGGTCGATTCGGACGGTCCCCTCATCGACCAGCGCCAGAACCAGGTCGTAGCGGCTCAGGGCGTTGGCGCCGGGCGGCTGGACGCAGTAGCCGTAGGCCACCAGCAGGAGCCCGATCAGGACGAGTGACCGCTGCCTCATCGCGACGACCGCAGCCGCAGGATGGCCAGCCGGGCGGCCTCGATCGCCCCCACGTCGGCCTGCCGTCGGGCGCTGGCGATGTAGTCGGCGATGGCCTGGGCACGGCGGTCGAGCACCGCCGCCAGACGAGCCCGTCGCAGATAGGCCTCCGGATCGGCCGGGTCGAGTTCAATGGCCACGGTGTAGGCGGTGAGGGCGGTGGACCAGTCGCCGGCTGCAGCCGCCACGTCGCCCAGCAGCAGGTAGGGGTCGCGCCGGTTGGGGCTGAGGGCGAGCGCCCTCTGGAGGTCACGCCGGCTTCCGGCCAGATCCCACCGGCGATACCGCACGAAGGCCCGGCGCTGGTAGATCCAGGCGGCCTCGGGCTGAAGGGCGCTCAGCCGGGTGTACAGGTCCTCGGCGGCGGCGAAGTTCTCCTGCCACTCCTCGGCGGCAGCCAGGGCGCTCAGGACCTGGGGGTTGTCGGGGAACGCGCGGGCCAGCGCCCGCAGCTCGCTCAGGGCCACCCGGTCGCGCAGCTGGAGGGAGGCCAGCGCCCGGCCCAGGCGGGCCGCCGCCTGGCCTGGGTCGCTGGCCAGCACCCGGTTGAAGTACCAGAGAGCCCCGTGCCAGTGACCACGGCGCCAGAGGCTCCAGGCCTGCTCGCTCTCGCTGTGGCTGATCCCCTGGTCTGGCTCGGGCGGTCGCGCCGCCAGCGACCGCGCCGGCCAGAGCAGCCCGAGGACCACCAGCCCCGTCCCGACCAGCACGGCCGGATGGGCCCGGACCCTCGGCCGCCAGCGGCCCAGCCGCGACCAGGGGAGGAGGACCAGACCGGGCAGCAGAAACACCAGGACCAGGCCGCCGTCGCGCAGGTCCCGGTACTCGGCGGTCCAGTCCAATCCCTCAAGGATGTACACCAGAAGGGCCGACCACCCCAGAGCGATCAGCAGCCGGCCGGCCCACCGGTGGGCGACCAGCACCGCCAGCGCCAGCCCCCAGGTGATGTACCACGGGTAGAACCAGGTGAAGAAGACATAGTAGCTGCCGAGGAAGACCAGCGTCCCCCCCAGCCAGAGCCGCTCCAGATCGTGGGCGCGCCAGGCGGCGACCGTCCAGAGGGCGAGGAGCAGGAGGCCGCCGGCGGCTCGTATCAGGCGATTGGCCAGCGCGGCAGCCGGTGTGGTGCCCGGACCGTAGGGGAGCGGAAGGGACCGGGCGGGCCAGTGGGCGAACTGCTCGGGAGGTGGTGGGGCCGGCTGGAGCAGCGCCATGGGCGCCTGATCCACCCGCCCGGTCGCCGGGTCGTAGACCGGTACCCAGCCGTCGGCCCCGAGGCCGATCACCAGGAGCGACCGACCGGCCGGCATCGTGGCCTTCTGGTCGCCGGCCCGGAATCCCACCGTCACCTCGGCCCAGTAGGGTGTGAAGCCGAGCGGCCCCCAGGCGACCGCGGGGGGATCGCCCAGGAGGACCCGCAGGGCGCGGTAGGGGCGTTCCAGCAGCGAGTTCTTGAAGGCCGCCGGCGCCGTGCCGAAATGGAGAACCCCCAGACTCTCCGGTCCGAGCCAGGGGCCGGCCACCGCCAGCGTCAGCCCGGCGGCGGGGAGAAGCCCTCTCAGCAGAAGAAACCGGAGGGGCTGCCGCTGGCGCAGCAGCAGCCAGCCGTAGAGCAGAAGCAGCAGGACGGTCACGTACTTGGTCAGGGCCGAGAGCGTCAGGGCCAGGAGAGCGCCGGCGGGCCGGCCCCGCTGGTGGAGCCAGAGCGCCAGCAGCAGCAGGGTCACCATCAGCAGATCGTTGTGGGCGCTGCCGGCGGCCTCGATGAGCGGGAGCGGGTGCCAGGCGTAGAGCAGCGTGCCCTGCGCCCGGCGCGCGGCCCCGTACGGGGCCAGGAGAGACCAGATGAGAGCGATGTTGACGAGATGGCAGGCCAGCGCCAGGAGACGGAAGAGCACGACCAGCAGGCCGACGTTCGCCCCGCCCAGCAGGGCGAGGCCCGCCGAGAGCCAGGTCCAGAGTGGACCGTAGTTCGAGGGCTGTCCCCGCCAGAAGACATAATGAAAGAGGGGGTCGAAGCCGAAGTCGGCCGGCGTGGCCCGGTAGGGGTTGGCGCCGTACAGGGCGGTCATCCGCCCGTAGAACAGATAGCTGAAAACGTCCTGGGAGAGCAGAACCGGATGGAGCAGGAGAGCCAGCCCGCTCAGAGCCGCCCCGACGAGGGCAGGGCGGCACGCCGGAAGGCCGGTCGGCTGGGCAGCGCTCCGCACGGCGTGGAGGTAGAGGACGAGAAGCGCCCCGAGAAGGAGGCTATAGACGGTGGCCGCCAGGCCGTAGCGGACGATCCAGGGGAGGCTGGCGTCGGTCAGCCCCGGCCAGGAGAGCCAGTCTGGCCAGGCGGCCAGCGGGAGCAGGTCGCTGGTGTGGGCGGGCCAGGTGTGCAGCCAGACGAGCGGGGCAGCCAGCAGCGTGTAGAGGAGCGGCTGGGCCAGGGCCGCTCCCCAGAGGAGCGGAACAGCGACGGCCCGGGCGCCGTCGGTCAGCACGGGCGAGCGGGCGGTCGACATCCCTCCGGTCACCGTGGTGGCTAGGAGTCGGTCGTTGGTGTGGTCGAGGTCAGCGGTCGGGCCAGCCGGACCTCGGCCCGGCGCAGGCCGGGGAGCAGGCTCAGCCAGCCGCCCAGATACAGGAGCGCCGCAACCAGAAACAGAAGGCGCACCCCGAACGTGATCGCCCCCATCATCGCCAGGACCGGCCCGACGACCGAGGCGCAGGCGTTGACGGCCCAGGCCCAGGGCACCAGGTCCGGCTGGTGCCGCTGGAGCAGTCGCAGTCCACCGGGGAAGGGCAGCCCCAGGAGCAGCCCCGGCCCGGCGACCAGCAGGAGCGTCAACCCCAAGCGCGCCAGCCAGGGGGCGGCCAGGAAGGCCGTGGTGGCGACGGCCGTCAGCGCCGGCCAGATGACCAGGCAGCCGGCGAGGAGCAGCATGAGGGGTGTGAGGGATGACGGGCTGCAGTCAAGACGCTCGCTCAATAGACTCCCAAGGCCGGCGCTGACGAGGAGCCCGCCGAGGACCACCGCCATGGTGACGGTCGGAGCGCCCAGGAGGAGGGTGGTCTGGGTGAGGAGGGCGATCTCGACCGCCATAAAGCCCAGCCCCAGGGCGGTGAAGTAGGCGAACCAGCCCAGCGTGGCGGCCCCCAGCGCCGGCCGCCGCCCAAGAGGGAGGAGCACCAGCAGGGCGCTCAGAACCGTGGTCTGGCCCAGGATGAGGAGGAGGAGCGTCTGACCGGTCGTCAGGCTCCCGAAGCTGGCGAAGTCGGGGGCGTTCCATGGCCAGACGAGCGATCGCCAGCGTCCGAACTGGAAGAAGAAGGGGCGGTCGTCGGTGACCGGGTCGATGGCGTAGGGCGAGGTGGCGATGAGGGTGTCGCGGTCTGGTCCGAGGGCCTGGGCCAGGCGGGGGTCGCTCGGGGGCTCGCCGGGGGCCAGGAGGAGGTGATGGCCATATCTATCGGCAAAGCGCCGGGCCGTCGCCACCTCCTCCGGACTGAAGGCCCCCCGCCGCACAAACACCGTCGCCTGCTCACCGTTGCCCATCACCACCACCTGCCGCCCCGGCTCGGCGACCCCCGCCATCTCCAACCCCGCCGCCACCGTGGTCAGCAGCCGCAGGAGCTCCACCGGCGGCTGCCGCTCAAAGCGCGTCAACACCACCAGCCCCCCCGGCTGCAGCCGCCGGTAGTAGTCGGCCAACGCCTCCCGCGTGTACAGGAAGTTCTCGGTCAAACTGTAGGCTCCGGTCGTGACCGCCGCCCAGGTATCCACCAGCGAGAGCACAATGAGGTCGTAGGCCGGACCAGGCTGGGCCACAAAGTGTCGCCCCTCTCCCACCACCGCCGTCACCCGCGGATGGCGGTACAGATCGCCGGTGAAGCCCCGGAAATGCTCGCGGACCAGCGCCACGACCAGGGGATTGACCTCAACCGCCGTCACGTGCTCGGCTCCCAGTCGGAGAGCCGCCAGGACATCGGGCCCCCCACCCGCCCCGATGACCAGCACCCGCGGCCCCGGCCGCCACCAGTAGGCCAGCGCCGGGAGCGCCCGCTCGAAGTCCGCCAGCGCGGTCAGATCGCCGTCGAAGGCGGTCAGCGCCGTCAGCGCGTCGCCGTCGATCCGCACCGCCAGCTGTGGCGGCAGCCGCCCCTGACGGAGCCCCGGCGCATAATGGGCCAGGTCGCCCTGGGTGACATCCACCCGCGAGATGGTGTTCCACCCCGTCCAGAGCCAGCGGGCCCCGCCGGCCAGCGCCTGGGCCAGCCCTTTGCTGGCCGGGACCGGCACCGGCCAGCGCTGCCCCCACAGGATGGCGGCCCCCACCAGCAGCAGCGCTCCCAGGCCGAGCCCGGCCCGCACCCCCATCGCGGCTCGCCCACCGCGAGAACGCCCGCCAAGAAAACAGAGCGCCGCCACCAGCCCCCCTGCCGCCGCCAGCAAGGCGGCCCCGGGCGCTCCGACCAGCGGCAGACAGATCACGGCCACACCCGCACCCATCCCGGCGCCAGCCAGGTCGGCCGCGTAGAGCCGGCCAACCGCCGCCGCCGGCGCGCTCAGCAGGCGGGCGATCGTCAATCCGGCCCAGAAGAAGGGCAGGGCGGTGGCGACCGTGTAAACGAGCAGCCCCAGCCCGCTGGTCACCGGCGCCGTCCGCAGCGCGAACGGGTCGACGGGCACAAGACCGATGACCCCCAGCAGGCCGAGCACCGCCCCCGCGAAAAGGCCCGCCGGCGTCGCCAGCGCGCGCGCTGACGGGCGGGCCAGCGGACGGCCGGCCAGCCAGGCTCCCGCGGCCCCGAGCCCGAGCAGGGCCAGGCTGATCACCAGGAAGGCGAAGTGGTACCACAGGCTGACGGAGAAAAGGCGCCCGACCGTGATCTCCAGCAGGAGAACCGCGCCGGACAAACAGCCCAGACCGACCAGTCGCCCGCCCATCATCCCTCCTCGGCCGGTGCTGGCCGGCGGGCAGTGCAGAAAACATGCCAGTCGCCCGGTCTCCCTGGTACAGAATCTGCCGGGCTCGCCACGGGGGTACGCGTGGCGACCAAGGAGTGGCACTGCCCGGCCTGTCAACGCACCTTCATCGTCGCCGAAGAGGCCCGCCAGGATACCTGTCCGTGGTGCGGACGGTGTATCATTGAAACTGAGGGGCGGCTGGTCGTTCAGACCCCGACCTCCCCGTCCGCTCAGGCGGAGACGCCCGGCCCTGAGATCACGTGCTAGCCAGGGAGGGAGCCATGGCCAGAGTCCGCGGTGGCCGGCACCAGCGGCTGAAAGAGCACCCCGCTGAGATCGACGTCGGGCGGACCAAACCGCCGCTGAACCCCACGTTGCGCGGGACGGCCAAGAAGGCGGGCAAAGAGGGGAAAGGGGCCGGGGGGCAGCGCGGTCACAAGACCTGAGCGCCCCTCCGCCGGCGGCCCGGTGGGACCACGGCGCGTGAGCCCGATTCTTCCGTCGGAGTGCCGGGTATGTCGTCGCCGACTGACGCCGAAGTGCTGGCCCAGGTCAAAGACGCGCTGTACGCCGACGTCCGCCTGGTCTCCCACGATATCCGGGTCCAGGTCGAGAACGGCGTGGTCACCCTGACCGGCACGGTGCCCGATGCCCAGCAGAAGGCGCTGGCCCGGGTGGTGGTCGAGCGCCTCAAGGGCGTCGAACGGGTCATCAACGCCCTGGAGGTCGTTCCCCCGGACGCCCGGCCCGACGCCGAGATCACCGCCGATATCGTCGCCGCCCTGAGCCGCGACCGCCTGCTCAATCCCGAGACCATCGAGGTGGTCACCGTCGACGGCATCGTCTACCTGCGCGGCCTCGTCCCGTCCTACGCCGCCCGGCGCGCGGCCGAAATGGACGCCCGGGCCATCCCCGGCGTGCTGGACGTGGTCAACGAACTGGTGGTCGCCCCGGCTCCCGGTCGCCCCGACAGCCAGATCGCCCGCGAGGTCCGGGAGAACATCCTGGCCCATCTGCGCCTGGACCCCGACGCGGTCCAGGTCGAGGTCCGCCACGGCGTGGTCTTCCTGCGCGGGGCCGTGCCGTCGCAGATGATGCGCTGGCTGGTCGAAGAGGTGGTCCGCTGGACGCCGGGCGTGACCGACGTCGTGAACGAGCTCTGGACCTCGCCGGGAGCCTCCCTCTCCTGAGCGGCCGAAGTCCGGCCAGGACCTCTGGATGATTGACAGGTCGGCCTTTATCGTTTAAAACAAGGAGCGGACGGGGCAGGGCCCTGGACGGGTTCCTCATGGCCGGTGGGGATGGGGGAGGTATGATTCGGATCCTGCTGGTGGACGATGACCCTCAGGTTCTGGAACTGGTTGGCTTCATCCTGCGGCGCGAGGGGTACGAGGTCATCACCGCCCAGACTGGAGAGGAGGCGCTCACCCTCGCCCGCCAGCATCGTCCGCACCTGGTGATCCTGGATATCATGCTCCCCGGGACCGACGGGTTCGAGGTCTGCCGGCGCCTCCGCTACTGGGGTACGATGCCGATCCTCATGCTGACCGCCAAGGCGGCCGACTTCGACAAGGTGCGGGGCCTGGACCTGGGAGCCGACGACTACATCACCAAACCCTTCAGCCCGCTGGAACTTCTGGCGCGGGTGCGCGCCCACCTGCGGCGTCAGCAGCTGGCGCCGGCGCCGCCCGCCAGCCGCGTGGTGATCGGCGGGCTGGTGATCGACTTCCAGCGCCGGCGCGTCGAGGTCGACGGCCGGCCGGTCACGCTGACCCCCAGCGAGTTCCAGCTGCTGAGCTGCCTGGCCGCCGCCCCGGGCCGCCCCCACTCGCCCCAGGCCCTGCTGCGCCAGGCCTACAACTACGACTACAGCCCGGCCGAGGCGGCGAACCTGGTGCGGGTCAAGGTCCGGCGCCTGCGCTGGAAGCTCGGCGAGGACCCCGAAGCCCCACGGTACCTCATCACCGTCCGGGGGCAGGGCTACGCCCTGGTCGATCCGGGGCAGACGCCCGGCGACCGGCGCCCGGCGGAGGCCACAGAGGAACTGTAACGGAACTGTAATGGCGATCACCCCCCTCGCCGCTAGACTTGGCCTCAGGCAGGGGGTCTGGCGCCCGCCGGTTCCAACGGCCCCCGGCCCAGACCGCGGGTTCCAAAGCCCACCAGGCTGGCGCGCCCCTGGCGGGCTGGTGAACCACACATCACGCTGTTGTTAAGGAGGGGGTTGTTCGCTATGCGGTGGCACGTTCTGCTGTTCCGGGCTCTGCTGGTTCTTGGCGCCCTGGCCTCGCTGGTGCTGGCCGCCGGCGCGGGCGACAAGTGGACCTGATGGCTCGGCGCTGAGCCTGGGCGTCGAGGTGCGCCCGCACTTCGACGCCCTTTTTCCTTTTCAGTGGGAGCGTGGGAGCGGTGGGAGGCTTGCCCGTTCTGGCCAGGCTCTATGTCGGCGCGGTCGTGGCGCTGGGCACCGCCACGATGGTGGCCGCGGTCCTCTCGGCGGCCCCCGCCGGGCCGCCGGCCTGGGGGGAACTGGCCCTCCTCTGGGGACTCACGCTGCTCACCGAACTCCTGGCCGTCCCCCTGCCCCGCGGGGGCGAGCTCGTCGCCTCGACGATCCTGCACCTGGCGCTGATCCTGGTGCTGCCGCTGCCCTGGCCGGTCGTTCTCGCCGTCGGCGGGACCCTGGTCGCTGAGGTCATCGCCCGCCGGGTCTGGTACCGTCTCCTGTTCAATATGGGCCAGATCGCCCTGGCGGTGGGTCTGCCCAGCCTGGCGCTGGCCCACAGTGGCTATCAGGCGCTCCTCTTCCAGCCCGGCTACGACGGCCTGAGCCTGTTGCTGGTCGTCCTGGTCGTCGCCGGCTACTATATCCTGAACAGCGGCCTGACCAGCACCGTCCTGGCCCTGGTCAGCCACAGTCCCCCCTGGCAGGTCTGGTGGGCGAACCACCACGCCATCGTTCTGCCCAACCTGGGCCTGGCGACCATCGGCGCCCTCCTGGCCTATCTCTGGCGCACCAACCCCTTCTGGAGCACCCTGACCCTGGTGCCGGCCGCCATCACCTACCTCTGCTTCCGCTATATCCGCAGCCTGGAGGACCACGCCGCTCACAACGCCCACCTCCTGGCCGAGACCCGCCGCAAGGCCGACGACCTGGCCCACCTGTACACCGCCAGCACTCTCCTCACCGCCACCCTGGAGACAGCCGCCGTCGCCCGGATCGCCGTCGACCAGCTGAGTACCCGTCTGCCTGAAGGCACAACCGTGGCCCTCGGCGTGGTCGAGGGCGACTGCCCCCGGCTGGTGCTCCTGGAAAGCCGCGGACCGGCCGCCCCCGCCCTCACCGGTCGCACCCTCCCGCTGACACTCCTCACCGCCCTCAGCGCGGGGCAGCCGGTGGACCCACCCCTCGACCCGGCCCTCCGCGGCCAGCCCCTGCTGGGGCTGCCGCTCGTCGTCAAGGAGAAGATCGTGGGCGGCCTCCTGATCGCCGGCCCCGGTGCCACCCTGAGCCCCGACCAGTCTCAGGTCATCGCGATCTTCGCCCACCAGGTGGCCGCCGCCCTGGAGAACAGCCGCCTCTACAGCCACGAGGTCCGCGAGCGCCAGCGGATGGCCTCGCTGGCCCTGGCTGGCCAGCGCTTCACCGCCAGCCTCGAGATCGAGGCGGTGGGAACGGCGATCGCGGCCACGCTGGCCGAGGCCAGCGGCGGACTGGCCCTGCTCGTGCTCACCGCCCCCCAGCCCGAGGCCGTCCGCTGCTACCTGGCGCCCGCCGATCATCCCCTGGCGACCTGGCTCCGGACGGTCTACCGCCCGGAGGTGGTGCTGACCCGCTGGAGCAGCGGCGATTGGCCCGCCGAGCCCCGCCGGCGGACCCTCCCGTACGGGGAGACGGCCGTCCCTGTCGTCGAGATCGGCCTGCGCGGGCGGGCGCCCGCCCTGCTGGTCGTGGCCCCGCCATCCGGCGGCTTCGCCGACGAGGCCGACCGGCAGTTTCTCCAGGCCCTGGCCGACCGGGCCGGAGCGGCCCTGGAGAACGCCGTCCTCTTTCAGGAGGTCGGCCAGATCGAAGCGCTGCGGGAGCTCGACCGTCTGAAGACCGAGTTCCTCTCCCTGGTCTCGCACGAGCTCCGCACCCCGTTGACCCTGGTCGTGGGGTACAGCGAACTGCTGGCCAAAACCGCTCCCTCCCCCGCGGAGACCCGCTGGATGGCCGAGCGGGTGCTGGAGGCCGGTCTGCATCTCAGCAAGATCGTCGACGACCTGCTGGACATCTCGCGGATCGAGTCGGGCCGTCTGGTCCTGGAGCGAACCGAGACGCGGCTGGAGGACCTGGTCACCACGGTAGTCGAGGAGTTTCGCCTGTCGGCCACCCAGCACGACATCGTGGCGGTCATCGCCCCCGACCTGCCCACCCTCTGGCTCGACCCCCGCCGCATCCGTCAGGTGCTGTATAACCTGCTGGCGAACGCCGTGCGGTACTCGCCCGACGGCGGCCAGATCACCGTCTCGGTCGCCCGGTCCACGGATGACGGTGAGCCCGGCGTGGTCGTGGCGGTCCGCGACCAGGGGATCGGCATTCCGGCCGACAAACTGTCACGGATCTTCGAAAAGTTCTACCGGCTGCCCACGGCCGGACGACAGTCCCGCGGCCTGGGGCTGGGGCTGGCGATCTGCAAACAGCTGGTCGAAGCCCACGGCGGGAGGATCTGGGTGGAGAGCGTGGAAGGGAAAGGCAGCACGTTCTTCTTCAAACTGCCTCTCCGGGCGCCGGAGGAGAAAATAGACGCGCGGGAGACGGCCAGACGCTAGGCGGAGGCACCCTTCGATGCTGCTCCTCGGGGCGATTCTGGTAGGTCTGCTGGTCGGCTGGGCGCGTGGGGGAAGCCTGCTGCGCCTGGCAACCCTGGAGCTGCGCTGGCCGTGGCTGCTGGGCCTGTCGCTGCTCGGGCAACTGGCCCTCTTCTCGCTCCCCCCGGTGGCGGCCGCTTTGGGCGATGGCTACCGCTGGCTCTACCTCGGCTCGTACCTGCCCGTGCTTCTCTTCCTGGGTCTGAACCGGTCGCTCCCCGCCTGGGGACTCCTCTGCCTGGGCGTCGGCTCCAATCTCCTGGTGATCACCCTCAACGGCGGGCTGATGCCCACGCTCCGGCCCGGGACCGGGCCCGGCGTCGGGGCCGTCGTCCGCAACACCGCTCCGATCACCGACCAGACGCTTCTCCCGTTCCTGGGCGACGTGCTCCTGCTGCCCCTGCCCACCGGCCCGCTCGCCTTCAGCCTGGGCGATGTGCTGATCGCGCTGGGTGTCTGCCTCCTCGTCCAGCGGGCGATGTGCCGGCGCCGCCGCTGGCGGCGGGTGATCTCTTAACCCACCGCCGGAACCGGCACCCACCGCCCCTCCCGGGCTGAGAGGGCGGCGGCCTCCAGGACCGCCTGACCGCGCACCGCCACCGCGAAATCGGGAAACGCCTCCTCGCCCCGGATCGCCCGCACCAGCCGGTCGAGATGATAGGCCGGGAACTCCTCGTAGCCGAGCGCCAGACGCGCCGGGAGGTCCAGCGGCTGCCACTGGCCGCCGGGCACCGCCCGCTGAACCACCACCCGGTCGGTGTCGAAGTCGAGGGCCAGCCCGCCGGCGCGGCCGTAGAAGCGCACCGTCATGCCGTTGCGCCAGCCCGCCGCCGCCCGGTCACAGTGGAGCACCCCACTGGCCCCACCGGCCAGACGGACCAGGCAGTGCCAGATCGGCCGCGGAGCGGTGGGGTCCAGGGCCGTCTCCCAGGCGCACACCGCCTCAACCGGCCCCGCCGCCACGAGCTCGCTCCACCAGAGAAGAAGATCGACCAGATGGACGCCCACCTCCAGGGCCGCGTCCACCCCGCTGGGCTGGAGCAGCCAGCGCCCCTGCCAGAACCCCAGACTGAAGTCGTGCAGCTGACCGATCAACCCCCCGGCCAGCAGTTCGGCGAAGAAGCGGTGGCCGCCGAGCGACCGGTAGGTGAAGTTGACGGCCGTCCGGACCCCGGCCGCCCGGGCCGCCTGGAGCATCTCCTGGGCCTCGGCCAGCGTCAGGGCCAGCGGCTTCTCGCAAATGATATGGCAGCCGGCCGCCGCCGCCGCCAGCGCCATCGGCCGGTGGAGCGCCGGGGGCGTGGCGATGAACACCGCGTCGACGCTGCCGCTCCGCAACATCGCCGCGTAGTCGGTGAAAGGCTCGGCCCCAATGGCGGCCGCCGTCTCCCGGGCCTTCTCTGGACTGCGGCTGCAGACCGCTGTGACCCGCGCCCGGGGTGAGGCCACAAGCCCCCGAATGATCACCCGCCGGATCCGCTCGTTGATCCCCACCACGCCGACCCGCAGCGGTGCCTCACTCATCGTCGCCTCCGTCGGTCGCTCGCCCTGACCCCCTTATGGTAAAATGCGCCCGGAGGTCTGGGATGCCCATCACCCTCCTGCCCCCTGAGGTGGCGGCCCGGATCGCCGCCGGCGAGGTCATCGACCGGCCGGCGGCGGCCCTGAAAGAACTCATCGAAAACAGTCTGGACGCCGGCGCCCGCGAGATCCGAATCGAGCTGCGCGGGGCCGGCCTTGACCTCATCCGGGTCACAGACGATGGCTGTGGCATCCCGGCCGCCGAGGTCCCCCTGGCCCTGGCCCGCTACGCCACCAGCAAACTGCGCACGCTCGACGATCTGAACCGCATCACCACCCTGGGCTTCCGCGGCGAGGCGCTGGCCAGCATCGCCGCCGTCAGCGACCTCACCCTCCTGACCCGCCCGGCCACCGAGCCGGCCGGCACCTGGGTGGTGGTGCGCGACGGCCGGATCCTCCTCCAGGAGCGGCGCGGCTGCCCGGTCGGGACGACCGTGAGCGTCCATAACCTCTTCGGCCGTCTCCCGGCCCGCCGGCGCTTCCTCAGCAATGCCCGCCACGAGCAGCAGGCGCTGCTCGCCGTCGCCACCCATTACGCCCTGGGCCATCCTGACTGCCGCTTCAGCGTCACCAGCGAGGGCCGCCTGGTCTTCCAGAGTCCGGGCCAGGGTGATCTCCGCGCCGTCCTGGAGCGACTCTACGGTCCCGCGACCGCCGGTCGCCTGCTGCCGGTCGCAGCCGACTGGGGCTGGCTGCGGCTGCGCGGCTTCCTCAGTCCCCCGGGCCTCAGCCGCAGTGGCCGCCAGGGCATCAGCCTCTTCGTCCGCGGACGCTGGGTCCAGTCGCGCCCGCTCACCAGCGTTATCGAGGAGGTCTACCGTCCCCACCTGGGACGCCAGCGGTCGCCGATCGTCGTCCTGCTCCTCGATCTGCCGCCGGAGGAGGTCGATCCCAACGTCCACCCGGCCAAGACCGAGGTCCGGCTGGTGCGCGAGGCCGAGGTCGTCGCCCGGCTCCGCCAGGTCCTTCAGGAGGCGCTGACCAGCCGGGTCGTCAGTCCGGTCCCCAGCCTCGCCGACCCCCTTCGGGTCCGCCAGGCACCGCTCCCGACGCCCCGGGCCCGCCGGCTGGCCGAGCCGACGGTGACCTACCGGAGCCCCAGCCTGCGCCCTCTGGGCCAGGTCGGCGCCACCTTTATTATCGCCGAGGGGCCCGAGGGCCTCTACCTGGTCAACCAGCATCGCGCCCACGAACGGGTCCTCTACGAAGAACTGCGCCAGCGCGCCCCGGCCGGCGGTCAGCTGCTCCTGGAGCCGGTCCCCCTGCAGCTGACGCCGGCCCAGGCCACGGCCCTGGCCGCCCACCTGGGCGACCTCGACCGCCTGGGGTTCGCCCTCGAGCCCTTCGGCGGCCAGACCTACCTCCTGCGCGCCATCCCCCTGAGCGCCGACCCCGACGGCGTGGTGGCCGCCTTCTGCGCGGCCCTCGAGACGCTGACCGAGAACCCGCTGTCGGCCTGGCTCGACCACCTGCTCATCACCGTCGCCTGCCGGACCGCCATCAAGGCCGGCCGCCCGCTGGACCTGGGCGAGATGCGCCTGCTCCTGGACCGGCTGCTGGCCACCCCGTCGCCCCGCCTCTGCCCGCACGGCGCCCCCATTATGCTCCATTTCAGCCAGGAGTATCTCAACCAGCAGTTCGCCCGGCGCTGACCTCCGGCCACCAGTACCGCTCACCCAGGCCGCCCATCGCCGCCCCGACCGCCCGGGCGTAAGCCTGGAGATGCCCCCGGAGCCGCTCCACCGTGCCAAAGAGCGTCGGTATCTGCGAGCGGTAGAGAGCGATGATCGCCGTCTTCTCGGCCAGATGCGGGCCGATCTCCACCACCTCGGGCTGGAGAGCCCGCCCGACCTCGGCCAGCCGGGCGGCCAGAAGGTCCGGTTCGGCGGCGTAGGGATAGTCCTCATAGAAGACCACGCAGGCCCCGGCCTGCTGGAGTCCGGCCGCCGCCTGCCAGCAGATCTGGTGGTCCACGTGCCGGCGCACGGCCAGCGGCAGATAGACCCGCGCCCCCGGAGTCCGCGCCCAGAGGGCGGCGAGCGTCTCCGCCACCCGCCGGGCCAGGGGCACATCGGCCGGGGCGACGGCGCCGAAGAGCGTCTCGTCGGAGGTGTACAGAGCATCGCGGTAGATGGCGTCGGGGAAGTCCAGCCAGAGATAGTCCACTCCCAGACGCCCCATAGCCCGCGCATCCTCGCGCCGCCGCCGCTGGTAAGGACGAACCTCATCGCCCCAGCGCCGGTGCTGAAAACGCGCGAACGCGGTCAGCGCCGCGTCCGGGGCGGGGAGGCCGGCGAAGACCGTGACCACGAGCACCCGTTCGCCCCGGGCCCGGTCGCGCAGAATCCGCCCGGCGCAGGAGAGAGCCACATCATCCAGGTGCGGAGAGACGTACAGGTGCTGATAGACCGGCTGAATGGCGGAGAGGCGCCACAGGTTCACCGGCGATGCCCTCACCGGGACGATAGCAGCCTCCAGGCTCTCCTGTCAAGACGCCCACGCCGAGGACGCCCCGGCCTCCCAGGCCGGAGGGCGGACCCGCTCCAGCGTGGCCAGGAGATCGCGCGCCGCCTGCAGGACCATCGCCGGCGTGACCGCGGCCAGGCAGCGCGCCCGGGCGTCGTCAGGACAGCCGCAGGCGCCCGGCGCCCAGCGGCAGGGCGCCTGCCAGTCGGCCACCGGTCGGTGCCACATACGCTCCAGCGGCGCCCAGTTGTGCGGATTGCCCGACCCGAAGATGACCACCGAGGGGGTGCCCAGCGCCGTGGCCATATGGGCCGGAGCGCTATCGGTGGTCAAAAGCAGCCGCAGCCGGCCGATCAGGGCGGCCAGCACCCCGAGCGTGGTCTGTCCCGTGAGATCAAGCAGCCAGGGAGCATCGTCGAGACAGGCGCGCAGCGCCCGGGCCAGCGGCCGGTCCTCCGCCCGTCCCAGGACCACCACCGGCCAGGGCCAGTCCTGGTGGAGAGCGCGCAGGACGGTGGCGAAGTGCCCCACGGGCCAGCGCCGGGCCCCACTCAGCGACCCGAGGTGAACGCCGAGAGAGCGGCGCTCCGCCAGCAGCGCCGGGTCCAGACCGGGAAGAGCCCGGAGGGCCTGCTCATCCTCGGGAAAGACCGGCAGCGCCAGGCGCACGTCCCCGGTTTCGACCCCCAGCGCCCGGACCACCCCCAGATAGCGCAGCACCTCGTGCTCCTCCCGGACGAAAGGCAGCCCCAGATCGAGCGGCTCGGCGTCTGGCGCCTGACAGCCGACTGTCCAGCGAGCCCCCATCTGCCGCAGGAAGCGATTGGCCGTCGTCCCACCGCCGTTGAGCTGGACCGCCAGGTCGAAGGCCCGGGCCCGCAGGGCGGCCAGGAACCGCTCCTGCGCCCCCGGATCCTCCGGACCCGGGGCGATGCCGGGAGCCGGCGGCGCCGCCAGCACCTCCTGAAACCAGGGGTAGCGCGCGGCCAGCGGAACGACCGCCGCCGCCGTGACCAGGGTTATCTGCGCCTCTGGCCGCGCCAGCCGCAGCGCCCGGAGGGCCGGTGTGGCGACCAGAAAATCGCCCAGCCGCCCTCCGCGCAGGACCACGATCCGCGGGGCCGCTCCAAGGCGGGCCAGCAGGCTGCCAGGACGAACCACCGGACGCGAGGGTACCAGATCGCCAGGTGGCATCTCCCCTCGAAGAGCGTGCACACAGCCTTCCCTGGCGCTGGTGAGAGCAGAGCGCAGACCAGGTCACCACCGTGGCCGCGCCCGCGCTGGCGTTTCCTCTGGCCGCCGGCGCACCACCCCAGAAAAACGCGAGCCGGCCCTCCACCGGCTCCTCTGGCCCCGCTACCGCCGGGCTCGCGGTCCGACGGCCGGCCCCGGGAGGTCGTCACGGCCCCGCCCCGGCTGATCGGGCTGGCCTGACACCGAGCCTCCCGCGCCGTGCCCGTGGGACGGCCCGGAGGGCCGTCCCTTCTCTCGCTCGGTCTCCCTCTCCGGCGTCGGGCGGGCCGGGTTGTCCTCGTGCGCCGATTCTCGGACCTCCCGGGCCTGTTCGCGCAGAGCCTCACGGGCCTCTTTCGCCTCCTCCTTGGTCGCGCACGACAGGGAGGTCAGATCCCGGGCCACGGCCGAGACGATGACGCCGTGGCAGGGACCGGGCGCGGTCTCGCGCGCCGTCTCGGAAACCGTCTGGCCGTGGGCGGCGGCGGCCGGCAGAGTCGGGGTGGCCGACGGCCGAACGGCCGGCCCGGCGGTGGCCGTCGGGGTGACGGTCGGCGTCGCCGTAACGGTCGGAGTCGCGGTGGCGGTCGCCGTCGGTGTCGCCGTGGCGGTCGGGGTCCCGGTGGCGGTCACCGTCGGCGTGGGGGTGTGTTTGGGAGCGGCCGTCTCCGGTCCCTGTCCCAGGAGCGCGCCCAGCGCGCCCCCCACGTCGCCAGGGACGGTGGCGCGGAGCGGGCCGGGGGCGGCCAGGCCGGCCGAGACCGTGAGCGCCAGCAGCCCCCCGGCCATCAGCGCCAGCACGCGGAAGGAGAGTCGGGGCATCGCGGTCCTCCTGCTTTTGGTGTGCTCTCGCCACAGAGAACGAGGCACGCTCGCCCCGCGTTACAGAGAGACACACAAAGACCGGCCGGAGTGTCCCGGCCGGTCCTGACCAGGGGCGGAAGAGGGGGCCTCAGGTCCGCTCGGGGCGTTTCTCAACCGCCGGCCAGCCCGCCCCCGCCTGGTAGGCGGCCGCCGTCTGTTCGCCCTGCGGAGCGGCCGGCCGCTCCTCCTGACCATCCACCGGGAAGCGCTGGGCCGGGGCGTCGAGAGCCGGCATGGTGATGGGCGGCAGACCCAGCCGCTTGCGCCGCTCGACCTCGCGGACGATCGCGGCCACCTCGTCGCCGTTGAGCTCCAGTTTCTCGAGGAGCGTCTCGGCCACGGCGATGACCGCCTCGCGGTTCTCGTCCAGCAGCCGCTTGACCTCGCGGTACTGCTCTTTGAGGAGGCGGTCCACCTGCTGGTGCAGCGCCCCGTTGGGCGTCCCGCCCATGGCTGCAATCGAGACCAGGCTGCCGCCCATGCCCCAGAGGCCGATGTAGGCCATGGCCATCTGGGTGGCGTGCTGCAGATCCGAGTAGACCCCGCTCAGCTGCGTGCCCAGGAAGAGCTCCTCGGCCGCCCGGCTGGCCAGCGAGACCTTGATGTCGGCCAGGATCTCGTTCTTGTCGCGGGTATAGATCTCCTCTTTGGGCTTGGGGGCCGCCAGCCCGAGGGCGCCGCCGTAGCGGACGATCGTCACCTTGGTCAGCCGCTCCCGCCGGTAGAGGAAGTGCATGGCGATGGCGTGCCCGGCCTCATGGTAGGCCAGCCGGCGCCGGTCCTCCATGGACATGCTCTTGATCGGCTGGCGCAGGCCCCATTCATACACCTCGCGGGCGCGGGTGAAGTCCTCGTAGGTGATCTTGTTGCGTCCCTCAAAGTGGGCCTGGATCACCGCCTCGTTGATCACGTACTTGATGGCCACCGGCGAGTAGCCGATGGTGTCGTAGGCCAGGCGGTCCAGATCCATCGGCTCGTGGGCGACCTTGCTGAGATAGTACTCGATGATCTCCTTGCGGCCGTCGAAGTCCGGTAGGTCGATGACGATCTTGCGGTCGAACCGCCCGGGGCGCAGGAGCGCCGGGTCAAGCGCCTCCGGCAGGTTGGTGGCGGCCATGGTCAGAACCGGCGGCAGGACCGCCTTGCCGGTCTTGAGACCCAGCCGGCGGAGCAGCCGGGCCTTGAGGCTGTCGTCGCGGGGTAGGGGATCGAGCTCGGTCAGGAGCTGGTTGAGGGCGCCGTAGCCGCCGCCGAAGAGGCCGCCCAGGGCGCCGACCCCGAACGGCGTGGCCGCCGCCCCGCGCCGGGCGCCGATGGCGTCGATCTCGTCGATGAAGACGATGCAGGCGCCGTACTTGCGGGCCAGCTTGCGGGCCTTGTTGTACAGGCTCCAGATCCGGAGCACATCCATGCCCCAGAACATGCCCTGGATCGAGGGGGCCGAGAGGTAGCCGAAGGGCACTCCCGCCTCGGTGGAGATGCACTGGCCCAGGTAGGACTTACCGGTGCCTGGCGGGCCGATGAGCAGCACCCCCCGGATGACCTCACCGCCCATCTGTTTGAACTCTTTGACCCCCTTGAGGAGGGTCACGATCCGGCGGGCGACCTCCAGGACCTCCGGGTTGCCCTTATAGTCCTTGAAGCCCACCCCGGTCTCGCCCGGCAGAATCCAGTACATGCGGGGCCGGCCCAGGAACCAGAAGAGGGCCACAAACTGCACAATCATAAAGAGAATGGCGAAGAGCAACTGGAAGAGCAGGAAGGCCCCGTAGAGGATGTACTGCCACCAGCCGCCGATGTTGGGCAGAACCAGCGCCCAGAGCAGAAAGCCCAGGACCAGCAGAACCAGAATCTTCTTCCAGGCGCCCAGCAGCCGCCCGACAAGGGTATCCAGCGCCCGTTCGATCTGCTCCAGTTCCTGGTCCGGCCGCTGCGGGCTCTGAACCGCTGTGCTCATCGTCTCCTCTCCCCCGTCCCGGCGCCGTCGCCGGGCGATCCGCTACTCGATATTCACGATCTTCCCGTTGCGGTCGACGGTGAAGACATAATAGATCTGATCGAGGTCGTCACGGCCACCGCTGAAGCCACGGCGGGAGAGGACGTAGAAGAGATAGCGGCGACCGTCCTGGAGGGCGAAACTGCCGATGAAGGTGATATCCTCGTAGCGCACCCCGCGCCGGCGCTGCTCATCCAGACTCTGCTGGAGCGCCTCCAGGGTGGCGCCCCGACTGCGCAGGCTGAGGATCGCCTCCTCGCTCAGCGCATTCCACATCAGGCGGGCGTCGAACTGGGTCAGCCCTTTCAGATAGTCCTCGACCGCCGGGACCGTCTCGTAGCGGACCTCGCTGCGCACCGCCACCGCGCCGGGGGCGGCGGGCAGGCGTCCCAGGAGATCGGCCAGCGTCCGCCCCCCGGGCAGAGCGATGACCCGGGCGTTGGCCACCAGATACCAGCCCACCAGCCCCACGGCCACCCCGAAGGCGATCGCCCGCCGGTGGCGCAGGACAAGAAGGAGAAGCAGAGCCAGCGCCCGCCGCAAAATCCGCCAGAGACCCATCGCCCAGCCCTCGTGTCAGTCGAGGCCTCACCCGACAGAGACCCCTCTCTGTCTCAGCAGACCTCTCTGGTATGGAGTATACGCCAGCCAGCCCGCCCTGTAAAGGCGCACTGCTCGCCTGTTTGTAAACTCCCTGTTAAATGCCGGTCAGCTGGGGCTCTTCGGCGAGGGCGGTTCAAGCGTGGTGCTCTCCTGCAGCGTGGTCTTGAGATCGGTGATCTCGGCCTGGGCCTTTTTGAACTCCCGCAGCCCCTTGCCCAGCGCCGCCCCCAGTTCGGGCAGCTTTCCCACCCCGAACACCAGCAGCACGATCACCAGGATGAGAACCAGTTCGGCCGGCCCGAGCGACGGCATCGATCCTCCTCCAGCAGCACCGCGGCAGACTACCCGGATGGGGGGATTGTACCATGGCCGGATGAAGTATGCTAGAATGCAACCGCGCCCGTTCTCCCAGCGCTCAGTCCGGGAGTCGTTATGGTGCCGATCAGTTTCGGCGAACTTCTGCTCATCGCTCTGGTCGCCCTGGTCCTGGTCGGGCCACGGCGCCTGCAGAGTCTGAAAACCGCTCTCTCCGGCCACAGCCGGCCCCTGACACCGGCCTCGCCGACGGCAACCCTCTCGCGCTCGCCCCGCCAGCGGAGCGGCTGGCGGCTCCTCTGGCGTTACCGCAACGCGATCGGCTGGGGGCTGCTGGGGCTGGGGCTGGGACTCATCGTCGCCGACCTCGTCTGGCTGCACACCGGCCCGCCGCTCCTGGCCCTCGGCGCGGTCTGCCTCTTTCTTTTCCTGTGGTTTGTCTGGTAGGAGCGGGGTTGCAGGCCGGCCGGACGGTTGGGTATGATGGACCGGCAGAAAGAGGCCGTGGGCGCACCGGGCGCCGGCCGTTCAGGAGAACAGAGGGTGTCGCCACCGCTGCTCGCGGTTCGCCAGCTCAAGACCCACTTCTTCACCGCTGACGGGGTGGTCCGGGCGGTCGACGGCGTCGACCTCACGATCGCGCCGGGCCAGACCGTCGGACTGGTTGGGGAATCCGGCTGCGGCAAAAGCGTGACCGCCCTCTCGATCATGCGCCTCGTCCCGCCCCCCGGCCGGATTGTCGGCGGCGAGATCTGGCTGAACGGACGCGACCTGCTGACCCTGCCCGAGCGTGACCTCCCCCGGATCCGGGGCAAAGAGATCGCTATGATTTTCCAGGAGCCGATGACCGCCCTGAACCCGGTCTTCACCATCGGCGAGCAGATCGCGGAGACCATCCTGGCCCACGAGAACGTATCGCGGGCCGAGGCCCGGGATCGGGCGATAGCGATGCTGCGGACCGTGGGCCTCCCCCACCCTGAACAGCGCTACGCCGCCTACCCCCATGAGCTCTCCGGCGGGATGCGCCAGCGGGCGATGATCGCCATCGCGCTGGCCTGTGGCCCCCAACTCCTCATCGCCGACGAGCCGACCACCGCCCTGGACGTCACCATCCAGGCCCAGATTCTGGAGCTGCTCAAGGCCCTCCAGGCTGAGCGCCGGATGGCCCTGCTGCTGATCACCCACGATCTGGGCGTCATCGCCGAGATGGCCGAAGAGGTGGCGGTGATGTATGCCGGGCAGATCGTCGAGCAGGCCGATGTCCTCAGCCTTTTCCGCGACCCCAAACACCCCTACACCCAGGGCCTGCTGCGCAGCCTCCCCACCCTCGAGACCCCGCGCCATCAGCGCCTGGCCATCATCCCCGGCACGGTGCCGACCATGCGCCGGCTCCCGGCCGGCTGCCGCTTCGCACCGCGCTGCCCGCAGGCCATGCCGGTCTGCCACACCACACCCCCCGACCTGGGACGGCTGGCCGATGGACGCTGGGTCCGCTGCCATCTCTACCCGGCCACGCCGGCCAGCCCGGCGACCACCGGCCCCGCGCCGGCGACCTAGGGAGACAGACGATGGGACAGGGCCTGCGGCTCGGACGCCTCCTCGGTTTTGAGATCCGTCTGGACCCGAGCTGGTTCCTGGCGCTGGCGCTGGTCACCTGGACGCTGGCGGCGGGCTTCTTCCCGACCGCCTACCCGGACTGGGACCGCCCTCTCTACTGGCTGGCCGGCCTGCTCGCGGCCCTGCTCCTCTTCGGGTCGGTCCTGGCCCACGAACTGGCCCACGCCACCGTGGCCCGGGCCCGGGGGCTGCCGGTCCACGGCATCACCCTCTTCATCTTCGGCGGCGTCGCCCAGCTGCGCGCCGAGGCCGCCAGCGCCGCCGACGAGTTCGCCATCGCCATTGTTGGCCCGGCCACCAGCCTGGTTCTGGCCCTGATCTGCTGGCTGCTCCGCCAGGCGGTCGCCGAGGGCGGGGTGGGCGCGGCGATCCTGACCTACCTGGCCCTGATCAACGTCGCCCTGGCCCTCTTCAATCTCCTGCCGGGTTTCCCGCTGGATGGCGGGCGGGTGCTGCGGGCCCTCCTCTGGGGCGCCACCGGCAGTTTCCGCCGGGCGACCCTGACGGCGGCCACGGTCGGCCAGGGGCTGGCCTTCCTGCTCATCGGCCTGGGGGTGCTGCGGGTGCTGAGCGGCGATGTCCTGGGCGGGCTCTGGACCGCCTTCATCGGCTGGTTCCTCTACGGCGCGGCCGACCAGTCCAAGCGCCAGGTGACGGTCGAGGCTGGTCTCCGGGGGGTGCCGGTCCGGGGGCTGATGGACCCGCAGCCGGAGACGGTCAGCCCCGACCTCTCGCTGGAGGATCTGGTCTTCGAGTACTTCCTCGGCCGGGGCCGGCGGGCCTTTCCGGTCCTGCAGGACGGCCGCCTGGTGGGCATCATCAGCCTGACCGATGTCAAGCCCATTCCCCCCAGTCAGTGGGCTCGCCGGCGGGTCGCGGAGGTCATGACCCGCGCCCCGCTCTGGACGGTCCGTCCCCAGGACGATCTGGTCGAGGCCCTGCGCCTGCTGGCCGAGCACGACATCCACCAGCTGCTGGTGGTCGACGACGACCGCCTGCTGGGGCTGCTCGACCGGGCCGACCTCCTGCGCTTTCTGCAGTTCCAGAACGAACTGGGTGTCGCGGACCATCCCCGGCGGCGACGCTGGCCGGGCTGAGGACACACGGAAGGGGCCGATGAACGACCGACCGCCCGCCACGCAAACCGCTGACGATCTCGTGGTCGTCACCGACCTGGTCAAGTACTACCCGATCCGCGGGGGGCTGCTCCAGCGGACCGTCGCCCACGTCCGGGCGGTGGACCGGGTCTCGTTCACGGTCCGGCGGGGCGAGACCTTCGGCCTGGTCGGCGAGTCCGGCTGTGGCAAGACCACCGTCGGCCGGACGATCCTGCGGCTGGTCCCGGCCACCGGCGGTCGGGTGCTCTTCGAGGGGCGGGACGTTTTTCAGCTGCCGCCGGCCGACCTCAAGCGGCTCCGCCGTGACATGCAGATCATCTTTCAGGACCCCTACGGCTCGCTCGACCCGCGCCTGCCGGTGGGCGAGATCATCGGCGAGGGCCTGGTCATCCACGGTCTGGCCGCCAGGAAGGAGCGGGAGGAGATCGTCCGGGAGACCATGGCCCTGGTCGGCCTGCGCGGCGAGTACGCCCGTCGCTATCCGCACGAGTTCTCGGGCGGCCAGCGCCAGCGGATCGGCATCGCCCGGGCGCTGGTCCTGCGGCCCAAGTTCATCGTCTGCGACGAGCCGGTCTCGGCCCTCGATGTCTCGATCCAGTCCCAGATCCTCAACCTGCTCAAAGACCTGCAGGCCCGTCTGGGGCTGACCTATCTCTTCATCTCCCACAATCTGGCGGTGGTCCGCTATATCAGCGACCGGATCGCGGTGATGTACCTCGGCAAGATCGTCGAACTGGCCGAGACGGACGAGCTCTTCCGCCACCCGCTCCACCCGTACACCCAGGCCCTCCTCTCGGCCATCCCGGTCCCCGACCCGACCCGCCGCCAGAAGCGGCTCGTCCTGACCGGTGAACTGCCGAGCCCGATCCGTCCGCCCAGCGGCTGCCGCTTCCACCCGCGCTGCCCTCTGGCCACCGCCCGCTGTCAGCAGGTCGAGCCCGAGTTCCGTCACGTCGGCCACGGTCACTGGGTGGCCTGCCACGCGGTCCCATGATCATTGACGCCCACACCCACATCTTCCCGCCAGAGGTGGTCGCCAACCGCGAGGCGTTCCGGGCCAGGGACGCTCTCTTTGACACCCTCTACCGGAACCCGCGGGCCCGCCTGGCCACGGTCGAGGATCTCCTCCAGGAGATGGACCAGGCCGGGGTCGCCGTGGCCGTGGTCTGCGGCTTCGGCTGGGCCGACCCCGGTCTCTGCCAGGCCCACAACGACTACCTCATCGACTGCGTCCGCCGCTATCCCGACCGCCTGATCGGCTTCGCCGCCATCCAGCCCCTGGCCGGACCGGCCGCCCTGGCCGAGGTCGAGCGCTGCCGGCGGCAGGGGCTGCGGGGCATCGGGGAGCTTATGCCCCACGGTCAGGGCTACCACCTGGACGACAGTCACCTGCTGGCGCCGCTGGCCGAGGCGGCCATCGCCCTGGGCATGCCTATCCTCACCCACACCAGCGAGCCGGTCGGCCACCTCTACCCCGGCAAGGGCGAGGTCACCGTCCGGACCGTCTACCACCTGATCCAGCACTTTCCCGACCTGGTGCTCATCTGCGGCCACTGGGGAGGAGGGCTGCCCTTCTACGAACTGATGCCCGAGGTCCGGGCGGCCGCCCGCCACGTCTACTACGACACCGCCGCCTCGCCCTTCCTCTACGAGCCGCGGATCTACCGGATTGCCGTGGACCTGGTGGGGGCCGGGAAGATCCTTTTCGGCAGCGACTTCCCCCTGCTGCGGCAGCGCCGCTGTCTGGCCGAGGTCCGGCAGGCCGGGCTGCCGGCCACGGTGGTGGACCAGATCCTGGGCGAGAACGCCCGCCGCCTGTTCGGCCTGGACGGCGCCACCGATCCGCCGTTGGAGACGCACCATGGCTGAAGCGCCCGAGAGCACCCTGCGCACCTTCGTCGCCATCGGCCTGCCGGAGGAGATCATCGCCGTTCTGACCGAGACCCAGCAGCGGCTGCAGCGGGCGGCCGAACGTCGGGGGCTTCTCCCCCGGGCCCTGAGCGCCATCCGCTGGGTGGCCCCCGAGGGAATGCACCTCACCCTGAAGTTCCTGGGCGCCACCCCGGCCAGCCAGGTGCCGCTCATCGTCGAGCGACTGCAGGCCGAACTGGCCCCTCTCGCCCCGTTCACCCTCCGGCTGGGCGGGTTTCACGCTTTCCCCAGCCTCCATGTGCCGCGCGTCCTCTTCGTCGAGGTCGACGGCGACCGGGCCGCCCTCTTCAGCTGTCAGGCGGCTGTCGAGGCGGCGCTCCGCCCGCTCGGCTATCCGTCGGAGGAGCGGCCCTACGTCCCGCATCTGACGCTGGCCCGGGTGGGCGAGCGGGTCGGGCTGGTGGATAAACGGCTGCTGGGGGAGGTGGTGAGCCGGGCCAAGCCCCCGCCCGCGCTCCCCTTCGCTGTCGAGAGCGTCCACCTGATGCAGAGCGAGCTGCACCCGACCGGCGCCCGCTACACCCGTCTGGCCACGGTCCCGCTGGGACGGAGGGTGAGGCAGACGGACGGTCAGGATTGAGCCGAGGCGATCTCGGCCAGGCGCTCGGCGAGGAGGCGGTTGACCACCGCCGGGTTGGCCCGGCCCCGGGTGGCCTTCATCACCTGACCGACCAGAAAGCCCAGGGCCTGTTTCTTGCCGGCCAGGTAGTCCCGGACGCCCTGGGGGTTCTCGGCCAGGACCCGTTCGATGATCGGCCGGAGCTCGGCCTCGGCGCTGATCTGGGCCAGCCCCTTTTCGGCCACGATCGCGGCCGGCGGGCGACCGGTCTGGAACATCTCTTCAAAGACCGTCTTGGCGGCGGTCAGGCTGATCGTCCCCTGGTCCACCAGCCGCAGGAGGTCGGCCAGGAGGGCGGGCCGCAGCGGCGTCTGCTCCAGCTCCCGGCCGGTGGCGTTGAGCAGGCGGAAGAGCTCGCCGGTGATCCAGTTGGCCACCGTCTTGGGGACCGGGTAGAGCCGGACCGTCTCCTCGAAGAAGTCGGCCACCGCCTTGCTGCTGGTGAGCAGGCTGGCGTCGTAGGCCGAGAGACCGTACTGGGTCATAAAGCGCTCCCGGCGGGCGGCCGGGAGTTCCGGCAGCCGCGTCCGGATCTCCTCGATCCAGGCTCGACTGAGGACCAGCGGCGGAATATCCGGCTCGGGGAAATAGCGGTAGTCGTGGGCGAACTCCTTGGTCCGCTGGCCGACCGTCACCCCCCGGGTCTCGTCCCACCCGCGGGTCTCCTGCTCGACCTGGCCGCCGCTCGCCAGGACCCGGATCTGCCGCTCGATCTCGTACTGGAGCGCCCGCTCAACCGCCCGGAAGGAGTTCATGTTCTTGACCTCGACCTTGGTGCCGAAGGTCTCGGCCCCGACCGGGCGGACCGAGACGTTGGCGTCGCAGCGGAAGGAGCCCTCCTCCATCGAGCCCGAGGAGACGCCCAGATACTGCAGGACCGCCCGCAGCGTCCGCAGGAAGACCGCCGCCTCGGTTGCCGAGCGGAGGTCGGGCTCGGTGACGATCTCGATGAGCGGCACCCCGGCCCGGTTCAGGTCCACCAGGGTATAGGCCCGGCCGTCCGGGCCGAGGTGGTGGCTGAGCTTGCCGGTGTCCTCCTCCAGATGGACCCGGCGGATGCCGATGCGCCGGCGCTGGCCCTCCACCTCGATCTCCAGGTAGCCGTGCTGGCAGAGCGGCAGATCGTACTGCGAGATCTGGTAGCCTTTGGGGAGATCGGGGTAGAAGTAGTTTTTGCGGTCGAAGCGGCTGAACTCGGCGATCGTGCAATTGAGGGCCAGACCGGTCATCACCGTGAACTCGACCGCCCGCCGGTTGGGCACCGGCAGGGTGCCCGGCATTCCCAGACAGATCGGGCAGACCCGCGTGTTGGGAGGCGCGCTGGCGTAGTCCCGCGCCCGACAGCCGCAGAACATCTTGCTCTCGGTGAGGAGCTGGGCGTGTACCTCCAGACCGATAACCGCTTCGTACTCCATGCCTCCACACCCCTCAGGTCGCCGCCCGCAGCCGGGCCACAAAGCGCCCCATCCGGTCGAGAGCCTCGCTGAGATTGCGCACCGAGGTCGCGTAGCAGCAGCGGACATGGCCCCGGCCCGCCGCCCCGAAGGCGCTGCCGGGAACGACCGCCACCCGCTCCTCGCGCAGCAGCCGCTCGGCGAACTCCTCATCGCTCAGGCCCAGGTGGTCCACCCGCGGGAAGGCGTAGAAAGCCCCCAGCGGCTCGTGACAGGGCAGGCCGATCTCGTTGAGACCGCTCACCATCAGCCGCCGGCGCCGGTCGTACTCGGCCACCATCTCCTGGACCGCCGCCTCGCCGTGGCGGAGGGCCTCGAGCGCCGCCTTCTGGGCCATAATGGGCGCGCAGAGGGCGGTGTACTGGTGGATCTTCACGATCCCGCCGACGAGGTCGCGGGGCGCGCAAAGATAACCGATCCGCCAGCCGGTCATGGCGTAGGCCTTGGAGAAGCCGCCCAGCAGAATCGTCCGCTCCCGCGCGCCCGGCAGCGCGGCCAGGCAGGTGTGGGCGACCCCGTAGACCAGCCGGTCGTAGATCTCATCGCTGATGAGCAGGAGATCGTGCTGCTCGGCCAGCCGGACGATCTCCTGGAGAACCGGCGCTCCCAGAACCGTGCCGGTCGGATTGTTGGGATTGCCCAGGAGGATCGCCTTGGTCCGGGGGGTGATGCGGGCGGCCAGATCGGCCGGCTGGACCTGAAAGCCGGTCGCGGCCGTGGTCGGGACCGGGACCACCACCCCGCCGGCCAGGAGCGTGCACGGGGCGTAGGAGACGTAGCCGGGGTCCAGGACCAGCACCTCATCGCCGGGGTCGAGCACCGCCCGCAGGGCCAGGTCCAGTCCCTCGGAGACGCCGACCGTGACGACGATCTCGCTCTCCGGGTCGTAGGCGACCCCGTAGCGACGGGCCAGGTGGGCGGCGATGGCCTGGCGGAGCTCGGGCAGCCCGGCGTTCGCGGTGTACATCGTGTAGCCGCGCTCGAGGGCGTCGATGGCCGCCTCGCGGATGTGCCAGGGGGTGGCGAAGTCGGGCTCGCCCACCCCCAGCGAGATCACGTTGTCCAGGCGGCTGATGAGGTCGAAGAACCGTCGGATCCCCGAAGGGGGGATGGCCTGGACCCGCTGGGCCAGGTACGAGGAACGACGCGCCGCCGGGCGCGGGACAGAGGTCCTCGTCGTCATCGGTCGCTCCCGGTGTGGGGGTCATTGGCCCTAGGGTGTGATCGGCAATCGCGTGGCCTCATCGTGCTCCAGGAAGAGGAACCCGTCCTCTTTGTAGCGTTTGAGCATAAAGTGGGTCACCGTCCCCTGCACCCCTGGCAGGGGCGCCAGCTTCTCGGCCACAAAATTGGCGATCTCGCGCATCGAGCGGCCGACCACCTGCACCGCCAGGTCGTAGGCCCCGGAGACCAGGTAGACCGACCGGGTCTCGGGGAAACGGGCGATGCGCTGGGCCAGAGCGTCGAAGCCCACGTCGCGCTGTGGGCTCACCTTGACCTCGATGAGCGCCAGGATGAGGTCCTCGCCGGCCTTCTCCCAGTGGACGACGGCCTTGTAGCCGACGACCAGCCCGCTCTCCTCCGCCTGGCGCAGGACCTCCTCGACCGTCTCCCGGGGCACGCCCAGCATGCGGCCGATCTGACCGGGGTCGGCCCGGCCATCGCGCTCGACGATCTCCAGGATCTGCCGCCGCAGCGCCTCCATCCGGTCCCTCCTAAGGCAGCTGCAGCGAGGCGGCCTCGCCGAGGTTCAGCCGGGCGCCCGCGCCCGTGACCGTGGCCTGCGGGCCGACGATGCTGCCGCGCAGCAGCGCCGACTGGATAGTGGCCGCCTCGCCGATGATGCTATCGCTCACCACCGCCTCCCGGATCGTGGCGCCGGGGCCGACGGTCACGTAGGGGCCGACGACCGCCCGCACGATCCGGCTGCCCGGGGCGATGGCGACCGGCGGAACGATGACCGCCTGCTCCTGGTCGCCGGCCACCGCCCCTCCGCCGCGCTCCAGGAGCGTCCGGTTGGCCTGGAGCAGGGCCTCGACCGTGCCGCAGTCCACCCAGAGGTCCACCGGCTCGGCGCGCAGGCGAGCGCCCTGGTCCACCATCCACTGCAGGACGTCGGCCAGGTAGTACTCGCCGCCGCGGGCCAGCCCCTGGGCCATCACCGCCTCGATCCCGGCGAAGAGCCGTCGCCAGTCGCGGAGGTAGTAGGCGCCGACCACCGCCAGGTTGGAGAGGGGATCCTGCGGCTTCTCCACCAGCCGGCGGATGAGGCCGTTCTCGACCACCACCACCCCGAACCGGCGGGGGTCGTCGACCGGCTGGACGTAGACAACGCCATCGGCGTCGGTCCGCTCCAGCCGGCCCCAGTCGGCCTCGATGATCGTGTCGGCGGCGAAGAGAATGAGCACCGGCTCGTCGATGTACGGGCGGGCCAGCCAGACGGCGTGGGCCTGGCCTTTGAGCTCGGTCTGCTCCAGAAAGACGGCCGGCACCGGATAGTGCTGACGGACGTAGGCCGCGATCTGGTCGCCCAGCCAGCCGACGATGAAAATGTACTGGCTGACCGGGAGCCCCTGCAGCCGGTCCAGGACGTGGGCGATGACCGGTTTGCCGGCCACCGGCAGAAGCGGTTTGGGCCGGGTGAAGGTGTGGGGGCGCAGGCGCGTCCCCAGCCCGGCCAGCGGCAGCACGACTTTCATCCGGCGGGCCTCCGGAGACGTCCCAGGGCCTGTTCCAGGGCGTAGCCCACGTGCAGGAGCCGCTCCTCGCCCCCCGGCGGCCCCAGGAGCTGCAGCCCCACCGGGAGCCCGTCGGCCAGCCCGCAGGGGACCACCAGCGCCGGAATGCCGGCGATGTTCACCGTCACCGTGAAGACATCCGAGAGGTACATCGCCAGCGGATCGGCCAGGCGCTCGCCCAGGCGGAAGGCCACCGTCGGGCAGGTGGGGGCCAGGAGGAGGTCGAAGGCGGCGAAGGCCCGGTCGAAGTCCTGTTTGATGAGGGTCCGGACCTTCTGGGCCTGGAGGTAGTAGGCCTCGTAGTAGCCGGCCGAGAGGACGTAGGTGCCCAGCATGATCCGGCGCTTGACCTCGGGGCCGAAGCCGCGCCCCCGGGTGCGGGCGACCATGGTCCAGACATCGCCATCGCGCAGCGAGAGACCGTAGCGCACGCCGTCGTAGCGGGCCAAGTTGGCGCTGGCCTCGGCCGGGGCGATGATGTAGTAGGCGTCGAGGGCGTAGCGGGTGTGCGGCAGGCTGGTCTCCTCGATGACCGCCCCCATGGCCGCCAGCTGCTGGAGGGCCCGGGTGATGGCCGCCCGCACCCCCGGCTCGATCCCCTCTCCATGGTACTCGCGGGGCAGCCCGATCCGCAGGCCCCGGACCTCGGGGACCAGGGCCCGGGTATAGTCGGGCACCGGCCAGTCGAGCGAGGTCGCATCCAGCGGGTCGTGGCCGGCGATGACGTTCAGCAGCAGCGCGCAGTCGGTGACATCCTTGGTCATCGGTCCAATCTGATCGAGCGACGAGGCGAAGGCCACCAGCCCGTAGCGCGAGACGCGGCCGTAGGTCGGCTTCAGCCCGACGATCCCGCAGAAGCTGGCCGGCAGGCGAACCGAGCCGCCGGTATCGGAGCCCAGAGCGCCCAGGGCCATATCGGCCGCCACCGCTGCGGCCGAGCCGCCCGAGGAGCCGCCGGGCACGCGGTCCAGGGCCCAGGGGTTGCGAGTCGGAAAGAAGGCCGAGTACTCGCAGGACGAGCCCATGGCGAACTCGTCCAGATTGGTCTTGCCGATGATGATGGCGCCGGCCGCCTTCAGGCGGCGGACGACGGTGGCGTCCTCGACCGGGACGAAATTCTCCAGGAGGCGGGAGGCGCAGGTGGTGCGCAGGCCGGCGGTCAGGATATTGTCCTTGACGGCGAGAGGAGCGCCGGCCAGGGGACCCAGCGGTTCGCCGCGCGCCCGGGCGGCGTCGATGGTCCGGGCCGCCTCCAGAGCGCTGTCGGCGGCGACTGTAAGGTAGGCCCGGACTGCCGGGTCGCGATCCTGAATCGTCTGCAGGACGGTTTCGGTCAGTTCGACCGCCGAGACCTCGCCCCGGCGCAGGGCGGCGACTGCCTCGTGGATGGTCAGTTCGGCCCAGGTCATGGGGTCACCGGGAACTCTTCGAAGACTGGCGGCACTTTAAAGAGATTCTCCTCGGTCTCCGGGGCGTTGGCCAGGGCCAGGTCGGGGGCCAGCGACGGACGGCTCTCGTCCTCCCGCAGCACCGTCTGCCGGGGGATCACCTGGGCGGTGGGCGGGATCTGGCGGGTGTCCAGTTCCTGGAGGACGGCGACGTGGCCCAGGATGCTCGACAGCTGCTGCTGGAAGAGCGCGATCTCGTCGGCGGTCAGTTCCAGGCGCGCCAGAAGGGCGATATGCTCGACATGGGCGCGGTCCAGATGCATGGCGTGCCTCACCTCGGTACTGGCCGGGCCGTCCGGGCTGGCGGCCCCTCACGCCGGCTCTGGGCACATCTCAGACCAGCCTCAGGACCAGCGCGGGGCGGCGGGGCCGTATTCTCACAGGGCCAGCGGCCGCGCGTCCTAGAGTGTAGCACGGGGGGAGAGGAGACGCAACCGGGGCCCGCCGGCACCCGCCGGCAGCCCGGTCGGACCGGGCCCCTCTTTCTCACCGCCGTGGGGCCGGTCCACGGCGTGGACTGGAAACAAAGCCGGCCCGGCCGGGAGACCGTTCAGACCTGGACATCCTGGGGGTAGCCGGTCACGACGGCCCGTCAGACCGGGCTCTGGCGCCGCCGTTCACCACAGTGGAGGGGCAGACAGTCTCAGGGAAGGCTGGTTTTCTGATCGTCTGTTGACGGGCTGAGCGGGCTGGTCGTATAATTGAAACAGCGCCGACGTAGCTCAGCGGTAGAGCAAGTGTTTCGTAAACACTAGGTCGAGGGTTCGAATCCCTCCGTCGGCTCCCCGCCGGCCCCGCCCCCACGGGGCTTTTTTGGTGACGAGCAGCCACTAGGGCCTGTTTTCAATGGACATGCCTGATCCAAATCATAATGCACGCAATCGTCCAGAGGGCGCGATAGCTCTCGCGCCGCTTATCGTAACGGGT
>CACRXC010000116.1_pt1 | contig 44623 bp, 42 predicted proteins | sample 5377091 | NCBI WGS metagenome assembly CACRXC01 (sample SAMEA6061845, study PRJEB28556) | metagenome | reverse complement strand
ACCGGTGCCCACGGCGACGCCGGTGGCGCCGGCCACGCCCACCCCGGCGGCCGTGGCTGCGGCGGTCGGGACACCCCGGCCGGCGCCGACCACCGTCCCCCTGCCGACGGCGGTGACCATTCCGGTCCGGGTCTCTGACCGCTACCGGGTCGGGCCGTTCGCCGTCCCGCGGACGCTCCAGGGGCCGCCGGGCTTTCAGGTCACGGTCTTCGCCGCCGGGCTGGGGCCGGTCCGCTGGCTGGCCTTCAGCCCGCAGGGCGACCTTTTCGTCACCGTCCCCCAGGCAGGACGGGTCCTCATCCTGCCCGACCGCGACCACGACGGTGTCGCCGACCGCATTCTCTCCTTCGCCGACGGCCTCGACCGGCCGCACGGCATCGCTTTTCTCCAGGGAAGCGTCTACATCGCCGAGACAGGGCGGGTCTTGCGGCTGACCGACACCGATGGCGACGGCCTGGCCGACCGGCGGGAGGTCGTGGTGGCCAACCTGCCCCGCAGCGGCGGCCACTGGACCCGGACCATCGTCGTCGGGCCCGACGGGCGGCTCTACGTCTCTATCGGCTCCTCCTGCAACGTCTGTCGCGAGGCCGATCCGCGCCGGGCGGCCATCGTCCGCTACAACCCCGACGGCTCGGGGGAGTTTCTCTTCGCCCGGGGGCTGCGTAACAGCGTGGGGGTCACCGTCCATCCCCAGACCGGCGAGCTCTGGGCCGCCGATAACGGTCGCGACTGGCTGGGCGACGACCTCCCGCCCGAGGAGGTCAATATCGTCCGCGAGGGGCGGCATTACGGCTGGCCCGACTGCTACGGCCAGCGGGTGGTGGACCCCGAGTTCGGGACGCCCGAGTTCTGCGCCACCACCGAGCCGCCGGTCATCGAGATGCCGGCTCACTCGGCGCCGCTGGGGCTGGTGTTCTACACCGGCGCCCAGTTCCCGTCCGAGTACCGGGGCAATCTCTTCATCGCCTTTCACGGCTCCTGGAACCGGACCGAGCCCACCGGCTACAAGGTCGTGCGGGTGCCGTTTGTCGCCGGCCGGCCCGGTCCGGTCCAGGATTTCCTGACCGGCTGGCTGGTCGGGCGGACGGCCTGGGGGCGGCCGGTGGCGCCGCTGGTCGGGCCGGACGGCAGCCTGTACCTCACCGACGACCAGGCTGAGGCGGTCTACCGGATCACCTACGCCCCGACCGCCCGCCGCTGAGCGGCGCTACTCGAAGACAATGACCCCCCGTGCCACCTCGCCGGCCTGCAGAGCCCGGAAGGCCTCGTTCACCTGGTCGAGGGTGAAGCGGTGGGAGATGAGTTCGCGCAGTTTGAGCCGGCCGGCCCGAAAGAGGTCGAGAAGACGCGGAAAGTCCACCGCCGGCCGGGCGTTGCCGTAGGCGGTGCCCATAAGAGTCCGGGCGGTGCGCATCAGGCCGACCGCGTTCAGGCTGACCTCGGCCTCCTCGGGGGCGACGCCGACCACCACCGCCACTCCCCCCTTGCGGGTGGCCTCGTAGGCCTGCAGGATGGTGGCCGGATGGCCGATGACCTCGAAGGCGTAGTCCACGCCGTAGCCGTCGGTCAGATCGCGGGCCCGGCTGACCACGTCCTCCCGGCTGGCGTTGATGAGATGGGTGGCCCCGAACTGACGGGCCAGTTCCAGTTTGTGGTCGCGAAGGTCGGCGGCGATGATCCGGGCCGCCCCGACCAGCGCCGCCCCCTGGATGACGTTCAGGCCCACCCCGCCGCAGCCGATGACCAGGACGCTGGACCCCGGCTCGACCCGGGCGGCGTTGATGACCGCCCCGACCCCGGTGGTCACCCCGCAGGCGATGAGGGCGGCGCAGTCGAGGGGAACGTCCGGCGGGATGGGGACGACGTTGGTGACCGGCACGACCGTGCGCTCGGCGAACGAGCCGATGCCGGTGAACTGGTGGATGAGGGTATCGCCCCGGCGCAGGCGCGGGCCGCGCATGGCCACCCGCGCGCCCGGAGCCGGGGTGCAGAGGTAGGGCTGACCCCGGCGGCAGAAGAAGCACTCGCCGCACTTGTTGCCGAAGGCCAGGATAACATGGTCGCCCGGTCGGACGCTGGTCACGCCGGGCCCCACCGCCTCGACCACGCCGGCCGCCTCGTGCCCCAGGACCAGGGGCAGTTGCGACCAGGTGTCGCGCTCCCAGTGGTGGTAGTCGGAGTGGCAGACGCCGCTGGCCACGATCCGCACCTGGACCTCGCCGGGCTCGGGCTCGGGCAGGTCGACCTCTTCGATGACCATGGGGGTCCGCCGCTGGTAGAGGACGGCTGCACGCATCCGCACGGTACTCCCCTCCGCTGACCGGGCGGCCGGGCGCCCGGTGAGAGTTGCCAGTCGAGGGCCGCGTTCGGCCCCGGCGGGGCCATGATAGCGCAAAGTGGGCGGCCGTGGGCCGATCAGACCGGGTCGGTGGCCCGGAAGGCCGGACCAGTCAGCAGCAGCAGCCCCACAAGCGTGAGGCCGCCGCTCACCCACAGGGCGCCGCTCACTCCCAGGCTTTCGGCGATGACCCCGGCGGTGGCCGGGCCCAGCGTCATCCCGGCGGCGTAGACCGCCTGATAGACCCCCATGGCGGTGGCCCGCTCGTGCGGGCCGACCACCCGCAGACAGGCGCCCATCAGGCTGGGGAAGGCCAGTCCCCGACCCAGTCCGCCGACCGCCTGGACGACCAGCAGCAGGCCGAAGTCGCTGACCAGCGGGGTGAGAAGCGGGCTCAGGGCGGCCAGGACCAGCCCGCCGCTGACGATCTGACGGTCGCTCGCGTGTCGGGCCAGCGGGACCAGAGCCAGGGCGGCCAGGGTGTAGGCCAGAAGCATGGCGGTGGTCAGCAGCCCGACCTCGGCCGGGCCCAGGCCCAGGCCGGCGGCGTAGACCGGCACGAAGGCGTAGCTGGCCGCCCAGAACGAGTACTGCCCCAGGGCGGCGATGGTGGCCAGGAGCAGCAGGGCCGGCTGGCCGCCGGCCCGCAGGAGAGCCCGCCAGGAGGGTGTGGTCGGGGCGCTGGCCGGCGGTCGCTCCGGGGTCAGGGCCAGGACCAGCGTCCCCAGCCCGCCCAGGGCGACCCCGACCAGGAAGGGCGTGGTCCAGCCGCCGACGGCGGCCAGTTTGCCCCCGGCGGTGGTGGCCACCAGCTGAGCCAGCCCGCTCAGGAACGAGGCCGTGCCCATCGCCCGCGTGGTGGCGCTGGCCGGAAAGTAGCCGGCGAAGAGGACGCTCAGGACGACCCAGGTGGCAGCGCTGACGCCGGCCAGCCCTCGTCCCACCAGGAGCCACCCGGCGGTTGGGGCCAGGGCCAGGACGAGGTTGCTGAGGGCGGCCGTGGCCAGACCGGCCAGGGCGAAGGGTCGCCGGCGGCCCAGGCGGTCGGCGGCCAGGCCGATGGGCACGCGCAGCAGCAGCTGGCTGAAGCCGTAGGAGGCCACGATCAGCCCGACCAGACTGAGCGAGGCCCCCAGAGCCCGGGCGTAGAGCGGCAGGATCGGGACGTAGACGTAGAGGGCGGCCCAGTAGAGGACGAGCGCCAGGCTGGCCGCCACCAGCGCCGGGTCGAGCCGGCGCAGACGTCCGTGGGGGCGGGCCAGAACCGGTCTCATCAGGCCAGCGGCGGCCGTCGCCCGCTCCAGGGCGTGGCCTGGCTGTAGAGGTGGCCGACCCGCAGGACCACGGCCTCGCTGTCGGCCGGCCCGACGATCTGGAGGCCGACCGGGCGGCCATCGGGGGTGAAGCCGGCCGGGACCGAGAGGGCCGGCAGGCCGGTGAGGTTGAAGAGGTTGGTGAAGCGGGTCAGGGCCAGGCGGGTCTCGACCGGCCCGCTGGGCAGCGCGATCTCGCGGGCGCCGATGGGCGGCGCGGCCGCCGGCGTGGTCGGGAGAACCAGGAGATCGACGGTGGTGAAGAGCGCCCGCATCGCCGCGATCAGCCGCCGGCGGGCCTGCTGGGCCCGCAGGTAGTCGGCGGCCAGAATGGTGGCTCCGGCCTCCAGACGGGTCCGCACGTCGGGGCCGTAGGCGTCGGGGTCGGCGCGCAGACGGTCCCAGTGGACGGTCGCCGCCTCGGCCATGATGATGAGCGGGTTGGTGGCGGCGATGAGGTCGGCGTCCGGCAGAGAGACCGGCTGGACGGTGGCCCCCAGATCGGTCAGGGTGCGCAGGGCCTGCGCAAAGGCCGCCGCCACCGCCGGCTCGACATCGTCCCAGGGCGCCCCCTCCGGCCGGCCCAGCCGCAGCCCCTGCAGATCGCCCGCTGTCTCCAGGGCCGGCCGCGCCAGCGGCGGAAGGCCCACCGTGGCGGGATCGGCCGGGTCGGGCCCGGCCATTACCTCGAGAAGCAGGGCCACATCGGCGACTGTCCGGGCCATGGGGCCGACATGGTCAAGCGACCAGGCCAGCGGATACACACCGGCCCGGCTGATCCGGCCGAAGGTCGGCTTGAGGCCGACGACCCCGCAGAGGGCCGCCGGGATGCGGATCGAGCCGCCGGTGTCAGTGCCGACCGAGCCCGCGCCCATGCCGGCGGCCAGGGCCGCCGCCGAGCCGCCCGAGGAGCCGCCGGGGATGCGGGTCGGGTCCCAGGGGTTGCGGGTCGGACCGAAGTGGGGGTTGTCGTTGGTGACGCCGAAGGCCCATTCGTGCAGGGCCGCCTTGCCCAGGAGGACCGCTCCGGCGCTCTTGAGCCGGTGGACCACCGTGGCGTCGGTCGTGGGGACGTGGCGCTCGGTCAGGGCGCTGCCGTAGGTGGTGCGCACGCCGGCGGTGTCGATGAGGTCCTTGAGGGTCATCGGCACGCCCAGGAGCGGAGGGACCGGTTCGCCCCGGCCCCAGCGCTCCTCGGCCGCCCGAGCGCTGGCCAGGGCCATCTCGGCGGTGACGGTCAGGAGGGCGTTGAGGGTCGGGTTCAGCCGTTCGATCTGCTCCAGACAGGCCCGGGTCACCTCGACCGGCGAGAGGGCGCGCTGCTGGTAGAGCCGTCGGAGATCGGTGAGGCTGAGGAAGGGCAGGTCGGTGGCGGCCACGGCGCTCCTCTACAGGCGAGGGTTATGGTACAGAACGGGCGGCTCGTCGGTCGGGCGCAGGCCGGCCTGCCGCAGCCGGGCGGCCCGCTGCCGCAGGTCGAGCACCGCCCGGGCCACGGTCGTCTCCCGCGCGGCCGGCGGCGGCAGGTCGGCCCACTCGACCAGCGTGTGCAGGTGGACCAGGTCCGCCTCGGTGATGGTCTCCGGCGCCAGCGGATACTCGCGCATCGTCGGTCTCCTCAGAGGGTGGCCGGGCCGACCTCGAACCAGACGGTGCCGGTCCAGTGCCCGCCGGGGGGCACGACGATCAGCCCGGCGTCGAGCCCGCGCTCCTGCAAATTGGGCGCGTCGGTCGGGCAGGTGTAGGGCTCGAAGCAGAGGGTCGGCCGGTGTGGGGGAGCGTAGACCACCCACTCCCGGAACTGACTGTCGGCCCGGACGGCGACCTGGGCCGAGGCCTGGGGGTCCACCAGCCGGCAGAGGCTGCTGCCGTCCTCCAGCCGCTCCAGGCGCGTGTAAACGTCGTCCAGGTAGACCTCATCGAGGGGGCGCAGCTGGCGGAAGTCGCGTTCCGGCGGGACCGGGATCACCTCGCCGGTCGGCAGGAGTTCGTCGTCCAGCCGCCACTGGTGGCCGGCCGGGATCTGAATGAGGCAGTCCTGACGCCGGCCCTCGGGGACGATGGGCAGGGCGAAGTAGGGGTGGAGGCCGAAGCCCATCGGCATCCCGTGCTCGCCGTAGTTGTGGACGTCGGCGGTGATCTCCAGCCGGGGGCCGCGCAGACTGAATATGAGAGCCAGGGTAAAGGGGAAGGGGTAACATTCGGCGAAGACCGGATGGTCGGTGTGGGCGATCTCGGTCGTCAGGCTGGCGCTGCCCTGGGTGGCGGTGGCGGTCACTCGCCAGGGGAGATCGCGCACCAGGCCGTGGATGTGGTGGCCATGGCTGTGGTTGACCGGGAGATGGTAGGTCCGGCCGGCGAAGGTGAAGCGGGCCTGGCGGATCCGGTTCGGGAAGGGGAAAAGAACCGGGGTGCCGTAGCTGCTGGGAGCCCGGCGGATCTCCTCCGGCGGAGCCATGAGCATAAATTCAAGCGGGCGGCCCCGGATGGGGGCCTGCAGGCTGAGGAGCGTGCTGCCCCAGGCCGGGACGACGGTGGCCTGAAGCCCGCTCTCCCGGTCCTCCAGCCGGTAGACGGTGACCCCCAGGTCGGCTCGGGCCTCGGTGTCGACCGCGAAGCGCTCGGCCATCGGCTCATCCTCCCACGGTCGCTGGCAGCCCGAAAAGGCTCACGTCGAGGCCGAGGGACTGGGCTGTCTGGACGATGGCGTGCCAGGTGGTCTCCGGGACGGGGAGGCCGGTCCGCAGTCGCTCCGCGCGGGTGCGGAACTCGGGCTCGCCCGGCACCAGGACTTCGGCGAAGCCCTCGGCCGGTGGGACCGCCTTGATCCGGGCGACAGTGCGGGCGGCCTCGGCCAGCACCGTCTCGACATCCTGGAAGGCGCCGGTGGCGATGGCCAGGATCAGGACGCCGCTCCGCTCGTAGACCGGGCCGCCCCGTCCCGGCTCGGCGAAGAGGTCCGCGCCAGTCAGGACCCGTCCCAGCAGTTCAACCGCCACCGCCAGCCCGTAGCCCTTGTGCCCGCCGAAGGGCAGGAGCATTCCCCCCTCGTAGTAGTCCCGGGGGTCGGTGGTCGGTCGGCCGTGGCGGTCCAGGATGGCGCCGGGCGGGAGCGGCTCGCCTTTGGCCAGGGCCACCTGGATCTTGCCGGCGGCCACGGCGGTGGTGGCGAAATCGATGATGACCGGCGGGCGGTCTTTGACCGGAAAGCCGATGGCCAGGGGGTTGGTGCCGAAGAGGGGGCGGGCGCCACCGTAGGGGGCGGCGGTGGCCCCCGGGCCGCCGAACCCGCCGGCCACGATCAGGCTGGCGACGTTCTGGGCGGCGGCCATCGTCGGGTACTCGCCCAGCCGGCCAATGTGGGTGCAGCGGACGATGCCCACCGCCGCCAGGCCGTGCTCTCTGGCCTTGCGGACGGCCAGGTCGGTGGCGAAGGCGGCTGAGACCTGGCCGAAGGCCCAGCCACCATCCACCAGGGCCAGGACCGCGCTCTCTTTCTGGACGGTGGGGCGGGCGTCGGGGATGACGTGACCCCGCCGGACCGCCTCGACATAGCTGGGAATGCGGATGACGCCGTGGGAGTCGTGGCCGGCCAGGTTGCTCTCGACCAGGGCCTCGGCCACCCGCTGGGCGATATCAGGGGGCGCCCCGACCCGCTCGAAGATAGCCTGGGTCAGCGCCTGGAGCCGCTCAGCCGGAAAGACCAGCACCGGGGCCTCCTTGGGGAGAGTCGAACCGGGCCCAGTATAGCAGGGTGTGGGGGCGTTGCCAAGATGGTCGGGCTGTCCGGCTGCCTTGACAGGCGGTCGGGAACGGCGCTATCCTAAGAAACGCAGAGCCCTCGCCTGGCCTGCGGAGATTCCACGGGAGGAGTGCGTATGGCCGACAAATTCCGCCTGGAGATCGAGTACTGCGTCCCCTGACGCCACATGCTGCGGGCTGCCTGGATGGCAGCCGAGGTGATGACCCGCTACCCCGATAAGGTCGAGTCGATCACGCTGGTGGCCGGGGTGGGCGGGCGTTTCGAGGTCAAACTCAACGACCAGCTGATCTTCTCCAAAGCCCAGACCGGCCGCTTCCCCGAGCTGAACGAGATCACCAAACCCATCGAAGCCTGGCTGGCAGCCCAGGCGCCCTCGCCGGCGCCGACCTCCTAGCGACCGCCCGCGCCGGGCCATGGCCCCTGGACCTCCCCGGTTCGGGGGCCGCTTTGTGTCCGGTCACTGACGGTGGATTCCGCCGTGGGGGGCCCGGCGCAGGGAGCGGTCCGCTTGACGCACGGGCGCGCTTCGCCCATACTGAGCGCCAGAGCCCGGAGGGCGATCTCTTCCGCGCGAGGTGCCAATGGTCGAGCCCCTGAGGCCGCTGGTCGGCCAGCCGCTCCGCCCCTTTGAAGATGGCCGTCTGGTCCGCGGCCAGGGCCGGTACCTGGCCGATCTGCGCCGGCCGGGGATGGTCCAGCTGGTCCTGGTCCGCAGCCCGTACGCCCACGCCCGTCTCGACCGCCTGGACACCCGGGCGGCGGCCGGCGCCCCCGGCGTCCTGGCGGTGCTGACGGCGGCTGATCTGCCACCAGCCTTCAGCGAGCCGCCGGTGACGGCGAGTGAGACCGGCCAGCTGGTGGCGGCACCGGTCCTGGCCCGTGAGGTGGTGCGGATGGTCGGCCAGCCGGTGGCGGCGGTCGTCGCCGAGACGTTGGCCCAGGCCCTCGACGCCGCCGCGCTGGTTCAGGTGGATTACTCCCCGCTGCCCGCCGTGGCCGACCCCGAGGCCGCTCTGGCGCCCGGGGCGCCGCTTGTTCACCCGGCGCTGGGCACCAACCGGGCCTTCACCCTCCGCCGGGGCGACGCGGCCGCCGCCGACCGGGCCTTCGCCCAGGCCGCGGTCCGGATCCGGCAGCGCTTCACCATCCCCCGGCTGGCCGGCGTGCCGTTGGAACCGGTCGGAGCCCTGGCCGAGTGGGACGCGGCGGCCGGACGGCTCACCGTCTGGTGCCCCACGCAGGCCCCCTGGCGGGTCCACCAGGCGCTGGTTCGCGCGCTGGATCTTCCGGCCGAGCGCGTCCGGGTCATCGCCCCCGATGTCGGGGGCGGTTTCGGCGTCCGCGGCCCGGTCTACCCCGAGTACCTTCTGGTCGCCTGGAGCGCCCGACATCTGGGCCGGCCGGTCCGCTGGCTGGCCACCCGGCGCGAGGACTTTCTGGCCACCCCGGCCAGCCGGGAGACGGTGGTCGAGGCCGAACTGGCAGCCAGCCCGGCGGGACGGATTCAGGGGCTGCGGGTGCGGGCGCTGACCAACCTCGGGGCCTACGCCGGCTCGGAGGGACCGGCCCGGCGCATCGTCGCCCTGCTGACTGGCCCCTACGACATCCCGGCGGCGGCGGTCGAGGTGGCCGGCGTCTACACCCACACCGGGCCGACCGGCGCCTACCGGGGAGCCGGGCGACCCGAGGCCGCCTACATCATCGAACGCCTGGTCGAGACGCTGGCCCGGGACCGTGGCCTGGACCCGGCGGAGGTCCGCCGACGCAACTTCGTTCCGCCCACCGCCTTCCACTACCGGACGGCCCTGGGGACGGTCTACGACAGCGGCCACTACGCCGCGGCCCTCGACCGGGCGCTGGCCCTGGTGGACTACGCCGCCCTGCGGGCCCGCCAGCGGGCTCAGGATCCGGCGCGCGACCGCGAGCTCCTGGGCGTCGGCCTGATGAGTTACATCGAGCCGACCGGCGGCGGCTGGGAGAGCGGCCGGGTGCGGGTCGAGCCCGACGGGCGGGTCGTGGTGGTGAGCGGGTCGGTCCCCCAGGGGCAGGGCCACGCCACCACGTTCGCCCAGATCGTCGCCGACCGCCTGGGCGTGCCGATCGAGGCGGTGGTCGTCCGCCAGGGCGATACCGCCGACGGCCTGCCCGGGATCGGCACCTTCGGCAGCCGGAGCCTGGCCCTGGGCGGGAGCGCGGTGGCGGTGGCGGCGACCGAGGTGGTGGAGCGGGCCCGGCGCATCGCCGCTCACCTTCTGGAGGCGGCGCCGGACGATGTGCGTCTCCAGGATGGGCGCTTCGTGGTGGCCGGCGTGCCGGGCCGGGTGCGGGCGGTGACCTGGGCCGCCGTGGCCCGGGCCGCGCTGAGCGGCGATCTGCCGCCAGATCTCTCTGGTCCTCTCCAGGCCGAGACGCGCTTTGAGGCGCCGGGCGAGGCCTTCGCCTTCGGCACCGGCGTGGCGGTGGTGACGGTGGACCGGGAGACCGGTGTGGTGCGCCTGCGGCGGCTGGCCCTGGTCCACGATTGCGGCCCGGCGGTCAACCCGCGCCTGGTGGCCGCCCAGTTGCACGGCGGGCTGGCCCAGGGAGCCGGCGAGGCGCTGGGCGAGTGGCTGCGCTACGATCCGGAGGGGCAGCTGCTGACCGGTTCGCTGCTGGACTACTGGCTGCCGCACGCCGATGATCTCCCCTTCTTCGACCTGGCCGAGACGGTCACGCCCTCGCCGCTCAACCCGCTCGGCGCCAAGGGGGTGGGCGAGGCCGGGACCATCGCCGCCCCGGCGGCCATCGTCAACGCCGTTCTGGACGCCCTCTGGCCGCTGGGGGTGCGCGACCTGACGATGCCGCTGACGCCCGAGCGCGTCTGGCAGGCCATTCAGCGGGCGGCCCGGCCGGGCGGGGGCGGCTGAGCGCTCTACGAAATGTCAGGATGACCGCGTGGTTGGGAGGAGACGATGCGACTCCAGGGCAAGGTGGCGCTGATCGCCGGCGCCGGGACCAACATGGGTCGGGCGGTGCCCATCCTCTTCGCGCAGGAGGGGGCCCAGGTGGTGTTGACCGCCCGGCGGGCCGAGCCGATGGCCGAGACGGCGGCCTTCATTGTCAGCCAGGGCGGCGTGGCCCACACCATCCAGGCCGACCTAACCCGCGAGGAGGATGTCGAGCGGGTCTTCGCGGTGGTGCGCGAGCGCTTCGGCCGCCTCGACATCCTCTACCACAACGCCGGCGGCTACTTCTCGGCGGAGCACGATGTCGCCCGGCTGGCGCCGGACTTCTGGGAGGGGGCGCTGCGCAACAATCTCCGCACATTCTCCCTGTGCGTCCGGCGGGCGGTGCCGCTGCTGATCGAGAGCGGGGGAGGGGTCATTCTGACGGTCAGCGCCGGCGAGAAGGTCCGGCTGGACAGCAACAGCGCCTACGCCGCTGCCAAGACCGGGCTCATCGGCGCGGCCCGTAACCTGGCCCGCGAACTCTACCGCCACAACATCCGGGTTCACGCCCTCTGTCCGGGGCTCATCTGGGAGCCGCTGCCGCTGGGGCCGGTCGCCCCACCGCCCCGCCGGCTGGAGCGGCTGGGCAGCGCGGTGGACGTGGCCTACGCCGCTCTCTATCTGGCCTCGGACGAGGCGGCCTGGCTGACCGGACTGGTGCTCGACATCGACGGCGGCGACCACCTCTTCGTGGACTCGCCGGTGCGACGGGCGGCCCTGGAGCGGCGCTGATCACTCTTTGTAGGCGACAAAGCCAAAGGCCTCAGGGCGCGGGATCACCCGCCGGAAACCGGCCTCCTGGAGACGGCGGGCGACTCCCCGGGCGATGCGCTGGCCGGCGGGGCTCGTCAGGTCGCCGACGTAGTGGAAGAGGCGTCCCTTCCAGCGCAGCACCCGGTAGAGCTGGCGGTAGAAGGCCCCGGCGTAGAGCTCCCCGGCCAGGCTGAAGGCCGGGGGATCGTGGATGATCCGCGAGAAGCTCTGGTCGGGGAACTCGGCGACGAGGTCGCTGGTGTCGCCGATCCGCTGGACGATCCGGGGGTCCTGGAAGAGCTCCTGCGACCAGGGGTTCTGGCGGGCGATCGCCAGCACCAGCGGGTCGAGTTCGATGGTCACCACCTCCTCGGCCGTGCGGGCGGCGGCGATGGCGGTGTAGCCCAGGCCGGTGCAGGTGTCGAGCACCCGTCCCCGCAGCGGGGCGATGGTCCGCACCTTCCGGGCGGTGTCTTCCAGGGGATCGATGTCCTTGGTCCGGTGCATGGGGATGCCCGAGACCAGGAGCGTCGGCGCGCTGCGGGTGGGGAACAGGCTGTAGACGCGGTTGGTCTCTGTCGAGAAGGCCTCGATGGGCCGGACCTGGCCGTCGGCCACCACAAAGCAGCGGGTGGAGGCGGTCCGGATGGCCGCCAGCGTCTCCCAGTCCAGGAACGTGCCGTCGGGGAACACGACCCCCTCCGTCGTGAGCCGGACGCTCACGCGGTTGCGCCCCAGATCGGGCGAGGTTTCGGCGGTCGTCTGCCCGGCCTGCCGGGCCTGCCAGAGCGGTTCGACCTGGACGTGAGAGAGGACCAGCGCCATCGTCTCACCTTCGGAACACATGTTCCATACAGGGAGTATAGAGGAAAGCGGCGGAGACGGGCCAGGGGAGGGTCAGGCCGGGGTTGCCGGCGCGGCGTCGGCCGGCTGGTCGGGCAGGGCTTCGAGGAAGCGGATGACCTCGCGGGTGATCTCGGAGGGGGTTGAGGCGCCGGCTGTGACCCCGACCCGTTTGACGCCCTTGAGCCAGTCCAGGTTGATGTCGGCCACCGAGGAGATGAGGTAGGCCGGTTTGCCGGCCCGCTTGCGGACCACCTCGACCAGGCGGTTCGAGTTCGAACTGCGCGGGTCGCCGACGACCAGGACCAGGTCGCAGACCGCGGCCGCCCGCACGGCCGCCTCCTGGCGCTCCTGGGTGGCCCGGCAGATCTCGTTGTAGACCTCGACGTGCGGATACTTCTGGCGGATGAGGGCGATGAGGTCCTCGGTGTCCCAGACCGAGAGGGTGGTCTGGGTGAGGACCGCCAGTTTCTCGGCCTGAAGGTCGAGGGCGGCGATGTCGTCCGCGGTCTCGACCAGGATGATCCGGTCGGGGGCCTCGCCAATGACGCCTTCGGGCTCGGGGTGGCCGCGCTTGCCGATGTAGATGATGAAGTAGCCCTGGGCGGCCAGGGCCTTCGCCAGGTCGTGGGTGCGGATGACGTCCGGGCAGGTGGCGTCGACCCAGCGCAGCCCTTTTTCGGTGGCCCGCTGCTTGACCTGGGGGCTGATGCCGTGGGCGGAGAAGATAACGGTGCCGTGGTCGATCTGCTCCAGCAGGCGCAGGCGGTCGGGGCCGTCGACCAGTTCGACGCCGTGGCGGCGGAGGTCCTCCAGAACATAGCGGTTGTGGACCAGCTGGCCCAGGGCGTAGACCGGTCCCTCGGCCTGACGGCCGACCGCTTTGGCGATCGTGATGGCCTTGACCACCCCGTGGCAGTAGCCGCGGGGGGTGATCTTGACAACTTCCATCGGGCTCCTCGGGCGGCGATCTGGCCCGGCGCGCGGTCCCGGCCGGGGCGAGCGACCGGCACGGTTTGATTATAGGCCAGGGCGGGTCCCACGGCAAGGGGAGCGGCCGGCGCTCAGCCGGCCAGCGCCGCCAGGCCGGTCGTCTGACGCAGGAACTGGCGCACCACCCGGTTGAAGGCGCGCGGGCGCTCCAGGTTGGGCAGGTGGCCGGCCCCCTCGATGATCACCGTCTGACAGCGGGGGATCAGCTGGCCCATGGTCCGGGCCACCTCGGGCGGGCTGACCGCGTCGTACTCGCCGGTGACCACCAGGGTCGGGCAGGCGATCCGCGGCAGCAGGTCGGTCGAGTCCGGGCGCTGGGCCATGCCGGCCAGGGCCCCGACCACCCCCCGGACCGGGGTCTGCAGGATCATCCGGCGGACGCGCTCGACCAGCGCGGGGCGGCGGCTCAGCGTATCCGGAGCCAGCAGGCGCGGCAGCATCGCGCTGGCCACCGCCTCGATCCCCTCGTCGATGGCCCGCTGGCTGAGCTCCTCCCGGCTCCGGCGGCGCTCGGGCGTATCGGCGTCGGCCCGCGTGTCGCAGAGAAGCAGCCCTCGCACCCGCTCGGGCCACTGGCGGTAGAAGGCCAGGGCGACGTAGCCGCCCATCGACAGCCCGCCCAGCACGAACTCCTGGATCCCCAGAGTGTCGAGCAGAGCCCGGACATCGTCGGCCAGCAGATCCATCGTGTAGACCCCGTCGGTGGCGGTGGTCCGGCCGTGGCCCCGGAGATCGGGGGCGATGACGCGGAACTCACGGGCCAGCACCCGCACCTGGGGCGCCCACATCTGTCGGTTGAGGGGGAAGGCGTGGAGCAGGACCACCGGCGGGCCGTGCCCCCGGTCGGTGTAGGCCATGATGATGTCCTTGATCCGCCGACGCATCGTCCACCTCCGTCAGAAGCCGCTGGGGAGCGGAATGGTGATGGCCGGCTGCCCGGCCGGCTCGTACCACAGAGTCAGCCCGGTCGCCTCGCGTGGCACCTCGAAGAGCAGGGCCAGGTCCTGGGTCTGGCCGGCGCCCAGGTTGGTCGGCCCGGCGGGGGCGGTCCCCTGGCCGCTGGGCCGGTGGCGGCCCCCCCGACGGTCGTGGAGTGAGAGGGCCTGGGGGTCGAAGCGGACCGGCTGCGGTCCCTGGTTGGCCAGGCGCAGGAAAATGCTCACCAGGGCGCGGTCACCCCGGGTCGTCTTCTGGGCGCCGATGACCGTCAGGACCAGGCTGCCCGTCTGGGCCCGCCGTTCGGCCACCGCCGCCAGGACGCCCTCTTTGCTGAGGATGATGACCTCGTCGCCCGGCGTCCGCGTCACCTCGACGGGCAGCGGGGTCGCTGCCGCCAGCGGTCGGTCGGCCGGCGTGGTCGCCTGCTGGAAGGGTTCGACCGAGAGGGCGCCGGTGGTGGCGAAGAACGCCAGACAGAGGCCGGCCAGGGCCAGCGCCGTCAGGATGCCGCCACAGCCGAGGACACGCCACGACCCCACCGGGACCTCCATGCCGGGCCGGATTATAGCACGTTCGGCGCCGGCCGCGGAGCGGTCAGACGGGAGGACGGTAGCGGTCGGGCTCGCCGGCCTCGGCGTAGGCCAGGTGAACGAGGTCGGGCCAGGTCTCGGCGCCCAGGCTGGCCCGGCAGACGGCGGTCGCCAGGTCCAGCAGGAGCGGAAATCCCCGGTGCTCCTGGAGCGTGCTGTCGGCCAGGGCGATGAGGGCCGCCTCCTCGGCCCGATCGCGGTGGGCGAAGAAGAGAGCGGGCGGCGCCGGCAGAGCGGCGCGGTAGACCCCGACGATGATGGCCGGGCCGACCCGGGCGACGAACTCCTCGAGCAGCGGCCGGTGCCGGCGGCTGTAGTGGCCCTGCGCGACGATCCGCTGGAGAGGAGCGGTGAGGGTGTCGACGATGGCGAACTCCAGCGGTTGGAGGGCGGCCCCCAGGCTCAGCAGCACCTGATCGCTGGTCCGGTGGGCGACGAAGACCCAGCGCGTGTCCTGGAGGAGCTGGTTCAGGAGGGGCAGGCTGGCCTCGAGCAGGCCGGCCGTGCCGGCCCCGGTCAGGAGTTCGTAGGGCACCGGCGATCCCTGGCCGATCCGCCAGCGGGCGGTGGACCGCCCGAGCAGGAGCGCCCGCTCGGCGTAGGCCAGGATCCCCTTGCGGGCCAGGTCGCTCAACCGGTCCGCGGTCGGGCCCAGCAGGTCGCCGCGCCGGGCGCGGGTCTCCAGCAGGTTCAGGAGATCGTCAAGGGTCTGCAGGCCGCCGGCCCGTAGATCACGCCGGAAGAGGCGATGCACCCAGATGCCCTGATCGCCCCGGTAGGAGACCAGGCAGACCCCCAGCTGAACCACCCCCAGCGGCACGGTCTCGTAGACCACGCTCACCCCGGCGGCGGCCTCGACCGCGCCACGGAAGAGGAGCCCGCGCTGGATCCGCTCCAGCAGGGCGGCGGGGGCCCGGTAGACACCGGCCCCCGGCGGCGCTCCCGGTCGGCTCGCCAGGTGAGGAAAGAGGTCCCGCCGGACCAGGTCCTGGGCCGCGCGTTCGTGCGCCAGCGCCTGACACACCTCGTCGGTGAGCCGGCTATAGAGCCCGGCCGGGTCGGGGTCCGCCTGCCAGGTGGTGAGGTCGAGGGCCCGCGACAGCGGCTCGCCGTAGAGGCGCGCGTACTCCTCGTCCAGGATGGGCGGCTGGTCGGGCGCCGCCGGCTGACGGGCGACGGACCGGGTGTCGGTCTCGTCCATGGCCCCTCCGCTGGACAGCGACATTCAGTCTGGTGGTGGTCCGACGGACTGCCTGGCTCGCAGAGCCGCGACCAGCGGCGATGGCAGACGCTGGGCGGCCAGGCGGGCGGCGTACAGGCGGGCCGGGCCGGCCGGGAGGCCGAAGGTGGCGGTGAGCAGTGCTGCGAGCCGGTCGGCCAGACCGCGGTCGGGCGGGCCGTCCAGGCGGGCCCAGACGGCGGCCGCCGGCGCCAGCAGGGCCAGAGCGAAGCGGTTGGCCCGCTCCTCGAGCCAGTCGGGCGTGCCCGCGCCCTCCCACGGGTCGAGCAGGTGGAGGTGGAGGCCGAGCGTGACCCGGTGGAGCAGGGCCGTGATCCGTTCGGCCGGTGTTGGGGGGCGGGCGCCGTCCAGGATCTCCAGGCCGGCCGGGCCGAGGGCGGCCAGGGCGCGCTGCCGTGGCCGCTGGTAGTCCAGCCAGAAGTGGGCGACCTCGTGGGCCAGGGTGAAGCGCTGCTCCGCCGGGTCGAGGTCGCTGTTGACCAGGATGAGACCGTGCCCGCGGGCGGCGATGAGGCAGCCGGCCAGCCGGCGGTCGCTGGGGACCAGCCAGTCGGTGACGCCCAGCCGGGCCAGCCAGTCGGCGACGGTCCGGGGACGAAGGTCCGCCACTGCGACGATGCCGACCGGCAGGACCAGGGGGATCAGCTGGTCGAGCGGGCGGGGGAAGCGGTCATCGGGCGCCGGCCAGAGGCGGGCGATCTCGGTCTGGACGTCGTCCCACGGCTCCACCGGTCAGGCTCCATCACCGGGCTTCGGGGGCTCGCTCGGCCCCTCTTCAGAGGGAGGCTCGGGCAGCTCGCGGGCGGCCAGGAGCCGCCCGCTGGCGCTGGTCGCCTGGGCGGCCAGGGCGGCCTCGGTCACCCGGACCAGGTTGGCCAGGCGGGCCGGGTCGGCCTTGACGTAGCCGGCGATCTGGGCGATGTCCTCGGCGAAGTGATCGGGGCGGGGGCGCAGGCAGAGCGCCAGGCGCGTGAGATCCTGGGGGGTGCAGCCCAGTTCGGCCGCCAGTTGCTCATCGGTCAGGCCACGGAGCGCCTGGTATCGCGCCAGGAGGTAGGCCATAAACTCCGGGTATTCGCGGGCCCGCTGGGCAGCGCGCGCCAGCGGGTCAGGTCGGCGTCGGGGCACGGAGCGTCTCCCCCAGCCGCCGCAACCTCTTCTTAACCCGGTCCTTCGCCCGTTTAACCGCCCGCCGCTGCGCCTCCGGCGGCAGGTGTGCCACCCCCAGAACCTGGGCATAGGCCGCCGTCCGTCGCTCTCCCTGGGCCAGTAAATCCAGGACGGCTCGCTCACACGGGTTGGGGAAGAGGCGGACAAGGCGTGGCCACAGGAAAGAGAGAGAAGAAGAGAGGATCGAGCCGCTGTCGTCGAGGTCGTCGTGGCCGTTCACAGATGTATTCCGCTGCAGGACGGCGGGATCGACGTGGGACAGACGGGCCTGTTCGCGGCGCTCTTTTTTCAGCCGGTTGCGCAGATCGCCTTCGGCCGACATCACCAGATAGGCGAAGAGCCCGCTCTTCTCGGGCTGATAGGTTGTGGGACGGCGGATGAGGGCGAGCAGGGCATCGACGGCGGCGTCGTGGGCGTGTTCGTGGTCGACCCGGTGGCGACGGCGGAGATAGGTGGTCAGGGGGCCGAGGTAGAGTTCGCACAGGCGATGCGAGGCGACACGGTCGCCTGCCAGCAACCGGTAATACAGGGCGACGCCTTCCTCATCGTTGACCAATGCGACCCCCTTGCGCCTTCATGGTCGGTTGATTTCAGTATACCATAAACCCACCGTCCGCCGACCAGAGGGTCAGCGCGAGAGCGCGGTCACGCGCGCGGCCAGGGCGGCGATGCGGTTCAGGTCGTCGGAGGTCAGCCGGACGCCGATGGCGCCGACGTGCTCTTCGACCTGCTCGGGGGTCTTGGCGCCGACGATACAGCTGGTCACGCCGGGGTGGGCCAGCACCCAGGCGATGGCCAGCTGGGTGAGCGTGATCCCTTTCTCGCGGGCCAGACGGGCCAGTTCGTCCACCACCGCCACGTAGCGGGCGAAGGTCTCTCCCTGGAACCAGGGGTGGCGGCTGCGCTCGTCGTCGGGCGGGAAGACGTGGCCGGGCCGGTACTTGCCGGTCAGGAGCCCCTTGGCCAGCGGGCTGTGGGCCAGAAAGCCGATCCCCTCGAGTTGACAGAAGGGCAGGACGTCGCGGGCGGCCTCGCTGTCGAAGATGTTGAACCGATTCTGGACCGACTGGATGGGGTAGAGGGCCCGGGCGGCGGCCAGCTGGTCGCGCGTGAAGTTGGAGACGCCGACGTAGCGGGCCTTGCCGCTCTCATGGGCCTCGGCCAGGCCGGCGATGGCCTCCTCCAGGGCGATGTCCTGGGGATAGCTGTGCAGCTGGTAGAGGTCGACATAATCAGTGCGCAGGGCGCGCAGGCTGTTGTCCAGGGCCTGGCGGATGAGGGTGCGGGTGTAGGGGCCGTAGGAGACCTTGGTGGCGATGAAGACCTTCTCGCGGGGCCAGCCGGCGAGGGCCCGGCCGATGAGGGCCTCTGACCCACGGTAGTACTCGGCGGTATCGATGGCGGTGATGCCCAGCTCCAGGGCGCGGCGGATGGTGGCGATGGCGGTGGCCTCGTCGACGTGCCCCATGCCCCCCCCGATGGGCCAGGCGCCGAACATGATCACCGGGATCTGCGGACCGTTGGCTCCGAGCTGGCGGTACTCCATGGGTCTCTCCTTCCTGCGGCAGGGCCGTCCGTCGGCGACCAGGGCCCCCTCCGCGGGGCCGCCGGCGGTCACGGCGAGCAATCAATAAACAATCGTGTATGTGCATCATAGCCGGCCGCGCGGCAGAAGACAAGTCTGCTATAATCCCCGGTGATGGAAAGTCTGCCGCCCGCCCTCCACCACGCGCTCTGCGCCATCGTCGGCCCCGACGGCGTCCTGGTCGGCCCGGCCGCCCGCCGGGTCTACGCCCGCGACGCCTCGCTGGAGAGCGCCCCGCCCCTGGCCGTCGTCCTGCCCACCACCACCGAACAGGTCAGCGCCCTCGTCCGCCTGGCCGCCGCCCACGGCCTGCCCGTCGTCCCACGGGGCGCCGGCACCGGTCTCTCCGGCGGCGCGGTCGCCGTCCAGGGCGGGCTGCTGGTCGTCCTGACCCGGATGAACCGCATCCTGGCGGTGGATGTGGCCAACCGCACCGCCCTGGTGGAGCCGGGCGTGGTCAACGCCGAACTCAGCCAGGCGGTCGCCCGCTACGGCCTCTTCTACGCCCCCGATCCCTCGAGCCAGCCGGTCTGCACCATCGGCGGCAACGTGGCCGAGAACGCCGGCGGTCCCCACTGCCTGGCCTACGGGGTGACGGCCAACCACGTCCTGGGCCTGGAGCTGGTCCTGGCCGACGGCCGCGTCGTCTGGACCGGCGGCCTGGCCCCCGACCGCCCCGGCTACGATCTGACCGGTGTGGTGGTGGGCTCGGAGGGCACGCTGGCCATCGTCACCAAGGTCCTGGTCCGCCTGCTGCCCCGACCCGAAGAGGTCCGGACCATCCTGGCGGTCTTCGAGACGGTCGAGGCGGCCAGCCAGACCGTCTCCGAGACCATCGCCCAGGGCATCCTGCCGGTGGCCCTCGAGATGATGGACGGTCTGAGCACGCAGGCGGTCGAGCGCGCCATGCGGGTCGGCTTGCCACCGGACGCTGGGGCGGTGCTGCTGATCGAACTGGAGGGCCGGCGTGAGGAGGTCGAGGCTCAGGCCGGGGCGGTGGCGGATCTCTGCCAGCGCCAGGGGGCCCGCCTGGTCCGGACGGCGGCTTCGGCGGCCGAGCGGGCCCGGCTCTGGGCCGGCCGCAAGGGAGCGCGCGGCGCGCTGGGCAAGCTGGCCCCCAACTACTACGTCCATGACGTGGTCGTGCCCCGCAGCCGGGTGCCGGAGGCCCTCCGGCGCATCGGCCAGATCGCCGAACGGTACAGCCTGCCCATCGCCACCTACCTGCACGCCGGCGATGGGAACCTGCACCCCAACATCCTCTTCGACGCCCGCGATCCCGACCAGTTTGAGCGGGCGATGGCTGCCGGGGCGGCCATCGTGGCCATGGCCATCGAGCTGGGGGGCAGCATCACCGGCGAGCACGGGGTCGGGACCGAGAAACGCGCGTTCCTGCCCTGGCTCTTCAGCGCCGAGGATCTGGCCTTTATGGAGCGCCTGCGTCGGGCCTTCGACCCCGACGGGCGACTGAACCCCGAGAAGATCCTGCCCACACCGGGCGGCTGCGGCGAGGTGCGCCGGGCCTCCCGGCTCACGGCCCGGGAGCGCTCGACCCCCGCCCCGGCCAGCGGTCGCCCGTCCTCCTAGGCCTCAGGCGGAGGAACCATGTCCGCGCTGCTCCACGCCCTGACTGGCCGTCGCCCTCCGACCACCCCGGTGCCGATCCTCGCGCCGGCGACGCCGGCGGCCGTGGCCGCGGCGGTCCAGGAGGCGGCCGCCCGTGACTGGGCGCTCCTGCTTCACGGTGGGGGCACGCTGCTGACGCTGGGGGCCGCCCCCCGCCGGGTCGACGCCGTCCTGGACCTCCGCCGGCTGGACCGGGTGGTCGAGTACGCGCCGGCCGACCTCACGGTCACCGTCGAGGCGGGGTGCACCGTGGCCGCCGTCCAGGCCCTCCTGGCCGCCCGGCGGCAGACCCTGCCGTTCGATCCCCCCTGCCCGGAGCGGGCGACCATCGGCGGGACCATCGCCACCAACACCGCCGGCTTCCGCCGGGGGCTCTTCGGGGCGCTGCGCGACCACCTGATCGGCCTGCGGGTGGTCAGCGCGGCCGGTGAGACCATCCGCTCGGGGGGACGGGTGGTGAAGAACGTGGCCGGCTACGATCTGAACAAACTCCACCTCGGCGCCCTGGGCACGCTCGGGGTTATCGTCGAGGCGACGTTCAAGGTCCTGCCAGCCCCGGCCGAGCGGCAGGGCCTCTGGCTGAGCGCCGCCCGCTTGACGACCGTGGCGGCGACGGCCCGGGCTGTCTGTCAGAGCGGCCTGCGGCCGGAGGCGATCCTCATCCTGACCGCCCCGGCGGTGGACCGCCTCGGCGGCGCTCTGCCGGGGGAGGGTCCTGGCCTGCTGGTGGTCTTCAGCGGCCACCCCGCGGCCGTCGCCCGCCAGCTGACCGAGTGCCGGACGCTGGCCGGCGAGGCCGGCCTGCAGGCCCAGCCGCTCTCGCTGGAGACGGTCTGGCCGCGGGTGCGCGACTTCGGCTTCGAGACCGCCGCCCCCGTCCGGCTGCGCGGCGGGTTTCCCCCGGCGACGCTGCCCCAGGTGGTCGCGGCCCTCGGCGCGTGGCCGGCGCTGATCGAGGCCGGGGGAACGCTCCGGGCGCTCGGGCCGGATCTCGTGACCCTGGCGGCTCTCCGCGCCTGGCTGGACCCGCTGCGGGCGGCCCTGACCGGGCTGGACGGCTACCTGGTCCTGGAGAGCGCCCCGCCCGCCCTCCTGCCGGCGCTGGACCCGGAGACGGTCTGGGGGCCGCCGGGGCCCGACGTCGCGCTCATGGCCCGGCTCAAAGCGGCGCTGGACCCGGCGGGCCGTCTCAACCCCGGCCGCTTTGTGGGAGGACTCTGATGCCGCCGCCCGCTCTGCCCAGCCTGGCCACTCCCCACGCTCAGGCGCTCCTCGACGAGTGCGTCCACTGCGGGCTCTGCCTGATGCAGTGCCCGACCTACCGGGTGCTGCGCCTGGAGACCGAGTCGCCGCGCGGCCGGCTCTCGCTGATGCGGGCGGGCGCCGCCGGCGACCTGGCCCTCACCGCCGAGGTGCGACAGAGCCTGGACCTCTGCCTGGTCTGCCGGGCCTGCGAGACCGCCTGCCCGGCCTCGGTCCGCTTTGGGCACCTGATGGAGCTGGCCCGGGCCGACCTCCACCGCCAGATGCCAGCCCGCCTGGACGCGCGGCTGCTCCGCTGGCTGGTCTTCCGAGGGCTGCTGCCCCACCGCCGACCGCTCCAGGCTCTGGCCTGGCTCCTGCGCCTCTATCGTCGGAGCCCGCTGGGCCGCGAGACGGTGCTGGCCTGGGGCGACCGGCTGCCGGGGCCGCTGGGGCGGATCGGCCGGACGCTGGGCCGGCTGGCCCGGCTGGTCCCTGAACAGGTCGGTCGCCCCTTCGATCCGGCCGAGGTGGCGGCCCCGCCGGGCGAGGGGCCGCTGGCGCTGCTCTTCACCGGCTGCGTGATGGGCGCCCTCTTCGGCGACACCCATCGGGCCACCGTGCGGCTCCTCCGGCGCGCCGGCCTCGCCGTGGCCGCGCCGGTCGCGCAGACCTGCTGCGGGGCCCTCCACGCCCACAGCGGCCAGCGCGCGCTGGCCCGGGCGCTGGCCCGGCAGAACCTCCGGGCCTTCGCCGAGACCGGCGCTCTGGAGCGCGACGACGCGGTCATCGTCGTCAACGCGGCCGGCTGTGGCGCCATGCTCAGAGAGTACCCTGATCTCCTGCACGACGATCCGACGCTCCGGCCGCTGGCCGACCGGTTTGCCCAGCGGGTGCGCGATCTCACCGAGGTCCTGGCCGACCGTCTGGACCGGCTGCAGCCGGCCCTGGGGCCGCTTCCCCTGACGGTGACCTACCAGGAGCCCTGCCACCTGGCCCACGCCCAGCGGGTGCGCCAGCCGCCCCGCCAGCTCCTCCAGGCGGTCCCCGGACTTCGGCTGGTGGAGATGGCGGCGGCCGACCGCTGCTGTGGCAGCGCCGGCCTCTACAACCTCCTCCAGCCGGCGATGGCGGCGGTGCTGGGGCGGGAGAAGGCCCAGGCGGTGCTGGCGACCGGGGCGGCGGCCGTGGTCACCGCCAACCCCGGTTGTCTGCTGCAGGTCCAGGCCCACCTGCGCCAGGCCGGAGCGCGGCTGCCGGTGCTCCACATCGCCGACCTGCTCGACCGCGCTCTGCGCCCCTGACCTCAGCGCCGGCCGCTCACCGCCAGGTGGGCCCGGCGCGTCGGCTCGGGCAGACGATAGCCCCGACAGCAACGCAGGACGATCTGGACCGCGGTCTCCAGACTCACCCGGTGGCCGATGGAGACGTAGACCGGCTGGCTGCCCCGACGAGTGCGGACCGCCCGGCCGACGACCTCGTGATCATCGATGATGTCGCTCTGGGCGCCGACCTCCTCGCCGAGCGGCCCGTGCCGACCGGTCAGGAGCGACTTGGCGCAGCCGATGGTGGGGCGGTCGAGCAGCACCCCCAGGTGGCTGGCGATCCCCAGCCGGCGCGGGTGGGCCAGGCCGTGGCCGTCGACGATGAGCAGGTCGGGTTCGACGCTCAGCCGGCGGTAGGCCTCGAGGATGGCCGGGATCTCCCGGAAGGCCAGAAAACCCGGCCGGTAGGGCAGAAGGTCGCCGGCCTCGCCCAGCGCGGTCTCCAGGGTGAGGAGATCGGGGTAGGAGCAGACCACCACCGCCGCCCGGCCCCGGTCGGGGGCGGGAAAGGCGACGTCGACCCCGGCGATGCGCTCGAGTTTTTCAAAGCGGTCCTCGCGGATGACCTTTCGCGCCAGGTCGCGCTGCCAGCGGGCGGCCTCGTGGAAGTCGCGCGGCCAGCGGATGGTGGCCAGCAGCGCCGCCACCCGGTCGGCCGGGGTGAGGGGGGCCGCGGGATTCATCGGCCAGCCCTCAGCGGGGATCGGCCGTCGCCCGCCAGTCCACGACCGTGGGGGGACTGCTCGGCGCCCGCCGGTCGCCGGCCGCCGGCGCCGGGGCGCGGACCGACCAGTAGCGGGTCAGCAGCCGGATGAGCGGCGCGACTTCCCAGTCGGCCAGCCAGGGGAGGATGGCTTGCAGAAGAAAAGTGTCCAGAACCGTGGCCCGCTGCCGCACGATCATCGCGCTGCCCCCCGCGCACCGGGAGGAGGGCCTGGTGCAACTTCGGTGCCGGGGTGGCCGGGAGACGCACCGCTCGCCTTTCTGGCCGTCAGGCGGCCGGCAGGTCAGCCAGCGTCTCGGCGATGATGGCCACGGCCTCGTCGACTTCGGCCTCGGTGAGAATGAGGGGCGGAACCATCCGGATGGTCCGGGGCCCGGTGTTGTTGAGGATGAGCCCGCGCTGGAGGGCGCCCCGCACCACCTCGGCCGCCCGGTCGGTGGTCAGATCGAAAGCCACCATCAGTCCCAGCCCGCGCACCTGGGCGATGGCCGGCTGGCGGGCCTGGAGCGCCCGCAGCTGCTCCAGCAGGTAGCGGCCGACGCGGGCGCTGTGGGCGGCCAGATCCTGTTCCAGGATCGTGCGGACGGTGGCCACGCCGGCGGCGCAGGCCAGCGGGTTGCCGCCGAAGGTCGAACCGTGGTCGCCGGGGGTGAAAACGGCGGCCCGCTCCTTGGCCAGCACCGCGCCGATGGGCACCCCGCCGGCCAGCCCCTTGGCCATGGTGAAGATGTCGGGCTCGATGCCGTGGTGCTCGTAGGCCAGGAAGCGGCCGGTCCGGCCCATGCCGGTCTGGATCTCGTCCAGGATCAGCAGCAGGTTGTGCTGGTCGCACCAGGCCCGGACGCCGCGCAGGTAGTCGCCGTCGGCCAGGTGGACGCCGCTCTCCCCCTGGACCACCTCCAGCAGCACGGCGCAGGTCCGCTCGGTGGTGGCGGCCTGGAGGGCCTCGAGGTCGTTGAAGGGCACGGAGCGGAACCCCTCGGGCATCGGCGCGAACGGCTCCTGGTACTTGGGCTGGGCGGTGGCGGCCAGGGTGGCCAGCGTCCGGCCGTGGAACGAGCCGGTCACGGTGATGATCTCGTAGGCGCCGTGGCGGTGGAGGCGGCCGTACTTGCGGGCCAGTTTGATCGCCCCCTCGTTGGCCTCGGCGCCGCTGTTGGCGAAGAAGACGCGGTCGGCGCAGGAGTGGTTGATGAGCAGTTCGGCCAGCTCCAGCTGGGGGATGGTGTAATAGAGGTTGCTGGTGTGGATGAGGGTGCGGGCCTGGCGGGTGAGGGCCTCGACCACCGCCGGGTGGCAGTGGCCCAGGACGTTGACGGCGATCCCGGCCACCATGTCCAGGTAGCACCGGCCGTTCTCGTCCCAGACGCGGGTGCCCTCGCCCCGGACCAGCACGACCGGCAGGCGGTTGAACGTGCGCATGTAGTACTTCTGTTCCAGCTCCAGCCAGTGCGACATTCCGGCGCTCCTTCTGGGCTCAGTCGGGCACGATCATCGTGCCCACACCGATGGTGGTGAAGAGCTCACGAATGAGGGCGTGGGGCACCCGGCCGTCGATGATGTGGGTGCGGTTGACGGCGCCGATGGCCCGCAGGCAGGCCTCGGCCTTCGGGATCATCCCCCCGCGGATCACCCGCTGGGCGATGAGGGCCCGCGTCTGGGAGGCGGTCAGTTGCGAGAGGAGCCGCCCCTCGGCGTCGCAGATGCCCGGCACATCGGTCAGGAAGATCAGTTTCTCGGCCCCCAGGGCGATGGCGATCTCGGCGGCGGCGGTGTCGGCGTTGAGGTTCAGGAGCTGCCCGTTCTCACCCAGGGCGATGGGGGCGATCACCGGGATGTAGCCGGCCTCGCTCAGCAGCCGGATCGGGGTGAGATCGACCTGGCGGACCAGCCCGACCGCTCCCAGGAGGGGGTTGAGCGGATCGGCCCGCAGCAGCCCACCGTCCACCCCGCTCAGCCCGACCGCCCGGCCGCCCAGGGCCTGCAGGGTGGCCACCAGGTCCTTGTTGACCTTGCCGGCCAGCGTCATGGTCACGATGTCCATCGTCTCGGCGTCGGTCACCCGCAGACCGTCGATGAAGCGGGCCTCTTTGCCGAGGCGGTTCAGCCAGTCGGTGATGAGCGAGCCGCCGCCGTGGACGAGGACCACGTTGATGTGCAGGTTTTTGAGCGTGACCACGTCCTGCAGCGTGGTATCGTGCTGGCCGAGCGTGCTGCCACCGATCTTGACGACGACGGTCTTGCCGGCCAGCTGGGTGATGTAGGGCAGGGCCTCGGCCAGGAGTTGCACCAGGTGCTGGCCCGTCTCCGGGGTGGTCTCCGCCGCCATCTCTCCACCCTCTAGGTCGTGTATTTGGCGTTGATCTCCACGTAGCCCTCGGTCAGATCGCAGCCCCAGGCGGTGGCCCGGGCCGGGCCCAGGTGCAGGTGGACCCGCAGACGCACCTCGGGCCCCTGGAGGGCGGCGCGGGCGGCCTCGCGGTCGGCTGGCACCGGCCGGCCATCCTGGAAGAGCAGGACGTCGCCGATCCAGACCTCGGCCCGCCGTTCGTCGACGGCGGCCCCGCTGTAGCCCACCGCGCAGAGAATGCGCCCCCAGTTCGGATCGTTGCCGTAGACCATGGCCTTGATCAGGTTCGAGCTGACGATGGCCCGGGCGGCCCGGCGGGCGTCGGCCAGGCTGGCCGCGCCCTCGACCACCGCCTCGATCAGTTTGGTCGCCCCCTCGCCGTCGCGGGCGATCATCTTGGCCAGTTCGCCGCAGAGGGCCTCGAGCGCCGCCTGGAAGGCCGGCGCCTCCGGGCTGGCGCTGTGGAGGAGCGGGGCTCCGGCCTGGCCGTTGGCCAGGATGAGGACGGTGTCGTTGGTGCTGGTGTCGCCGTCCACGCTGATTTGGTTGAACGACTGGTCGACCGCCTGGCGCAGGGCGGTGTTGAGCCAGGCGGGGTCCACGGCGGCGTCGGTGGTGAGAAAAGCCAGCATCGTGGCCATGTGGGGATGGATCATCCCGGCGCCCTTGGCGATCCCGCCGATGGTCACCGGCCGGCCGGCGATCTCCAGGCGGACCGCCCCGGCTTTGGGGCGGGTGTCGGTGGTCATGATGGCCTGGGCGGCCAGGGCCCCGCCATCGGGTCCCACCGTGATCCGGGCGATCCCCTCGCGGATCCGATCCATCGGCAGCGGCACGCCGATGACACCGGTCGAGGCCACCAGCACCAGGTCCTCGGCCAGCCCGAGCCGGGCGGCGGCCAGACGGGCCATCTCCCGGGCGTCCTCGTCGCCCTGGGGGCCGGTGCAGGCGTTGGCGTTGCCGCTGTTGACCACGATAGCCTGGGCCCGGGCCTTCTGCAGCCGTTCGCGGTCCAGGCGCACCGGGGCGGCCTGCACCCGGTTGGTGGTGAAGACACCGGCGGCGGCACAGGGGGTGTCGGAGGCGATGAGGCAGAGGTCGAGGCCGCCGCTCTTCTTCAGGCCGGCCGCCACGGCCCCGGCCTGAAAGCCCAGCGGTGAGGTCACGGTGCCATCGGTCAGCCATTCCAGATCGGTCGTTCGGATCATGCCGCTACTCCCGTGATCGCAGCGGGGCCATTATACCGACCGCCGTCCCTATTGACAAGCGCGCCCCGACCGTCTACAATCGGGCCGTAGAACAAAGGTTCGTGTTGTGCGGCCTGGAGAGGGGGGCATATGAGCATGGCGCTGGTGTCGGAGGGCCGGCTCTCGCCACGTCAGCAGAAGATCCTGGCCTTTATCCGCCGCTTCATCGCCGAGCGTGGCTATCCACCGACCATCCGCGAGATCGGGCGCGGCTGCGGGATCAGTTCGACCTCGGTGGTCGACTACAACCTGACCATTCTGGAGCGACTGGGCTTCCTGCGGCGTGACCGCGAGGTCTCGCGGGGAATCGAACTGACCGAGCCGGTGCGCAGCGCGACGACGGTGGCGGTGCCCATTGTCGGGCGGATCGCCGCCGGCGAGCCGATCGAGGCGCTGCCCGGTCACCCCGAGACCATCACCCTCGAGGCCGATCTGGCCGGCGAGGGCGCCTACGCCCTGCTGGTCAAGGGCAAGTCGATGATCGAGGACCTCATCGACGACGGCGACCTGGTGATCGTCCGGCCGCAGGAGACGGCCGAGAACGGCGACATCGTGGTGGCGCTCCTCTACGACTCGCCCACCGGCCAGGGCCAGGCGACCCTCAAGCGCTTCTACCGCGAGGCCGATCGCATCCGCCTCCAGCCGGCCAACAGCAGTATGGCGCCCATCTACGTCCGGCCGGAGGAGGTGCGCATCCAGGGCAGGGTGGTGGCGGTTATCCGCCGGCTGCTGTAGGGCGGGCCCCGGTCGGACCGCTCAGGGCCTCGAGGAGAAAGAGCTCCAGCCCCAGCGCGCCGTCGATCTGGCCGCTCTTGAGGGCCGCGTCCAGGGCCACCAGCGCCCGCAGCAGGCGCAGAAGGGGCTCGCGCCGGAAGTGGGCGGCCTGGCGGGTCAGTTTCTCGGCCACGAAGCGCGGGAGGTGCAGGGCGCTGGCAATCTCGCGCTCCCGCCGGCCCTGGTCGTAGAGCTCCCGCGCCTGGAGGAGCAGGCGGAGCTGGCGCCCCAGCATGACCAGGATGTAGGCCGGCGGCTCGCCCTCCTGGAGCAGCTGCCGCAGGGCCCGCAGGGCGGTGACCCGGTCACGGCGGCCCAGGGCGTCGACCAGGTCGAAGATATCGGCCTGGCGGGCGTCGGGGACCAGGCGGCGGACCGCCTCGGCGGTCAGCGTCTGGCCGGCGGCGTAGGTGGCCACCTTGACGATCTCCCGGTCCAGGGCGGCCAGGTCCTCGCCGGCGGAGGTGGCCAGGAGCTGCACCGCCTCCGGGCTGGCCCGGCAGCCCTCCTCGGCCAGCCGGTGGGCGATCCAGTCGGTGAGCTCCTCGCCCCGGAGCGTCCGCGGCGCGACCACCGTGCCGTGGGCTTCGATGTAGGCCAGAAGCGCCCCCGCGCGGGGCAGCTCCTCCTCCTGAAAGACCAGGTCGGTGGTCGCGGGCAGCTGGGGAAGATAGGCCAGGAGCGCCTGCTCGACCTCGCGCCGGGCGGCGCTGGCCTCCCGGCCCTCGCCGCTCTGGCCGAGCCAGGCGAAGAGGCGCCGGACGATGACCAGCCGGCGGGGGCTGAGGAAGGGAAGGGTGTCGCAGACGGTCCGCAGGGCGGCCACGTCCAGGCGCGGTCCCTCGAAGACCGTGGTGTTCATCGCCGCCACGGTCTCGTCGCCCAGCGCCTGGCGCAGCGCGGCCAGGTGGCGTTGGCCGAAATAGTCGGTGCCGATCAGATGGACCATCGTCTCCCGGAAGAGGCGCACCCGCCCGGTGGGGACTGGAGAAGGGGAGCCCCCTGTCGCGAGAACCCCGGCGGTCGCTGGGGGCGGGAGTTGAGACCGACGCCCCGCATAGTTGCTGCCCTCTTCCCCCGTATGTTATACTCCAAGGCGCGTTTGGCCGGCGAGCCTGAGGAATGAGAGCCGATGAGACGCAGCCCATCCGGCTGGCAGCCCGACTGATGGTCATCCTGGCCCTGGCGGTGATCGGCGGGCTGGGGGTCGGGTTGGTGCTGGATACGGTTCTGGGTTCCCGGCCGTTGGCGACGCTCTGTCTGTCGCTGGTGGGTATTCTGGTCGGCTCGGCCGCCGTCTACCGGGTGGTGGCGGCGGCGTTCGCGCGTCTGGCCCAGGTCGAGAGTCCGCCCCCCAGCACCACTCCGCGCCAGGAGGACGAATAGGTGCAGAGCCGTCTGCTGGTTCTGGGGATCGCCCTGCTCCTTTTGGCGGTGGTCGGCGCCGTCCTCTTCCCGGTGCCGATGGCCCATGTCCAGCTCCCGGCCGAGGTGCTCTTCACCGTCGCCGGGATCCCTATCACCAACACGATGACGGCCACCTGGTTGACGATGCTGGTCCTGGTGGCCTTCTTCTGGCGGGCCACGGCCCGGCTCGACCTGGTGCCCGGGCGCTGGCAGAATCTGGCCGAGGTGATCATCGAGGCCCTGCTCAACCTGGTGGAGAGCGTGGCCGGTCCGCAGATGGGCCGGCGGGTCTTCGCGCTGGTGGCCACGATCTTCCTCTTCGTGCTGACGGCCAACTGGCTGGGGCTGCTGCCGGGGTTCGGGACCATCGGTCTCTGGCACGAGGGGCCGCATCACGAGCGGATTCTGGTGCCGCTCTTCCGGTCGGCCAACACCGACCTCAACACCACCCTGGCGCTGGCCATCGCCTCGGTCCTGGCCACCCAGTACTACGGCATCAGCACCCTGGGCTGGGGGGCCTACCTCTCCCGGTTCTTTAATATCCGGGGGGGTATCATCGGGCTGTTTGTCGGTCTGCTGGAGTTCATCAGCGAACTGGCCAAGTTCGTCTCGTTCAGTTTCCGGTTGTTTGGGAACATCTTCGCCGGCGAGGTGCTGCTGGCGGTCATCGCCTTCCTGATCCCCTGGGTGGCGGTGGTGCCGTTCCTGGGCCTGGAGCTGTTTGTCGGCTTCATTCAGGCGTTCATCTTTGCGATGCTGACGCTGGTGTTTGTGACCGTGGCGACGACGCACCACGGGGGCGAGGAGGCCCGGGAAGACCATCATCACTAGCGACACCGCTGCGCCTGGCCGCGTCGGGCGGCCGGGCCTGGTGGGGCGGTGGTGGACTATCTCGCAGAAGGGAGGACGAGAGATGACGGATGCAGGCGTGCGGCTCCTGGCAACGGCCTTGGCCATCGGCATCGGCGCGATCGGCCCGGCGTTGGGGATCGGGATGTTGGTGAGCAAGGCCATGGAGGCCCTCGGGCGCAACCCCGAGGCGGAGCCGGCCGTCCGGGTTAACATGATCCTGGGCATCGCGTTCGCCGAGGCGATCGCGATCTACGCCCTCGTCGTCGCCCTGATCATCAAGTTCGTTGCCTGAGCCGGAATCCTGGCCCGTGGGTGGGTGACGCCACCCACGGGCGCCCGTGGAAGACCTGCCTGGTGGGCCCGGCGGGGTCGTCAGGCGAGCCGAGGAGTGTGAGACGGTGGAAGCACTGGGGATCAACGCGACCGGACTCATCGCCCAGCTCATCAACTTCCTGTTGCTGCTGGCCCTGCTGCGGGTGGTGGCCTATCGGCCGATCCTCAACCTGCTCGACCAGCGGGCGGCCCGGATCCGCGAGAGCATGGAGCGGGCCGAGCAGATCAATCGCGAGGCCGCCCGGATGGAGGAGGAGTTCAAACAGCGCCTGGAGCAGGCGCGCCGTGAGGCCCAGGCGATCATCGCCAACGCCACCCAGGCCGCGGAACGTCTCCGCCAGGAGGCCCAGGAGCGGGCCCAGCGCGAGGCCGAGGCCTTTCTGGCCCGGGCGCGCGAGCAGATCGAGCGCGACCGCGAGCGGGCGCTGGCCGAACTCCGCGCCTACGTGGCCGATCTGGCCATCCTGGCCGCCAGCAAGGTCATCGAGCGCTCGCTCGACCGCTCCGCCCACGCGGACCTGATCGACCGGGTGCTGGCCGAGACCCCGCGGCTGGGCAGGGGGTAGGCGATGCCGGCGGTGGCCCGTCGCTACGCCCAGGCGCTCTTCAGTCTGGCTCAGGAGAAACAGCGCGACCCTCAGCAATGGCTGGAGGCCCTGCGGCTGGTCGCCCGGCTGGCCGACGACCCGGAGGTCCACGCCCTGCTGGACGCGCCCAAGGTGCCTCTGGCCGAGAAGCGGCGGGTTGTTGAGGAGGCGCTGGCCGATTTCGACCCGCTCTGTCGCAACTTCGTCTACGTGCTCATCGAACGACACCGGTTCGAGCCGGCGTTCGTCCACGCGGTGGTGGACGAGTTCGAACGGCTGGTGCTGGCCGCTCAGGGGGTGGTCGTCGCCACGGTGCAGACGGCGGTCGACCTCACCGACGAGGAAAAGGAGCGTCTGGCCCGTCGGTTGGAGACGCTTGTCGGCAAGCGGGTCGTCCTCCGGCACCAGGTCAACCCCCGGATCCTGGGCGGGGTGGTGGTCCGGATCGATGACCAGTTGATCGACGCCAGTGTGGCCGGACGCCTGGCCGCTCTGCGCCAGCATCTGGTCGAGGCCGGCTGAGGCCGCTGGCAGTGAGGGAGGGAGAGCGCACCCCATGGTTGTTCGTGCCGAAGAGATCGCCAGCATTCTGAAAGAGCGGATCGAGCGCTTTGGGGCCCCGGTGACGGCGGTCAACGTCGGCACCGTCATCGAGGTCCACGATGGGATCGCCCGCGTCCACGGGCTGGCCAACGCCATGGCCAGCGAGCTTATTGAGTTCTATCCGGCCGGCAGCGCCCAGGCCGAGCCGGCGGTGGTGGGCCTGGCCCTCAACCTGGAGGAGGAGACGGTCGGCGTGGTGCTGCTGGGCCGGGAGGACGCGATCAAGGAGGGCGACGAGGCGCGCACCACCGGCCGGATCGTTCAGGTGCCGGTGGGCGAGGAGCTGATCGGCCGGGTGGTGAACGCCCTGGGCGAGCCCATCGACGGCAAGGGGCCCATTCGGGCCACCCGGTTCCGCCCGGTCGAGCGGATCGCCCCCAATGTGGTGATGCGCGAGGAGGTCAACACCCCGCTGATGACCGGGATCAAGGCCATCGACTCGATGATCCCCATCGGCCGGGGGCAGCGCGAGCTGATCATCGGCGACCGCAGCACCGGCAAGACCGCCATCGCCATCGACACCATCATCAACCAGAAGAGGACCGGCGTCATCTGCATCTACGTGGCCATCGGCCAGAAGACCTCCAAGGTCGCCCAGACCGTGGCCACCCTCGAGCGCTACGGGGCGCTGGAGCACACCATCGTGGTGGCCGCCAACGCCAATGAGCCGGCCGCTCTGCAGTACCTCGCCCCCTACGCCGGCTGCGCGATGGGCGAGGAGTTCCTGGACAACGGCCGCGATGTCCTCATCGTCTACGACGATCTGACCAAGCACGCCTGGGCCTACCGGCAGATCTCGCTGCTTTTGCGCCGGCCGCCGGGGCGCGAGGCCTATCCGGGCGATGTGTTCTACCTGCACTCGCGCCTGCTGGAGCGGGCCTGCAAACTGGACAAGGCCCACGGCGGCGGCTCGATGACGGCTCTGCCGATCATCGAGACCCAGGCCAACGACATCTCGGCCTACATCCCGACCAACGTCATCTCGATCACCGACGGCCAGATCTTCCTGGAGAGCGACCTCTTCTACGCCGGCATCCGCCCGGCCATCAACGTGGGGCTCTCGGTCTCGCGGGTGGGCGGCAAGGCCCAGTACCGGGCCTACCGGCAGGTGGCCGGCCGGCTGCGGTTGGACTTCGCCCAGTACCGCGAACTGGCGGCCTTCGCCCAGTTCGGAGCCGAGCTCGACCGGGCCACGCGGGCTCAGCTGGAGCGCGGCCAGCGCATCCAGGAGATCTTCAAGCAGCCGCAGTACGAGCCGATGCCGTTCGAGGAGCAGGTGATGGTCATCTTCGCGGTGACCAACGGCTACCTCGACGATGTGCCGGTGGCCAAGGTCCGCGATTTCGAGCGGGCCTTCCTGCAGTTCATGCGGGCCCAGCACCCCGAGGTCGGGCAGGCCATCCGCGAGCAGAAGGTCCTGACCGACGAGACGATCGCCGCCCTGCGGCGGGCCATCGAGGAGTTCAAGGCCGCCGGGGTCTACTGAGCCGGCGAGGGGTGACCGAGGCCCCGCCCGGGGAGGGATGGTGCGATGCCCAGCCTGCGTGAGATCCGCCGGCGGATCCGGAGCGTCCGGAACGTCGCCCAGATCACCAAGGCGATGGAGATGGTGGCGGCGGCCCGCATGCGGCGGGCCCAGGCGGCGGTCCTGGCCTCGCGTCCGTACGCCGACCGGCTGGCCGACCTGATCGCCGCCCTGGCGGCCGCTCGACCGGCCACCGAGGAGCTGCCGCCGCTCCTGCGGCGCCGGCCGGCCCGCCGGATCGGGGTCGTGCTCCTGACCACCGACCGCGGGCTCTGCGGTCCGCTCAACACCAACATCATCCGCCACACCGTGCGCTACCTGCAGGAGCGCGATCTCCCCTACTTCCTGGTGGTCATCGGCCGCAAGGGGCGGGACTGGTGTCTGCGGCACGGCCTGCCCATCGCCGCCGAGTTCAGCCAGCTGGGCGACCGGCCGGCGCTGGTGGACACGGCGCCCATCGCCCGGATCGTCATGGACGCCTACATCCGGGAGGAGGTGGACGAGGTCCACCTCTTCTACACGCAGTTCGTCTCGACGCTGGTCCAGCGCCCCTTCCGGCGTCAGCTCCTGCCGGTCCAGCCCCCGGCGGAGTTCGAGAGCCGCTATCTCGACTACCTCTACGAGCCGGACCCCCAGACGGTGCTGGGGCAGCTGCTGCCGCGCTTCGTCGAGGTGCAGGTCTACCAGGCGGTGCTGGAGGCCATCGCCAGCGAGCACAGCGCGCGGATGGTGGCGATGCACAATGCGACCCAGAACGCCCGCGACATCATCCGCGATCTGACCCTGAGTTACAATAAGACCCGCCAGGCCAGCATCACCAAAGAGATGCTGGAGATCGCCTCGGGGGCCGAGGCGCTGCGCCAGGCCACGGCGGGCTGAATTGTGTGGACAGAGGGCCAGGGCCGCCCCTGGCCGGGGAGGACAGATGGCAGAGGGTGCGGTTGGACGTGTGGTTCAGGTGATCGGGCCGGTGGTGGACATCGAGTTCCCGCCGGACCAGTTGCCGGCGCTTTTGAACGCCGTGGAGATCGACGCCGACGGACGGAAGCTGGTGGTCGAGGTCGAGCAGCACCTGGGGAACAACTGGGTCCGCTGCGTGGCCATGGACACCACGGACGGGCTGCGCCGGGGCGCCCGGGCGGTGGACACCGGCCGGCCGATCTCGGTGCCGGTCGGCCCGGCCACCCTGGGCCGGCTGTTCAACGTGCTGGGCGAGCCCATCGACGGCCTGGGCCCGGTCGAGACCGACCTGCGCTACCCCATCCACCGGCCGGCCCCCAGCTTCGAGGAGCAGAGCGTCGAGGCCCAGATGTTCGAGACGGGCCTCAAGGTCATCGACCTCATCGCCCCCTTCACCCGCGGGGGCAAGGTCGGGATCTACGGCGGGGCCGGGGTCGGCAAGACGGTCCTGATTATGGAGCTCATCCGCAACGTGGCCACCCAGCACGGCGGCTACTCGGTCTTCGCCGGCGTGGGCGAGCGCTCTCGCGAGGGCAACGAGCTCTGGTGGGACATGAAGAACTCCGGCGTCATCTCCAAGACCGTGCTGGTCTTCGGCCAGATGAACGAGCCGCCGGGGGTGCGGTTGCGGGTGGGCCTGGCCGGGCTGGCCTTCGCCGAGTACTTCCGCGACGAGGGGCGCGATGTGCTCCTCTTCATCGACAACATCTTCCGCTTCACCCTGGCCGGCGCCGAGGTCTCGGCGCTTTTGGGCCGGATGCCCTCGGCGGTCGGTTACCAGCCGACGCTGGCCACCGAGATGGGCCAGCTGCAGGAGCGGATCACCAGCACCCGGCGCGGGTCAATCACCTCGGTGCAGGCGATCTACGTCCCGGCCGACGACTACACCGACCCGGCGGTGGTGACCACCTTCGGCCACCTGGACGCGGTCATCTCGCTCGACCGCTCGATCGCCGAACTGGGGCTCTACCCGGCGGTGGACCCGCTGGCCTCGACCTCGCGCATCCTGGACCCGCGGATCGTCGGTCAGGAGCACTACGAGGTGGCACGGGGCGTGCAACGGGTGCTCCAGCGCTACAAGGACCTCCAGGACATCATCGCCATCCTGGGCGTGGAGGAGCTGTCTGAGGAAGACAAGCTGACGGTGGCCCGGGCCCGCAAGATCCAGCGCTTCCTCTCCCAGCCGATGTTCGTGGCCGAGGCCTTCACCGGCCGGCCCGGCGTCTACGTCCCGGTCCAGGAGACGGTGCGCGGCTTCAAGGAGATCCTGGAGGGCAAGCACGACGACATCCCCGAGCAGTGCTTCTACATGGCCGGGACGATCGACGAGGTGGTCGAACGGGCCGAGAGGATGAAGTAGATGCCGCTGCACCTGGAGATCATCACCGGCGAACGGGTGGTCTACAGCGACGAGGTGGACGCGGTCACCGCGCCCGGCGCCCTGGGCCAGATCACCATCCTGCCCCGGCACACCTCGCTCCTCACCCTGCTGGAGCCGGGGGAGATGCGGCTGCGCAAGGGACGCGAGGAGATCGTCCTGGCGGTCCACGGCGGGTTCCTGGAGGTCCACCACGACCGGGTCATCGTCCTGGCGGACGCCGCCGAGCGGGCCGAGGAGATCGACGTGGCCCGGGCTCAGGCGGCCATGGAGCGCGCCCGCGCGCTCCTGGCCCAGAAGGGCCCGGCGGCTGAGCGCCGGATCGGCGGCCCGACCGCGGCTATCTCGCCCCTGGGGGTGGGGTCGATGGAGAAACTGGTGATCGTCGGGGGGTGCCGCCTGCGCGGCACGGTCGCGGTCAATGGGGCGAAGAACGCCGCCCTGCCGCTCATGGCGGCCGCGCTCCTGACCGAGGAGGAGTGCGTCCTCGAAAACGTCCCCATGGTCGAGGACGTGCGGACGATGGCCCTGCTCCTGGCCCACCTGGGCTGCGCGGTCGAACTGGATGAGGCCGCCCACCGGGTGGTGATCCGGGCCGCCACCCTGCGCACGACCGATCTGCCGGTGGCCCTGGCCCGGCGGATGCGGGCCTCATTCCTCCTGACCGGTCCTCTCCTGGCCCGCTGCGGCCAGGCCCGGGCTCCCCACCCCGGCGGCTGCGCCATCGGCCGGCGCCCGGTGAATGTGGATATCAAGGGCTTCCAGGCGATGGGCGCCGAGGTCACGTTGAACGAGGGCCTCTACAGTCTGCGCGCCCCCCGCCTGGTGGGCCAGAAGATCTACCTGGACTACCCCAGCCACACCGGCACCGAGAACCTGCTGATGGCCGCCTGTCTGGCCGAGGGGCGAACGGTGATCAAGCACGCCTCGGCCGAGCCCGAGGTGGTGGCGCTGGCCGAGGCCCTGGTGCAGATGGGGGCGCGGATCCACGGCGCCGGCAGCAGCCTGATCGAGGTCGAGGGCGTTTCCCGTCTGCGCGGGGTCCGGCTGACAGTGCTGCCCGACCGCCTGGAGGCCGGGACCTTCGCCATCGCTGCGGCCCTGACCGGCGGCGAGGTGGTGATCGAGAACGTCTGTCCGGCCCACATGGACCCGCTGACCCATAAACTCCTGGAGGTCGGCGCCCAGGTCGAGGAGGGACCGACCTGGTACCGGGTCACCGCCCGGGGACCGCTCCGGGCGGTCGAACTGCAGACCCTTCCCTATCCCGGCTTCCCCACCGATCTCCAGGCCGCCTTCGCCGTCCTTTTGACCCAGGCGGTCGGCACCAGCCTGGTCCACGAGCGGGTCTTCGACGACCGGCTGCAGTACACCGCGGAGCTGCGCAAACTGGGCGCCCGTATCAGCGTCCAGGGCCAGACCGCCACCATCGAGGGACCCACACCGCTCCGGGGCGCCCCGGTGCGGGCGCTGGACATCCGGTCGGGGGCGGCCCTCATCCTGGCCGGTCTGGTGGCCGAGGGGGTGACCGAGGTGCTGGACATCCACCATGTCGACCGGGGCTACGAGGCGCTCGACCGCAAACTGGCCCGGCTGGGGGCCCGCATCTGGCGCGTCCCGGCCGAGACCCCGGCGGCGACGGTCCTGGCCTCCGGCGCGCCGCTCTCCTGATCTTCCCCTATCCGGGCCGGTCGTCTCCCGGCCGGCGCCCCAGACCCGGCGCCGCCCCGGCCCGGGGCTGGGAAGAGGCGGCGCGTAGCGTCCCCTGAGATAACGTGGTAGAATAAGCCGCGCGCTGGCCGCCGGGCCGGGCTGCCGGCCCGTGGGGAGTGCTTCTGTCTCCGGTCCCGGATTCACTCAGAAGACGGCTCAGGGTGTGGGTGCATGTTTCGCCAGCAGATCGGCATCGACCTGGGGACGGCCAACGTCCTGGTCTATGTGCGGGGGCGCGGGATCGTCCTGCAGGAACCCTCGGTCGTGGCCCTGCACAACAGCGATAACAGCATCGTCGCCGTCGGTAAAGAGGCCCTGGCCATGCTGGGGCGGACCCCGGGCTCGATCACCGTCATCCGGCCGATGCGCGATGGGGTCATCGCCGACTTCGTCATCACCGAGGCGATGCTCCGCTACTTCCTGCGCAAGGTGCGCGGACGGTTCAATATCCTCGCGCCCGAGGTGATGGTCTGTGTCCCGGCGGGGGTGACCAGCGTCGAGCGGCGGGCGGTCCACGACGCGGCCATCCAGGCCGGGGCGCGGGTGGCCTATCTCATCGAGGAGCCGCTGGCGGCGGCCATCGGCGCCAAGATCCCCATTCATCTCCCGGCCGGCAACATGGTGGTGGACATCGGCGGGGGCACCACCGAGGCGGCGGTCATCTCCCTCAACGGCATCGTGGTCTCGGCCTCGGTGCGGGTGGCTGGCAACAAGATGGACGAGGCCATCGCCAGTTACATCAAACGCAAGTACAACCTGATGATCGGCGAGCGCATGGCCGAGGAGATCAAAATCCAGATCGGCTCGGCCCTGCCGCTCGACGAGGAGTTGACGATGGAGGTGCGGGGCCGCGACCAGGTCGGCGGTCTGCCCCGGACCATCACCGTTCGCTCCAGCGAGATCCGCGAGGCGCTGAGCGAGCCTCTGCAGGCCATCGTGGCTGTCACCCGCCAGGTGCTGGAGCAGACGCCGCCGGAGCTGGCTTCGGACGTGATCGACCGGGGCATCGTTCTGACCGGCGGTGGGGCTCTTTTGCGCGGGCTCGACCGCCTCCTCACCATGGAGACCGGCGTGCCCTGCTACGTGGCCGAGAACCCCATGGCCTGCGTGGCCATCGGCGCCGGACTGGCGCTCGAACGGATCGAGCTCCTGCGCAAGAACCTGCCCCCGGTGGACTGACCGCGGGAATTTTAACCGCCTTCTTATTGCCAAGTCCTGGACAGGCGAGAGGCCGGCAACTAGAATAGGCCGCGCAGAGCGCACAGATGTGGCCTGTCCAGGAGGGGGCGATGCGCCAGGAGATCGAGCGGTACCTGCACTATCTGGCCACCGAGCGGGGAGCGTCGGCCCACACGGTCGCCGCTTACCGGAACGACCTGTCCCAGCTGTGCGAATTCCTGGAGGCCGCCACCGCGACCCGTGACTGGTCTTTCGCCGGCGATGGCCTCGACCTCGCGCCACGGGGGGGCAACCGCTCGGCCCTGACCCGGTCCCGCCTGGTGGCTTTCCTGGTCTGGCTGAAGGAGAAACGGTACGCCCCGGCGACGCTGGCCCGGAAGATCGCGGCCGTGAAATCCTTCTGCCACTTCCTGGTGGCCCAGGGCCTTCTGCCAGAGGATCCGAGCGAGAACCTCGAGCCCCCCAAGGTCGGCAAAACCCTCCCCCGGACCCTGACGCCCGCCGAGGCCGAGCGGCTGCTGCAGCAGCCGCTCCAGCGCCAGGGACCCGAGGCGCTGCGCGATGCGGCCATGCTCCGGCTGCTCTACGCCACCGGGCTGCGGGTCAGCGAGCTGGTGGCGCTGAACCTGGACGACGTCGAGGTGCTCTCCCGCTACGTGCGCTGTGTCGGGCGCCGGGAGCGCGAGCGTATCATCCCCTTCGACGAGGCCACGGCCGAGCTCCTCCATCGTTATCTCGCTCAGGCCCGGCCGCACCTGGTCCGGCGTCGGGATGAGCCGGCGCTGTTCGTCAACCACCGGGGCGAACGCCTCACCCGTCAGGGGTTCTGGCTGATCCTCAAAGAGTACGCCCGGCGGGCCGGGCTGGGCGACGATATCACCCCGCATACCCTGCGCCATTCGTTCGCCGTCGATCTGCTGGCGCGCAACAGCGCCCTGCGCGACGTCCAGGCCCTGCTCGGTCACGCCAGCATCACCACCACCCAGGTCTACCACCAGCTGGTGCAGACGGTCCGGCGGTCGGTGGGGCCACGGCCCGTCGGCGAGCCGCTGGGCGCCGGCTCAGCCCAGCGCGAGTAGCCACCAGCCTCCGGGCTGGCCGTGAGCGCCCGGGCCCGGAACGTGCCGGCGAGGCCGCTGGACCGTGGGTGGTCCAGCGGAGGTGGCGATGTCCAGGCCCGGCCCGGACGAGGAGGCGCGGCTGGCCCGGCGCTGGCCCTGGCTGTTGCCGCTGGCCGCCGGGATCTTTCTGGGCGCGGCCCTTCTGGAGATGCTGCCCGAGGGGCTGGCCCGGGCAGGCGCGCCCGCCGGGCTGTGGGCGGGCGCGGGACTGGCGGTCTTTCTGGGCGTGCGCGTCGGGCTCGACCTTGCCGGTCGGCGGGGGATCGCCTGGGTGGCGACCCTGGGGATCTGGTTCCACTCGTTCCTGGAGGGGGCGCTCGCCGCCAGCAGTTACGGTGTGAACCTGCTGGTCGGTCTGCTGGTCTCCCTCGGGCTGATACTGCATCTCATCCCGGAGGTGGCGGCGGTGATCGCCCTGCTCACCGCCGTCGGTCTCTCGCTGCGGCAGACCCTGTGGCGCAATCTCCTCACCTGGGCGATGATCGGGCTGGGCTTTGTGGTGGTGGCCCTTCTCCTGCCTGGGCTGCCGCCGTCGACCCTGGGGAGCGCCCTGGCCTTTGCCGGGGGAGGCTTTCTCGCCCTCGCCTACTTCAGCTGGCAGGAACGGCAGTAGGGGCTGGCCGGCAGTGTGGTGGCCGTCCTGCTGGGCGTGCTGATCGTGGGCCTGGTGCGCCTGGTCACCTGAGGCCCGGCCGCCAGGACGTCGTGGTCGGCGGAAGACCACGATCGGGCGGACACCGGCCAGACCGCCGGCGCCGAATAACGAGCGAGCCAGCAGGCGTTCGGGACCGCCGAGCGGTCGCGGTCCCGCCGCAGGAGGCTCTGTCCCGGCCGGGCGGGGTCAGTGGGCGCGGGCGGTCTCGGTCAAAGGCGGGACGGCCGGGCGGGCGACCAGCAGCCCGCGCTTGACCTCCATCGTGGTGACCGCCTCCGCCCGGAAGCCGGAGACGATGAATTCCAGGACATCCGACGGGGAGAGGTCCTGACTGCAGGTAAAAACATCAACGGCTGCGTACCGGTACTCGGGCCAGGTGTGGACCGAGAGGTGCGACTCGGCGATGACCACCACCACCGAGACCCCGTAGGGCTGGAACTTGTGGTGGAACTCGGCGACGATCGTGGCACCGAGCTGGGTCGCCGCGCCGACCATGAGATCGCGAACCCGCTCCACATCGTCGAGCACCGCGGGATCGCAGCCGTACAGTTCGATCAGGAGGTGCTGGCCGAGCGCGTTCAACGTTGCCCCTCCACGTTGGACCCCGGCTCTGTTCGGTTCTGGACTGCCTGGTAGACCGACGCGACCCTCGGGCGCGCCGGCCCGCTATCACCACCCCATGGATGTCGCAGCCAACCGCGTGCGACCTCTGATCCGGGTGTTTGCGCGTCCGCGCCGCCACCGCTGGTGGCGCTGCCGGGTTTTTTGACACCAGCGGTGTCGCCAGCCCCGCAAGCGGTGCTGCCTGGTTGCTTCCCTTGACTTGGCTGGCCGAGCGCATTAGAATAATAGCATAGCCGGACCGGCGGGGCAAGCCGGTGGCGTGACGCCGGACGGTCGCGCGGCGGGCCGGCCATCGACCGGCGTGGTCGGGGGTGAGGGCCCCGGTGGCCGTCGCCGGTGCAGGTCGCGAGGAAGCCGAGGAGCCCAGGGCCCGGTTGGGCCGGTCGGTTTCTCCGGGGTTGCCCGTTCCCGCGTCCGAGGGGCGGGCCAGCTGCCCGCCGTCAGGTGGTACCACGGGTCCTTCCGTCCTGGGGCGGAAGGGCTTTTTTGCTGAGGGTTGTCAGCATCTGCCGTTTCTGTTAACCTTTCTTACGAAAGTGCTGCGTGGCCGGCAAGAACCACGCCGGCCCGTGGGTGAGTGCAAACGGGGTGGCCACCTAGAACAGCCCTACCGGGAGTTCCCCGGGAAGTGACGCCTGTGGAGACCCCGCTGGCGGCGGAACGGCCAATGGTCGGTCTACGAGCTAGGGGTTGAGGAAGCAGGAAGTAGCCGGTCATCTGGGCCGCCTTTCGCGGCGAAACAGATGACAATGCGCTACGGAACGGGAGAGGTCTATGGCGATCGCGGCTCACGAGATGCCCCGTACCTACGACCACCGCTCAGTGGAGGAGCGTCTCTACGCCTTCTGGGAGAGCCGGGGCTATTTTACGCCGAAGATCGACTGGTCCAGGAAGCCCTTCGTCATCGCGATGCCGCCGCCCAACATCACCGGTGAGCTCCACCACGGCCACGCGATGTTCGTGGCCTTCCAGGATCTGATGATCCGCTGGCGGCGGATGCAGGGCTACCCCACCCTCTGGCTGCCCGGCACCGACCACGCCGGGATCGCCACCCAGAACGTGGTCGAGGCCGAGCTGGCCAGAGAGGGGCTGACCCGCTTCGACCTGGGCCGGGAGAAGTTCGTCGAGCGGGTCTGGCAGTGGAAGGAGAAGTACGGCAGCATCATCACCATGCAGCTCCGCCGGCTGGGGGCCTCCTGCGACTGGACGCGCGAGCGCTTCACCATGGACCCCGGCCTGTCACGGGCGGTCCGCGAGGCCTTCGTCCGCCTCTACCGCAAGGGCCTGATCTACCGTGGACAGTACATTATCAACTGGTGCCCGCGCTGCGAGACGGCCATCTCCGATCTCGAGGTCGAGCACGTCGAGACGCCCGGCAAGCTCTATTTCGTCCGCTACCCGCTGGCCGATGAGCACGGCGACGCCATCCCCGGCCAGTACATCACGGTGGCCACCACCCGCCCGGAGACGATCCTGGGCGATACCGGCATCGCCGTCCACCCCGAAGACGAGCGCTACACGGGCCTGGTCGGCCAGCGGGCCATCGTGCCGGTGGTCGGGCGGGTCGTCCCGATCGTGGCCGACGCGGCGGTGGACCCCGCGTTCGGGACGGGCGCGGTCAAGGTCACCCCGGCCCACGACCCGACCGACTTCGAGATCGGCCGGCGCCATCAGCTGCCGGCGGTCAACGTCCTGACGCCCAAGGCGCAGATGAACGAGAACGCCGGTCCCTACGCCGGGATGGACCGCTACGAGTGCCGGCGGGCGCTGGTGCGGGACCTGGAGCGCCTGGGGCTGCTGGTCCGGGTCGAGGACCACCGGCACGCGGTCGGCCACTGCAGCCGCTGCGACACCCCGGTCGAGCCCTGGCTCTCCGAGCAGTGGTTCGTGCGGATTAAACCCCTGGCTGAGCCGGCCATCGCCGCCGTCCGCGAGGGACACATCCGCTTCATTCCGGAGCGCTTCACCCGCATCTACTTCAACTGGATGGAGAACATTCGCGACTGGTGCATCTCGCGCCAGTTGTGGTGGGGGCACCAGATCCCGGTCTGGTACTGCCTGGACTGCGGCCAGACCATCGTCGAGGTCGAGACCCCGGCCCGCTGCCCGCGCTGCGGCAGCACCGACCTGCGCCAGGATCCCGACGTGCTCGACACCTGGTTCAGTTCGGCCCTCTGGCCCTTCAGCACGCTGGGCTGGCCCGAGGAGACGGAGGACTACCGCTACTTCTACCCCACCGATGTCATGGAGACGGGCTACGACATCATCTTCTTCTGGGTCGCCCGGATGATCATGATGGGGCTGGAGTGCACCGGCAAAGAGCCCTTCCGCGACGTTTACCTGCACGGTCTGATGCGCGACGAGAAGGGCGAGAAGATGTCGAAGTCGAAGGGCAACGTCGCCAACCCGCTGGACGTGATCCAGAAGTATGGCGCCGATGCCCTGCGCTTCACCATTATCACCGGCTCCTCGCCCGGCAACGATATGCGGCTGACCGACGAACGGCTGGCCGGCAGCCGCAACTTCGCCAACAAACTCTGGAACATGGGCCGCTTCATCCTGCTGAGCGGCCAGACCCTGGGCCCCGAGGCCCAGACCTTCACCCCCAGCGCGGCCGATCTGACCCTGGCCGACCGCTGGATCCTCAGCCGGCTCAGCCGGGTGGTGGCCGACGTGACCCGGCTGATGGAGGAGTACGAGTTCGGCGAGGCCGGACGGATTCTGCACGATTTCGCCTGGAGCGAATTCGCCGACTGGTACATCGAGATCGCCAAGATCCGCCTCTACGGCGCCGCCGACCAGCGGGCCCGCTACACCGCCCAGCACGTCCTCTACCGGACGATGGACACCCTCCTGCGGCTGCTGCACCCGTTTATGCCCTTCGTCACCGAGGAGATCTGGCAGCACCTGCCGCACGAGGGCGAGAGCCTGATGATCGCCGCCTGGCCGACACCGGGACCGACCGACGAGGCGGCCGAGCGGGATATGGAGCGCCTCATGGAGGTCGTCCGGGCCATCCGCTCGGTCCGCAGCGAGTTCCGGGTGGAGCCGACGCGCCGGGTCGAGGTGATCGCAGTCAGCGATGCGCCGGACCTCCTCCGCCGGGAGGCGCCGATCGTCCAGCATCTGGCCGGGGTGGAGCCGTGGCGGGTGGAGACGGCTCTGCCGACCCGCCCGACCCAGGCGGTCCACGTGGTGGCGGCGGGGGTGGAGCTCTACCTCCCGCTGGCCGGGATGGTGGACATCGCCGCCGAGCGCCAGCGGCTGAAGAAAGAGGCGGCGGCCACCTGGGAGCACATTGTGCGCCTGCAGGGCCGCCTGGGCGACCCGGAGTTTCTGACCAAGGCGCCGGCGGTGGTGGTCGAGCGCGAGCGGGCGCGGCTGGCCGAACTGGAGGACAAGCTGGCCAAGATCCGCGAGCAGCTGGCCGTGCTGGGCGAGTAGCGGGCGCCCAGCAGAAACGACGGGGGCGAGGGAGACACTCCCTCGCCCCCTGTGCCCTCCGACCGCCTCTCAGGGCCGGGTCAGGGTGTCATAGAGGAGCGGTGAGGCGAAGAGCAGCCCGAGCAGGAAGAGAATCCCCAGCGTCGGCGATCGGAGGAGCCCCCACATCATCCCCATCACCCCACGTGCACTCACGCCTGGTCCCTCGGGACATTGCTACCTGTATAACGCCGGCCGGGGCACGACGTTACGCCCGGCCCGGTTCTTCTTAATATTACAGTTCCCTTTCTTGTCTCAAGCGGCGTCGGCGATGACACGCCTGGGCGATTTTCTGCTGGCGCCGACGCCAGCGGGACCAGGCAAGGATGTCGTCTGGCGTGCGGGTGGCCGTCCAGACGAGCCGGACGAGGAGCCGCCGCAGTTCGGGGACGGTGAGCCGG
>CACRXC010000113.1_pt1 | contig 44864 bp, 36 predicted proteins | sample 5377091 | NCBI WGS metagenome assembly CACRXC01 (sample SAMEA6061845, study PRJEB28556) | metagenome | reverse complement strand
GTGCTGGCGGAGAGACTCGAACGCCCCCCAGAGCCAGCGCACCCGACGGTTGAACTCGCTCTGGACGGGCAGGTGGGGAAAGTAGTGCGCCCAGTCCTGACGGACCTCGGCCAGGAACGCCCTTTCGCTCGGTCGCCGGAGCAGGTGCCGGACCAGGGCGATGGTCAGAATCTCGGCATCCGCGCAGACCGGGGGCGGCCCCGGTCGGCGGGGGTGAATCTGTCCGGTGGACAGATTCACGGCACGCGGCCCGTGCGCAGGGCGTCGTCGACCAGAACGAAGACGTGGACAAACAGGTCGGCCAGTGGCATCATTGGGACGGGCCTCCACGGCAGGAAGTGATAGTGCTCTCCTTCTCTGCCTGTGGGGGCCCCCTCTTGTCAAGTCAACCCACATCACGCGCCTCAGGATTCACAGGATAGCTCCTTATTCCGGATTGGCCGACCGCCGTCTGAGGCCCCGATTGGCCTGAGTTCTCAGTACCAAACAGATCAGGCGGTGTCATCGTGGAAAAAGAATATGCAAAGGCTCCCGTGCGGCGAACATTCGGAGGCCGGCGCCTGGGGGACTGCGGTCAGCCCTTGCGCTGGCCCGGCCGGCTGTGCTATGGTGCTACCACCACACGACCCCGGAGAATCGCACCGAAAGGAGTCGCGATGTCGGCCGCTCCCTTTCAGCGTCCCGCCCCCGCCCTGCTGGAGGCGCTTCAGGAGGTGAGTTCGGCGGCCGCCAGCGGGGCGCTAACCCGCTTCGGCGTCCCCAATCATTACTGTGTCGGTCTGCGTCCGCTGCTGCCCGGGCGGCGTCTCCTCGGCGTGGCCGTCACCCTGCGCTACGTCCCCACCCGGCCCGATCTGGCCGAGCGTCTCCGCGCCGCCACGCTGCCGAGCCTGGAGGCGATCGAGTTCCTGCAGCCCGGTGACGTGCTGGTGGTGGACGCCCTTGGCCGGACCGATGGCGGTCACCTGGGCGACGTGATGGCGACCCGGATCCAGGTGAAGGGCGCGGCCGGCCTGGTGGTCGACGGGGCCGTGCGTGACTTCCCGTTCCTGCAGCAGATGGACCTGCCGATCTTCGCCCGTGGGGTGGTCGGCCCACCCAGCCCGCTCCTGCCGGTCGAGTACAACGTCCCGGTCCATTGCGCCGGCGCCCTGGTCCAGCCCGGCGATCTCATCCTGGGCGATGACGATGGTGTCTGTGTGATTCCCCAGGCCTGGGCGGCCGAGGTGGCGCGGGTCGCCCGCGAGGCGGAGGAACTGGAGGTCTTCCTCCGCCAGAAACTGCTCGAGGGCCGCTCGATCATCGGCGTCTACCCGCCGGGGGAGGCGATCCGACGGGAGTACGAGGCCAGCCGCCAGCGCTCGTCCGGCGGCTGAGTGGTTCGCCCGGACTTTAATGTCGCACGTGTCAGCAGGGGGATACTGATGCCGGACAAACTCGGTGTGGCGATCGCTGGTCTCGACCACTGGTACATGGGCCTGGGAGAGCTGGAGGCCCTGCAGCGCAGCCAGCGGGCCCAGGTGGTGGCTTTAGCCCATCGCGACCGGGCTAAGGCTGAGGCCCTGGCCCAGCGCTACCATATCCCCTTCGTCACCACCAACTACCAGGCGGTGGTGACGCGCGAGGAGGTGGAGATCGTTCTGACCGCCTGTCCGACCAGCGAGAACGCCGCCCTCTGCCGGGCGGCGGCGGCGGCGGGCAAACATATCGTCAGCGTCAAGCCTATCGCGATGACCACGGCCGAGGCCCGGACCATCCGCGAGGCGGTCCGCCAGGCCGGCGTCCACTTCATCTCCTACGAGTCGGCCTGGCGCCTGAACCCGGTCTACCGGGCGATCCAGGAATGGGTGGCGGCTGGCCGCATCGGCCCGGTGCTCTCGGCGCTGACGATCCTCCGGGCGCCTCTCCCGACCCAGCCCTGGCCCGGCGAGCGCGGGCAGACCTGGTGGCTCGACCCGACCAGGGCCCCGGCCGGGGGCTGGCTTGACCACGCCATCTACCATATCGACTTCCTGCGCTGGCTCCTCCAGGACGAGGTGGCCAGCGTCAGTGGCGTCGTGGCCACCCTCAAGCACCGCGATCTGGCCTTCGAGGATTACGGGGTGGCCCTGCTGACCTTCCACCGGGGCGTCCAGGCGACCGTCGAGGACACCTGGACGGCTCCGCCCGGCGGCTCCCTCTCGCAGGTTCAGATCCTCGGCCAGGAGGGCCAGATCGTCTACGACCCGACTCTCAGCGGCAAACTGGCCGTCGCCGGACGGTTTGATCTGGCCGGCTGGTTGCTGACGGCCCCGCCGACGGGCCCGGTCTCGGTCGTCGACCACCTGGCGACGGTGCTTCAGGAGGCGGTGCCGCCGGTGGCGACGGTGGATGATGCCGTCCGCAACCTGGAGGTCGGCTTCGCCTTCTACACCGCCGCTCGCCAGGGGGCGCCGGTCGTGCTCTAGGTCCCCGAAAGTACTATGCCGGGACCGCCCCGGCGCTGGTATGATCCCGACGCCGGTTGGCCGAACGCTGCTCGAAGCAACAGGGAAGAGAGCGCCTGTGCGACGGTCTCACTTTCTGCGTCTGATGGCCGGGTTTGGTCTCTCGCTGTTTGCCGCCTGCGCCGGACCGCAGCCCACGCCTTCCCCGCGCCCGACGCCGTCTCCCACCCCGACGCCCGCTGCAGCCGGTCCGATGCGCAGCCCGGACTACGCGGTCCACGTCTTTCTCTGGGGCAGCCCGCAGGCCGAACGTGATCTCCGTCTCGTCAAAGAGATGGGGTTCACCTGGATCAAGCAGCAGTTCGAATGGCGCTACATCGAGCCCCATCGGAAGGGGACGTTCGAGTGGCAGGAGCCGGACCGGCTGGTGGCTCTGGCCGAGCGCTACGGCCTGAAGATCCTGGCGCGGGTGGACAACCAGCCCCGGTGGAGCCGGAGCGATACCCTCTTTCCAGGGGTCGGCCCGCCGGACCGGCTGGAGGACTTCGCCGATTTTCTCACCGCCCTGGCCACGCGCTACCGGGGGCGGATCCAGGCCTACGAGATCTGGAACGAACCCAATCTGGCCCGCGAATGGGGGAACCGCCCCCCCAATCCCACCGAGTACGTGGCCATGCTCCGCCTGGCCCATCAGGCGATCAAGAAGGCCGATCCGCAGGCCATCGTCATCAGCGCCGGGCTGGCGCCGACCACGGCCTCCGGGGCCATCGCCATGCCCGACACCGATTTTCTCCGCCGGATGTACCAGGCCGGGGCGCGGGACTTCTGCGACGTGCTGGGGGTTCACGCCGCCGGCTATAAGGCTCCACCGGAGATGAGCCCCGATGAGGTGGCGATGAACCCCCGCTACAACCACGGTGAGCCCGGTGTTGGGCGCATCTACTGCTTCCGCCATGTGGAGGACCTGCGGGCGATTATGGTGGAGTTCGGCGATGCCCAGAAACAGGTGGCGGTCCTGGAGATGGGCTGGACCAGCGACACCCGGCCTGGCTCACCCTACGCCTGGCACGCGGTCACCGAGGAGGAGAAGGCCGACTATCTGGTGCGGGCCTTCCAGTACGCCGCTCAGCACTGGCGGCCCTGGATCGGGGTGATGACCGTGATCTACATCGCCAGCCCAACCTGGACCAGGGACCACGAGCAGTACTACTGGGCCATCACCGAGCCTGATGGCACACCACGTCCGGCCTACCGGGCGCTCCAGCGTCTGCCAAAATCCTGAGAAAGGGGAGAGATGATCCGCGCTTGTCGCTGGGGACTCCTGCTGCTCATCGTTGGCGGTCTGCTTTTTGCCGTCTGGCCACGGTCCGGTCAGGCAGCCACCAGCGATCCCCGTTATTTCCCCGAGACCGGCTTCCGCATCAGCGACGATAAGTTCTGGGACTACTTTCAGCGCCGGGGTGGGCTGCGCACCTTCGGCTACCCGGTCTCGCGCAAGTTCCTGTTTATGGGCACCTGGGTCCAGTTCTTCCAGCGCCGGGTGATGCAGCTCCAGCCGGACGGCAGCGTGGGGCTCCTCAATGTCCTGGACCCTGGGCTGATGCCCTTCACAACCATCAACGGTGCCACCTTCCCGGCCTTCGACGAGGCCCTGGTCCGCAGCGCCCCGGCGCCGGGCACGCCGGGCTATCACGAGGCGGTCCTGCGCTTTGTCGAGCAGAACACGCCCGATCTCTGGCAGGGCCAGCAGCCCGGCTTCCTCACCACCTTCCGGGGAACGGTCACGCTGCGTGATGTCTTCCCCACCGGCCGGGGCGAGCCCGGGCTGCTGCCCGGTTTTAACCTGGAGATGTGGGGGATCCCCACCAGCCGGCCGCAGGTTGACCCCAACAATCACAATTTCATCTACCAGCGCTTCCAGCGCGGGATCATGCACTACGACCGGACAACCGGGCTGACCCAGGGGATCCTGCTGGCCGACTACCTCAAGGCCATCATCACCGGCCAGAACCTGCCGCCCGATCTCGAAAGCCAGGCCCGGACCAGCCCTCTCTACCGCCAGTACGATAACAGCCGTCCAGATGGTGTCGCCCGGCCGGAGCAGCTCCCGGCGACCACCATGAAGGACGCCTTCGAGCGCGAGGGCGCGACACCTCCCACCGGTGGACAGCCCGCCATCAATCCTCCCCCGCAGCCGACCTCCGGCCTGCGCTACGGCTTCCAGGCGCATCTCTACTATCAGGACCAGCGGCGTATCTACCAGAAGGTCAAGGAGGCCGGCTTCGGCTGGGTCAAGCAGCAGATCCGGTGGGCCGATGTCGAGCAGACGCGCGGCCAGATCGCCTTCGGCCCCCTCGACCAGATGGTGGATCTGGCTCAGCAGGAGGGGATCAATCTGCTCTTTAGCGTGGTCACCGCCCCGGCCTGGTCGCGCGGCGGGCGCGGCATCGACGGCCCGCCCGACGACTACAACGAATTCGGGCGCTTCCTGGGCGAACTGGCCCGTCGCTACCGCGGCCGGGTCAAGGCCTACGAGATCTGGAACGAGCAGAACTTCAGCCGCGAGTGGGGCGGCGGTCGGATCAATCCGGCCGAATACATCGCTCTCCTGAAAGTGGCCTACCGGGCGATCAAGGAGGCCGACCCGGACGCCATCGTGGTCTCCGGCGCGCTGACCCCGACCGGGGTGATGGATCCCACCATCGCGGTGGACGATGCCTGGTACCTCGACCAGATGTATCAGGTCGAGGGAGGGGTCTTCCTCCGGATCGCCGACGCCGTCGGGGCCCACGCCACCGGCTATAACAACGCCCCCGACGACTGGGTGGACCGCAACACGGTCGGGACGCCCGGCTTCAAAGGGCATCCCAGCTTCTATTTCCGCCGGATCGATGACCTCCACGCCATTATGGAGAGGTACGGCGACCGCCGGCAGATGTGGATCACCGAATACCACTGGGCCTCGGCCCAGCCGCCGGTGCCGCCCGGCTACGAGTGGACAACCCATCTCTCCGAGCAGCAGGCGGCCGATTTCCTGGTCCGCGGCTTCCAGATGATGCGCGAGCGTCCCTGGGTCGGGGCGGCCTTCGTCTGGAACCTGAATTTCCGGACCTTCCAGGACTACCACACCCAGGAGACGGCCATCTTCGGCGTGCTGAACCCCGACTGGTCGCCGCGCCTGCTCTACACCGCCCTGAAGAACATGCCCAAGTAGGTCGCCGGTGGCACGGGTGCTGGCCCTGACCAGGGCCAGCACCCTTTTTCCTGGCGTGCCGGCGGCTTCTCTCCCCCGACCCGGTGCCCGGCGGATCGGTCGAGGTGCGCGCCGGCCAGTCAGAGGGGCCACGGACGCTACCCCCCATCGGATCGCCGGGCCGGACTGAGCGGCTTGAACAACCGGCCAGCGCGGGGGTCTCCGGCGGCCGTCAGATCCGTTCGCCGGCCGGGCGGGCGGCCAGCCGCTCCTGCAGCCAGCTCTCCAGCGCCTGGTGGTCGGTATAGCCGTAGCCGGTGCGCTGGTAGAGGGTGGTGGGACCGGCCAGGGCGGCCTGCAGTCGGGCTGCCCGCTCGGACGAGAAGAGAGCGCCCGGCCCCCCGTGCATGAGCAGGACCGCCGCCCGAATGCGCGGGGCGAAGGCCAGCGGGTCGAAGTAGGCCAGGGTGGTCCAGACGGTTGGGGCCTGGTCCGGATGGGCCCGCAGGAGGTCATTGATCTCCTCGTAGGGGTACTCGCTGGTCTCGCGGGTGACGGCTGGCAGGTCGTAGAAGAGGAGCGGCTGGGCCACCGCCACCGCCCGTACGGCCGGGCGCAGGGCGGCGGTGAAGAGGGCCAGGTCGCCGCCGACGAGGGCGATGCGCTCGGGGTCCACCTCCGGGCGGGTCAGCAGAAAGTCGATGACCCGGCAGCAATCGGCCACGATGCCCCGGTAGATATAGGTGGTGGGCGAGAGGAGGCCGTGGGTCAGAAGACCGGGGTAGCTGGCGGCAAACGGGGTGTCCGACCACCGCTGTCCCCGGTGGCAGAGGGCGACGCAGACCGCCTGCCGGCGCTCCTCGTAGGGCGGAATATGGACCACGCTGCCGTAGCCTGGAAGGTGGTAGCGCACCGGAAAGGGGCCGGGTCCGTGCGGGACGCAGTAGTAGGCGAAGATGCGATAGGGGCCGATACTGGTCAGTTTGAGACCGTAGGTGGTGGCGAACTCGGTCGAGCGGAGGGGGAGCACCTCGAGTTCGGGGGCCAGCGGCAGGGCCGCCAGTTCGGCCATCACCTGGGCCCAGTAGGCGTCGAAGTCGGCGGGTGACGTCAGCGCTGCCATCGTGGCTCCTTTCCGACGATGCCGGGCGATCAGGCGGGAGTGGCCGCCGGAATGGGCTGGAGGTGTTCCTGCAGGAAGGCCTGGACGATGGGGGCGTGCCAGGCGCTGCCGGCGTCGTGGGCGCACTCCGGGTAGGCGTAGAGCCGTTTCTGGGGCGAGGCGATGGCCCGGAAGAGGGCGTAGCCGGTCTCTGGTGGGCAGACATCGTCCTTGAGGCCGATGTTGATGATGATGGGACAGCGGACGCGGTCGGCGAAACTCAGGCAGTCGTAGTAGGCCAGAGTCTGGCGGACCTGCGGCTCGCGCTCCGGGTAGAGGCGCAGGTACTCGTTGATCTCCTCATAGGGGTAGGAGTGGGTCAGGCGGATAGCATCCATCATCCCGCAGAGGAAAGGCGCGCCGGCCGCCGCGCAGCGGACCTCGGGGCGCATGGCCGCCGTCAGAACCGTCAGGGCGCCGCCCTGGCTGCTGCCGGTCACCCCGATCCGGGTCGGGTCGACCTCGGGGCGGGTCAGCAGGAAGTCCACCGCCCGCCAGGCGTCGACGTAGAAGCCCCGGTAGCCGTAGGTGTACCGGTCGACGATGTTATAGGTGAGGAGGCCGGGGTAGCCGGGGTTGAAGTGGCGGTTGGAGCGCAGTTTCCCGCGCGGGGCGACGCTCAGGGCGGCGTAGCCCTGAGCAGCCCAGCTCTTGGGCAGGACCGGCTCGCTGATGTAGCCGGGGTAGAGGATGACGGCCGGCAGGGGACCGGCGTGGTGGCGGGGCCGGCAGTACCAGGCGGCGATGCGCAGGTGGTCCAGGCTGGTGTAGTGGACCTCGTAGACCACCACCTCGGACGTCGAGCGCAGGGGCACTTCTTCCAGTGTCGGATCGAGGGGAATGGCCGCCGCCTGGGCCAGGACCTCCTCCCAGAAGGCGTCGAAGTCGGCCGGCTTCTGAACGGTCGACTGGAACTCGGCGGGCGAGGCGGTCTGGACCATCGCTCTCCTCCAGCACTGAGGTGAAGCCGTCGGCCCCGAAGAGCTACTCCGGTATTTCGACGATGATAAAGGGGTCCTCGACTGAGACCGGGTAGGTCTCGGCGACGTAGGGGCCCGGGAGGCGGCCGGGCATCTCGGCGGTGGCCGGGTCCGGGGCGAGCGTCACCTCGTAGCGCCGCACCCGCACCCGGGCCGGGTCGATCCAGGACTGCCCGGTCCGGACGTCGAACTCCCAGCCGTGCCAGGGACAGCGCAGAATCTCCCCCGGCCGCAGGTACCGGTACTCGCCCGGCGCCTCGGCCAGCACCAGCCCGAGAAGATGGCCCGCGCAGAGCGGTCCCCCCTGGTGTGGACAGCGGTTGCGCAGGGCGAAGAACTCGCCCCCCACATTGAACACCCCGACCGACCGGCCGGCGACCTCGACGATCTTGCGGCCCCCCGGCGGGATCTCGCTCACCCGTCCCACGATGTACCGCCCCATCGTCTCCCCTTCCCTCAGGGCAGCCGGTAGAGCGCCCGTGCGTTCTCGGCCAGGATCTGGCGCCGCACCGCTTCGGGCAGCGGCGCCGGAAAGGCCGTCTCCGGGTCGTCGAAGTCCCAGTGCGGGTAATCGGTGGCGAACATCAGCCGCTCCACCCCCACCTGCGCGAGAATGTCCAGGAAGTGCCGGGGCCGGTGCGGCTCCTCCATCGGCTGGGTGGTCAGCCAGAAGTGGGTCCGCAGATACTCCGAGGGCGCCCGCCGGAGGTGCGGCACCTCCTCCTTGAGCCGCCGCCAGGCGGCGTCCAGCCGCCACATTAGCGCCGGAAACCAGGCGAAGCCCCCCTCGATCAGCACCACTTTGAGGCTGGGAAAGACCTCGAACACCCCTTCGCAGACCAGGCTCACCACCTGGGCCTGCATCGCCTGGGCCACCCCCACGTGGTCCTCGATGTAGTACGAGGGCCAGCCGCAGCCGGTGATCGGCCCGGCCCCGGTCCCGCCGAAGTGGATGCCCACCGGCAGCCCCCGCTCCACCGCCGCCTCATACAGCGGCCAGTACTTCCGCCGCCCCAAGGGCTCACACGTCCGCGAGAGCACCAGCACCTGCACAAACCCCGGGTGCGCCGCCGCCCGCCGGACCTCGGCCGCCGCCAGGGCCCCGTCCTCATAGGGCACCACGATGGCCGCCCGCAGCCGGGGCTCCTTCTCCAGCCACTCCGCCACCTGCCACTCGTTGACCGCGCGGGCCAGGGCGGCGCTGTACTCCAGGTTGAGCTGGCCCCCCACCCCGATGAGCGGGTTCAGAATCCCGTACGCGATGCCGTACTGGTCGAGGAGCTGCTCGCGCAGGAAAGCCAGGTCCGACCCCGGCGGCTGCCCCGAAGGCGGCCAGGCGTCGGTCCGGGCCGCATGCGGCACCATCCGCGGGTAGTAGGCTCCCTGCCGGCCGCGCAGGCCGAAGAGTTCATACTGCCGCCGCCAGCGGGCCGGCAGATACGGGAGCAGTGCCGCCTCGCTGGGCAGAGCGTTGTGGATATCACAGTCGATGACCGCTAGTCGGCTCCGGCGGTCGGCCGCCGGATGGGTGGCCGGTTTCACCATGGTCCCTCTCCTCCGGCCGGGGCGAACCGGCCTGTGAACTGATACCACCGCCAGGCGTTCTCCCACAGAATCTTGGGCCGCAGGGCCGCCGGCAGTCCGGCGGGGAGCGCCTCCGCGGGCTGGTCGAAGTGCCAGTGGGGGTAGTCGGTGGCGAACAGCAGCAGCTCGTCGGTCTCCAGGTGGTCGAGGACCTGGGCCAGCCCGCGCGGCTCGGACGGGACGTCGGGCGGCTGCAGGCTGAAGCGGCAGTGCGCGCGGATGTAGGCCGAGGGCGGCTGGCGGACCCACGGCACCTCCCGCCGCAGCCCCTTCCAGTCCTTGTCGAAGCGCCACAGAAACGCCGGCAGCCAGCTCCAGCCGCACTCCAGCACCACCACCTTCAGCTCCGGGAAGCGGTCGAAGACCCCCTCGCTGACCAGGCTGAGGAGCTGGCTCTGGGCGACCAGGGCCATCGCCACGTACTCCTCCAGGAAGTACGAGGGCCAGCCGGTGGGGGTCGGCGGGTGTCCGGGGGCGCCCCCGTAGTGGATCCCGATCGCCAGGCGGTGGCGGACCGCCGCCGCATAGAGCGGCCAGTAGCGCCGGTTCCCATACGGGGCCTCCGAGCGGACCGGGAGATACACCTGGACGAACCCCGGATGATCCCCCACCCGCTCGACCTCGCGCACCGCCAGCTCCACCACCTGGATGGGCACCACCAGCGCCGCCCGCAGGCGGGGGTCTTTCTCCAGCCACTCCTGGATCAGCCAGTCGTTGACCGCCCGGGCCAGGGCGGCCGCCAGGTCGGGGTTGTGGACGGTCTGAATGGGGTAGTCGCACTGGAGGATGGCGTAGGTGGTGCCCCACGGGTCGAGGGCCTGCTGGCGGACCTCGGCCAGCGTCGTGCCGGGGACCGCGCCGGGCGAGGAGCGCAGGGCGGGCTGGACGGTGAGGGGAGCGTTTTTGGGATAGGCGAAGTCCACCGGGCCCTTGAAGGCCGATTCGCGGATGTACTCCTGCCAGTGGGGCGCCAGATAGGGGAAGAGGACCTCGACCGAGGCCGGGGTGACATGGAGGTCGCAGTCGATGAGACCGGGCTGGACCATCGCTCCTCCCGCTGCCGGGGCTGTCTGCTTCCCTATATACCACAGCCGCCGCCCCCGGTAAATAGCCGGGGGACGATGGGCTCTGCTATACTGGCCTCAACCGTGCATGATACCCGGCTGGACCGCGGCTGAGGAGGGGTTCCGTGACACAGACCATCCCATCCGGCCCGGCGCCGCTCGATCCCGCAGCCCTGAAGGCGCTTGTCCGTTTTCTCCAGACCGTCGGCCGGCTCAAGAGCCTGCGTCGGCAGGGCTGGGTGGACCGTGGGGTGGCCGCAGCCGAGTCCGTGGCCGACCACGTCTTCCGGCTGGCGGTGATGGCCTGGGTTCTGGGACGGGCCCGAGGGCTCGAGCCGGACCGCCTGGTCCGGCTGGCCCTGGTCCATGATCTGGCCGAGAGCCTGGTGGGTGACCTCACCCCCTTCGACGAACTCCTGGCCCAGCCCGGCGTCGACCGGCGCCAGCTTCTCGACCGGCCGCCCCCGCCCGAGGTCCGCGAGCGTCAGCGTCAGCGCAAGCGCGCCCGTGAAGAGGCCGCGTTCCGGCGCCTGGTGGCCGACCTCCCAGCGGCGGTGCGGCAGGACCTGGAGAGCGCCTGGCAGGAGTACCTGGCCGGTCAGACGCCGGCGGCCCGCTTTGTCAAAGAGCTCGATAAGGTTGAGACCTGGCTCCAGGCGTTGGAGTACCGGGCGATCTACCCTGACCTCCCCATCGGCTCGTTCGCCGCCGAGGTCCAGCAGGAGGTTGGCGATCCGCTGCTTCGGGCCCTGGTACAGGTGCTCGGGGCGCCGTCCGCCCCGGCGCCAGAGGGAGCGGACTGACGGCCGGCCGGGGCGGCACGGCCCCTGCGGGGTCGACCGGGGAGACCGGTCGAAGGGGTGAGCGGTGCAGCACAGCATCGAGTGGTACCGGGAGCGGCTCCAGCGATTGCCCTGGGCCGAGGGCCTGACCCGTGAGGCCATCCTGCAGCGTGATCCCCTGATCCCGCACGAACTGCTGGCCACCGTGCCGCCTGGGCGCGTCTTCCGCGACTTCACCGACTTCTGGCGGTACGTGGTTTTCCGCGCCAGCCGGGAGCGTTCGGAGGGCGTGCCGGCCCTGACCGAGGAGGCCGGGGCGTCCGACAGCCCGGCTGTTCCGCTCAACGAGGTCGTCTGGGACCGGGCCGACCAGGTTGATATCGCCGGCGTGTGACGGTGGGGCTAGCCTAGCCCCGGTGGAGCGATGTTCAGCCCGGGCGGAAAGAGGGGCGGCCGTCGTCGGGCGGGGCGATGATGACCGGTTCGCGTCCGAGGCGTCGGGCGAGGTCGGCGGCCAGGGCGTTGTAGGCGTCTTTGGAGAACCCGCCGACCGTCTGGACGATCCGGCCGTCGGTGTCGATGAGGTAGAGCGTGGGGGTGGCCTCGGGGTCGTAGAGGCGGGAGACGGCGTAGTCAGGGGTGTCGAGGAGGACGGGGAAGATGATGCCGGTCTCCCGGACGAAGCGGGCCGCCTGGTCGGGGCGGTCCTGGGCGATGGCCCAGAGGGTCCAGCCCGTGGGGCCCAGGGTCTGCCAGAGACGCTCGAGGTAGGGGAAGGCCAGTTTGCAGGTGCCGCAGGTGCTCTTGCAGAAGGCCAGGAGCACGGGTCCCTGGCGCAGGGCCTCCCGCAGGCGGTACTGACGCTGGTCAAGACCGGGCAGGGTGAAGTCGGGCGCGGTCTGCTGAACGGTCGCCATGCTCTGTCCTCACGCGGGGAATGCCGCCGGGCCGATTATAGCCGGGAGGCCGGCGGCTGTCAAAAAGCCGTGCCCTCCGCCGGACCGGCCCAGCCGCGCGCGCGCTCGACCGCCCGCCGCCAGTCGCGAAGCAGGCGGGCGCGCTGCTCGGGAGCCATCTGGGGGTGGAAGCGTCGCTCGGCCTGCCAGAGGGCGCGGAGGTCGGCCCGCGAGCGCCAGACGCCGGCGCCCAGCCCGGCCAGATAGGCCGCCCCCAGGGCCGTCGTCTCGGTCTGCGTCGGGCGGACGACCGGCACGCCGGTGATATCGCTCTGGAACTGGGCCAGGAAGTTGTTGACCGCCGCGCCCCCGTCGATGCGCAGTTCGGCCGGCGGCAGCCCGGCCTCATCGGCCATGGTCTGGACCACGTCGTAGACCTGGTAGGCGATGGCCTCGAGCGTCGCCCGGGCCAGGTGGGCCCGGGTCGTCCCGCGGGTCAGGCCGATGAGCAGTCCGCGGGCGTAGGCGTCCCAGTAGGGCGCGCCCAGCCCGACGAAGGCCGGGACGAAATAGACGCCGCCGCTGTCGGGGACGCTGGTGGCCAGGGCCTCGACCTCGCTGGCCTGGCGGATGATTCCCAGGCCGTCGCGCAGCCACTGGACGGCGGCGCCGGCGATGAAGACGCTTCCCTCCAGAGCGTACTCCAGACGGTCCTCCAGCCCCCAGGCGATGGTGGTCAGCAGGCCGCTCTGGGTGAGCACCGGTCGGGTGCCGGTGTGCATCAAAAGGAAACTGCCGGTGCCGTAGGTCACCTTGACCATCCCCGGCTCGAAGCAGGCCTGTCCGAAGAGAGCGGCCTGCTGGTCGCCGGCCACGCCCCGGATGGGGATGCCTGCGGCCAGGACCCGCTCGCCGTCGTCGGTGGTGATCTCGACGGTCTGCCCGAAGTCCCCGCTGGAGGGACGCACCACGGGCAGGACCTGGCTCGGGATGTTGAGCACGGCCAGCAGGTCGTCGTCCCACCGGCCGGTGTGGAGGTTGAGGAGAAGAGTGCGGCTGGCGTTGGAGACATCGGTGGCGTGGACCTGTCCCCCGGTCAGGTGCCAGAGAAGCCAGGTGTCGACGGTGCCGGCCCGCAGACGGCCGGCGGCGGCCAGGTCGCGCGCGCCGGGGAGATGATCAAGCAGCCAGGCGAGTTTGGTGCCGGAGAAGTAGGGGTCGAGGAGCAGGCCGGTTCGCCGGCGGAACTCCGGTTCGTAGCCCCGGGCTCGGAGGTCGGCGCAGAGGGCGGCGGTGCGTCGACACTGCCAGACGATGGCCCGGTGGAGCGGCTGGCCGGTCGCGGCGTCCCACACCAGCACGGTCTCGCGCTGGTTGGTCAGGCCGATGGCGGTGATGCTCTCTGGCGAGAGGCCGGCGGCTCGCCGGGCGGCGAGCACGGCCCGGAGAACGCTCTGCCAGATCTCCTGAGGGTCGTGCTCGACCCAGCCGGGTTGCGGGTAGTACTGGGTGATCTCGGCGTATCCCCGACCCAGCGCCCGGCCGTGCTGGTCGAAGAGGAGCGCTGTGGTTCCGGTTGTGCCCTGATCGATGGCCAGAATCACCGCCATTGCCGTCGCCTCCGCGTGCTCTTTGGCCCGATCCTAGCCCAACGGGCGGTTCAGGGGAAGTCCCTGGTCGGCGGATCTGGCGCGTTGTCTCCGAGAAGACCGTGTCTCCTTCAGGCGGGAGACCGTGGTACGGTCTCTGCTGGCCAGAGCCGGGGAGGAGTGGCATGGCCGGGCCGCAGACACGTGAGATCGTCGGCCACAAGATGCTGGCGGTGCCGGTTACGGCGGCTCTCCTGGCCCGGCTCCAGGCGCGCGCGCGGGCCGAGGGACGCGACTGGCACAGCCTGGTCGAGGAGGCGATCCGGCGGTGGGTGGCGGAGCGCCGGGCGGCCCTCCAGCCGGCGGTGCTGGCCGGGCCAGGCCCGCGCCGTCGGGGTGGCGTGCGCTATGAGTGGACATAACAGAGGGCGTCCCGCCGTGGTGGTCGGCCCCTGGGCGCTGCTGCGGCTGGTCCAGGGACGGCCCTACCCATTGACCAAGAGCCAGCTGCTCGATCTGGTGCGCGACAAACGCGTGCGCTGGGTCAAGGCCGACTGGCCGGTGCGAGTGCGCCTTCGGGACCTGGTGCGGGCCCTGCCCGAGCGCCTCTATCCTGATGAGGCCCGGCTGGTCGAGGCCGTGCGGCAGACGGCCCGGCGGCTGGGCCTGCCCGGCTGAGCCGGCGTCTACGCCTCCGGCCGGACCAGCCCGACGACGGTCTCCTCATGCAGCCGGGCCTCGATCCCCTGGCGGTGGCTGCGGGCGCTGACCGGGAGCATGCGGGCGTCACGGACGATCTCGCGCACCGCCTGGCCCACGAAGCGAAAGCCCGCCTGTTCGGCCAGTTCTCTGAGGACGGCCGGCACCTGGATGGGGATTCCCCGGATGATCGAGGAGCCGACGACGATCACGGCCGCCCGTCCCGGCTGCAGAACGCGGAGCATCTCGGCCAGGATCAGCCCCAGGTCCCGGTAGTAGCGGGCCACCACTGCCGCCCGGTGCGGGTCGCGCTCGGTCAGCCGGCGCAGGACCGCCCGGGCGGTCGGCGGCAGGCGTTCGGTCAGGTTCTCGCCTTGCTCGGATCCGATGTACCGCCGGCGCAGCGGGGTCAGCCGGTCGGGGGGATAGCCTAGCCAGACCAGCGAGAACTTGTGGGCCCGCAGATAGTCGATGGCGCCTGCGGCGTAGGGCGGCGAGGTGACGATCAGGGCCACGCTGCGGTCGGCGAGGGGCAGGGCCCGGGCATCGGCCCGGACGATCAGCGCCGGGCTGGCCGGACGCGGCCAGCCGGCCAGAACCCGTTGCGCGGCCTCGAGGCGCTCGGCGAAGGCCGCGAGCGCGCTCTGCTGGACCCGCTTGTGGGGGTCGCGGTGGGGACGGCTGTGGGCCAGGTCCCGGGCGCGGCTCAGCCCGCCGCTCTTGGTGATGATGAGCGAGGAGAAGAGCGTCTGCAGAAAGGCGTGCAGATCGGCGGGCGCCTGCCGGATGGCCAGGGCCAGGGCGTGCAGTTCGGCGATGACCGGCTCCTCGAACCAGTACCGGAAGAAGCGCACGGCTGCCGCTCCGTAGCAATGGGCCAGTTCGCTCTCGGTCGGTGGATGGACCAGGCCCTGGGCTTGGTCCAGCACCGCTGCGCCGGCCGTGGCCACCCGGTCGGGGTCGGGGGGCCGGGTTTTGGCCTGGGCGATCAGCACGGCCAGGGGGTCGAGATCGACGCCGATGGCCCCCCGGCCGGTCAGCACCGCCTCGACCAGCGTGGTGCCGGAGCCGGCCATCGGGTCGAGCACCCAATCGCCGGGAGCGGTCAGATGCTCGATGAAGAGACGGGGGAGCGGAGGAGGGAAGCGGGCCGGGAAGGCGTGCAGACCGTGGATCCCGGCCGGGGCGCGCGTCTCGCGGAACGTCAGATCGGTCGCCAGGAGCCGCTGGAGCGTTTCCTGGACGGAGCGGGCGGAGCCAACAGACTGGTCGTGGGTCATTCCTGCCTCAGTCACAAAGGTACACGCGGCCGCGTGGGCCGACAGGAGCAATACTAGAGGGCGACAGCGCCCCCTGCAAAGAGCCGATCAGGCGGCCGGTTCAGGCGGTGGGGAGCATCCGCTGGACGATGACCGTGGTGTGGAGGGCCATCGGCAGGCCCAGGAGCCCGAAGACCGGTGCCCCCCGCACCAGACGCTCGATAATCCCGCTGGCGGTGGGCTCGAGGTCGCCGTGCACGGTCACGGTGACCTGGATCGATCCCAGGGCCTGGGGCAGTTCCTCGGGGGCCCGGGCGCCGAAGAGGGGACTGGGGTCGATGGTCGTGTGGGCGGTCACGCTGACCCCAGTCAGCGCCAGGTCGCGTCCCTGGGCGCCCAGGGCCACGGTGGCGGCGACCGAGACGGCCAGCGCGCCGAGGACGACTTCGACCGGGTCGAGCCGGTCGGTGGGCGGTTCGATCCCCAGGGCCTCCTCCAGCCGGCGAGGGGTGCCCAGGGCCAGGGTGTAGGTGCGGCTGTCCTGAATCTGCCCTCCCAGCGTCCAGGTGCCCAGCTGACAGGTCGCGCGGGCGCCGATCCCTTCCCACCGGGCCTGGACGCGGTAGCCCAGGCGGTACTGTCCGGGGTGTCGGCGCAGATTGTCGCGGAACGCGGCCAGTTGTGACGGTGTGCCCATCGCGTTCCCCCTCGGCCACATGGTTGGCGCGGTGTCTGGGCAAGGGGTGTGCCAGCGCGGAAATTCCCGGCTTGCGCGTCGGCGGCGCCCTGTTACAATAGAGGTGCCGGACAGACGCCTTGCTGGCTTACTGTCGGGCTCGAGATCTCGCGGCGGAGGAGGCCGATGTCCACGGCGATCGGGACCACGATCTACGACGAACTGGGCGTGCGTCCGCTGATCAACGCTCGCGGCAATGCCACCGTCCTGGGCGGCTCGCGGCTGAGCCCACGGGTGCTGGCGGCGATGGAGCAGGCCAACCGCTACTTCGTTGATATGGACGAACTGTTGGAGCGGGCCGGCCAGCGGGTGGCCCGCTTGCTGGGTGCCGAGGCCGCCTACATCACCTCCGGGGCGTCGGGGGCCCTGGCTCTGGGGACGGCCGCCTGCATGACCGGGCTGGACGGCGAGAAGATGGTGCGTCTGCCGGACACCACCGGGATGCCCAACCAGATCCTCATCCAGCGGCGCCACCGCTACGCCTACGACCGCTGTGTGACGATCGTGGGGGCCCGACTGGTCGAGGTCGGCGATGAGAACGGCACCACCCCGGAGCACCTGGCTGCGGCCATCGGTTCCCAGACGGCGGCCGTTCTCTATCCGGCTCACCTGGAGGGCCGGCCGGGGACGCTGCCGCTGGCTGAGGTGCTGGCCATCGCCCGCGCCCGGGGGGTGCCGGTCCTGCTCGACGCCGCCGCCCAGGTCTATCCCCTGGAGAAGTTCCTGGGCTACCAGAAGATGGGCGTGGATCTCGTCTGTTACGGGGCCAAGTACTTCGGTGGCCCCAACTCGGCCGGTCTCCTCTGCGGGCGGGCCGACCTCGTCAAGGCGGCGGCCATGCAGGGCTTTATCGGCTTTGAGACCAGCGGCTACCGGACCTTCGGCCGGCCGTTGAAGGTGGACCGGCAGGAGGTGGTGGCGGTGGTGGTGGCCCTGGAGGAATGGCTGACGATGGACCATGCCGCTCGCCTGGCGGCGGCGGACCGCAAGGTCCGGGCCATCGCCGAGCGCCTGGCCGACCTGCCGGGGGTGGTGCTTCAGCCGCTGCCGGAGGGCGGGCCGGCCACTCGTCTGCGGGTGGCGCCGGCCCCTGGCGCGGGCTGGACGGCGGCGGCGGTGGCCCAGGCCCTGCGGGCCGGGAACCCCGGGATCGTGGTGCCGGTCGAGGGTGAGGCGTTGCTGGTGGGGGTGACCACGCTGGCCGACGGCGAGGAGGAGATCGTCGGCGCCCGGCTGCGCGCGGTCCTCGCGACCTAGCCCCCAGCCCGGCCGGACCACCCCCGCGGGGTGGTCCGGCCTCTTGCCGGCGCGTTCGGCGGGGTGTATGATCAGGGCGGCACCGGGACGGCCGGGCGGCCCCGACCCGGCCTCCGGGGCCGGCTTCCTCACGGTATCCTCCTGAATGTGTGTCCCTGTATCTCACGCACGGAGGCGGTCCGCTTGAAGCGTTTCGAGTACTTCGCTCCGACCTCGCTCGAGGAGGCGATCGCGCTCCTGATGGAGTATCAGGAAGGGGGACGCCCCCTGGCTGGGGGCACCGACCTTCTCCCCCAGATGAAGGAGCGCGGGCGGCCGGTCCGCACCATTGTGAGCCTGCGTCGTCTCCGCCCGCTGCACGGCCACGGGCCGCTGCCGGATGGTGGCCTGCGGATCGGGGCGATGGAGACGGCCGGGGCGGTGGCCTGGGACCCCTGGGTCCAGCGGCATTTTCCCGGCATCGCCGACGGGGCCAACCTCATCGGCTCGATCCAGATCCGCAACCGGGCGACGCTGGGCGGCAACATCTGCAACGCCGCCCCCTCGGCGGACGGCGTCCCGGCTCTGATCGCCTATGGGGCCCAGGTGCGCATCGCCGGGCCGCAGGGCGAACGGACGCTGCCGCTGGAGGCGGTCTTCCGCGGCCCCGGGCAGACGGTCCTGGGACCGGGGGAGATCCTGGTGGAGATCGTGGTCCCGCCGGCGCCTCCTCTCAGCGGCAGCGCCTATCTGCGTCACGTGCCGCGGATGGAGATGGATATCGCGGTGGTCGGGGTGGGCGTCCTGCTGCGGCTGGACGACGACCGCCGGACGATCCGCGACGCGCGGGTGGTGCTGAGCGCGGTGGCGCCGACGCCGATCCGCTCGCCCCGGGCCGAGGCGGCGCTCATCGGGGCGCCGGCCGATGAGGCCGCGTTCCGGGCCGCCGGTGAAGGGGCAGCCGCCGACGCTCGCCCCATAAGCGATGTGCGGGCCTCGGCCGACTACCGACGGGAGCTGCTCAAGGTCTACACCCGCCGGGCGGCCGCGATCGCCCTGGCCCGCGCCCGCCAGAGCCTGTCGTAAGGAGAAGAGGGATGGCGCGACCACATCTGGTCCGGCTGACTGTGAACGGCACCCCGGTCGAGGCCACCGTCGAGCCGGCCGTGCTCCTGCTCGATTTTCTGCGCGAGCAGCTGGGGCTCACCGGCACCAAAGAGGGCTGTGGGACCGGCGACTGTGGGGCCTGCACGGTCATCGTGGACGGCAAGCCCATGCACGCCTGCCTGACGCTGGCCGTCGAGGCCGATGGCTGTGAGGTGCTGACCATCGAGGGGCTGGCCCGGAATGGGGAGCTGCATCCGATCCAGGCGGCCCTGGTGGAGTACGGCGGCCTGCAGTGTGGGTTCTGCACACCGGGGATCATTATGATGGCCAAGACCTTGCTCGACCGGAATCCCCATCCGACGGAGGAGGAGCTGCGGATGGGGCTGGCCGGGAACCTCTGCCGCTGTACCGGCTACCAGAAGATCATCGAGGCCCTGCAGGCGGTCATCGAGGGCCGGCCGCTCACTGTTTCGACCAAGGTCGTCGCCCCGCTGCCGCCCGAGCCCGAGGGTGAGTGAGGCTGGCGCCGGGGCAGCCGGGGCAAGCGAAAGGAGGTGTCCTGATGGCAGAGACCACCGTTGAGCGGCCCACCGAGTTCCGGGTCATCGGCAAGCCGATCCCGCGGGTGGACGGCATCGAGAAGGTGACTGGAGCGGCCAAGTTCGCGGCCGACTATTCGTTCCCCGGGATGGTCTGGGGCAAGGTCCTGCGCAGCCCCTACGCCCACGCCCGTATCAAGCGGATCGACACCAGCAAGGCCGAGCGCTACCCGGGCGTGGTCTGTGTGCTGACCGGCCAGGACATCCTGGACATCAACCGTGAGCCGACCGCTCGCCATCAGAACCCGCTGGCCATCAACACTGTGCTCTTCTACGGCCAGCCGGTAGCGGCGGTGGCGGCGGAGACCAAGGAGATCGCCGAAGAGGCGCTGGGCCTCATCGAGGTCGAGTACGAGCCGCTGCCGGTGCTCCTCGACCCGGTGGAGGCGATGAAGCCGGGCGCCTACCAGATCCGCCACGACGGGGCCGAGCACGGGGTGGACCGGAGCGAGGCGGCCATCCACACGGGCGGCGTTGGATTGGAGGCGGAGCAGGGGGCCACGCTGCCCAACGTCGCCTCGCAGGTGCACTTCACCCGTGGCGATGTGGCTCAGGGCTTCGCCGAGGCCGACTACATCGTCGAGGGCACCTTCCGGGTGGGCACGGTCCACCAGGGGTACCTGGAGCCTCACGCCGCCATCGCCCACTGGGACGCGGCGGGGAACGTGACGGTCTGGGCCACGACTCAGGGGCAGTTCTTTATGCGCGATATGCTCGCCCGCCTGCTCCGGATGCCGATCGCCAAGATCCGGGTCATCGGCACCGAGATCGGTGGCGGCTTTGGCGGCAAGTTCGGCCTGATCCTGGCCCTCACCGTCCTCCTGGCCCGCAAGGCCCGACGGCCGGTCAAACTGGTCCTGAGCCGGTCGGAGGAGCTGATCGCCGGGACGCCGGCGCCCTACACGGTCGTCGAGCTGAAACTGGGCTGCACGAAGGACGGCCGGCTGACCGCCATGCAGGGGCGGGTGATCATGGACACCGGCGCTTTCCCCGGCGCTCCCATGACCATCGCCACCATCCTGCTGGCCGGCTCGTACAGGATCCCCAACCTGGATCTCTACGGCTACGAGGTCCTGACCAACAAGGCCTCGGTCGGTGCCTACCGGGCTCCCGGTGCGCCGGAGGTGGCCTTCGCCGTCGAGGCGCTGGTGGATGAACTGGCCAAGAAGTGTGGCATGGACCCCATTCGCTTCCGCCTGCTCAACGCGGTCGAAGAGGGCGATAAGTGGCCCAACGGCCAGGTCCTGCCGCCGATCGGCCTCAAGGAGTGTCTCCAGCGGCTCCTGGAGCACCCGGACTGGACCGCGCCCCTGGGCCCGAACGAGGGCAAGGGGGTGGCCGTCGGCGCCTGGCCCGGCGGGGCGGGGGGTGCCAGCGCGGTCGTCCGGGCCAACCCCGACGGCACGTTCACGGTGCTGACCGGCGCGGTGAATCTCACCGGCACGACCACCGCCTTCGCCCAGATCGCCGCTGAGGAACTGGGGGTGCCGATCGAGCGCATCCAGGTGGTGCAGGGCGATACCAGCGAGGCACCGGTCTCGCCGGCCTCGGGCGGGAGCCAGATCACCTACACCATGGGCCACGCTGTCAGCCTGGCGGCCCGGGAGGTCCGCCAGCAACTGCTGGCCCAGGCGGCCCGGGCGCTGGAGGTGGCGGTCGAGGACCTGGAGGTCGAGAACGGCGTCGTGCGGGTGAAGGGCGTGCCCAGCCGGCGGATCAGTTACGCCAAGCTGGCCGACCAGGCGGCGGCCACCGTCGGGCCCATCGTCGGGCACGGTTCGCACAAGCCGCCGCGCAACGCCCCCGGCTACGCCGCCTGCCTGGCCCGGGTGCGGGTGGACCCGGAGACCGGCCAGGTCAAGGTCCTCAAACTGGTCGGCGTCCAGGATGTGGGCCGGGCCATCAACCCGCTGGCGGTCGAGGGCCAGATCCAGGGCGGCACCGTCCAGGGGATGGGCATGGCGCTCCTGGAGGAGATCGTCTACGGTCCGGACGGGCGGGTGCTCAACCCGAGCCTGCTCGACTACCGGATGGCCACCTGCGCCGATGTGCCGACGGTCGAGGCGCAGATCGTCGAGGTCCCCAGCCCGACGGGGCCCTATGGGGCCCGCATCGTCGGCGAGCCGAGTATCGTGCCGCCCGGTGCGGCCATCGCCAACGCCATCGCCGATGCCACCGGCGTCCGGCTGACCGAGTTCCCGGCCACGCCGGAGCGGGTCTTCTGGGCTCTGCGCCGGGCCGGCGCGGCCGGCTGAGCGGCACGCTGCGCCACAGGCGGGCCGGGAGAAATCCCGGCCCGCCTTTTTGGGGGGGACTGGTGGAGAATCGGCGGTCGGGCCTTCCCCCCTAGCTGGCGGCCAGCCAGGTCCGCAGCTGCTGCAGGCTCTCCTGCACCTCGAGGCTGGGGTCGCGGTCGTGAGGCTCATGCTCGACCGAAACCGCTCCCTGGTAGCCGATCGCCCGCAGCGCCTGAACCACGCCCCGGATGTCGACGACCCCGCGCCCGTAGGCGCAGCTCTCGTGGCGCCCCTCGCCCAGGGTGACGTCTTTGAGATGGATGTGCAGCAGCACGTCCTTCAGCCGGTAGGTGGCCTCGACCGGGTCGAAGCCGTGGAAGCCCCAGAAGCCGGTGTCGCTGGTCACCCCCAGGACATCGGCCCGGTCGCCGATGCGGCGCAGGAGTTCGTCGGGCGTCTTCTCGGGATGGTTCTCGATGGCGTAGCGGATGCCGTACTCCCGCCCCAGGCGGTAGGCCAGGTCCTCGTTGGTCGGATGAAGGCCGACGGCCAGGATGGGCGTGCCCAGGCGTCGGGCCACCTGGTAGACCCGTTCAGCCTGGGCTGTGGTCATATTCGGGCGCCCGAGACCGGCGGTGTAGGCCACGACGGTCAGGCCGTACTGGCGCAGGATGGCCACCGCCTCATCGACCATGCTGTCGGTCGCCCGCCAGGGATTCAGATGGGCGACCCAGATGTCGATGTAATCAAAGCCCAGGCCCTTCACCCGCCGGACCAGGTTCTCGAACTTGGTGGCGAACTGGGGACCGTGGAAGGCCTTCACGGTGGCCCGGTCGGCCTCGGCCCAGACAAAGGGATGCAGATTGTAGCCGACCTCCTCGGCGACGAAGTTGGCGGTGATGAACGAGATTTTCACTGTTCCTCCCCTGTGCGGCGCTGCTGCTGCGAGTATAGCCGGCCGGGCCCGGCCGTCAAGATCGGTGGCCGGGCCCACGGCGGAAGGTCTGGGCGCGCCGGGAGAGTCGCTGGCGGGCGCCCGGTGGATCCGTCCGCGTCTGACGCGTCTGACCCGCGGGCTCCGGTCCGTGAACCGAGACGGGCGGCCGGGCTGGCGATGGCCTCCCACGTGCGCCCCAAGGCCGTCACTCCGGACGAGCATGGACCCGGACGGTGGTCAGGATGACCCGGTCCTCGCCGGTGTCCAGCCGCCGGAGCCGCTGGCCGCTCTCGGCAAGGTAGAGCCCGATCTCGAGGACGTAATCGCCGGGTGGGGCGGTGGCCTGAACGGTCAGGACGTGCTGGTCGGCGATCACTTCGCCAGGCAGCCAGCCAGCCGTCGGCGCCCGGCCGTGGTCGGGTGGGCCATCGTGCTGGCCATGGATCCGCTCGGCCTGGTCCAGCAGATGGGTGAAGACCGTGTAGTTGCGCGCGGGGGTGGTCCGGGCCTGCCAGTAGAGGGTCAGGGTGAGGGGCTGGTCAGGTCGGGCGGTGCGCGGCTCCAGGTCATAGCCCAGGAGCACGATCCCGTCTTCGAAAGGCACGACGAGCGGGGTACGGATGGCTGGTACCGTAAACCGCCGCTCCCGGCTCTGGATCGTCACCATCCCCAGGTCCTGGGCGGCCTCCGCTGGCGCGCCGCTGAGCCGGAGACGCAGCCGGGCGGTGCCGGAGACGAGCGTGGGGGGAAGCGGCCAGTCCAGAAGTTCCAGGACCAGTTCCCCTGGCTCCCACCGGTCCACCGGGTAGCTGTCGGCCAGCGGGCGGTGCTCCAGTCGGGCCAGGGTCTCATCTCCGTCGCCGACCAGCTCGAAGAGCACCGGCCGGGTGGTGACCGGTGAGCCCAGAGCCTGCCAGAGCAGGCGGAGCCGCAGAGGAGCACCGGCGGCCACGGTGGGCGTCTCCACGCGGTAGCGTGCCAGCCGCAGTGTCGGGTCTAGGACGACCGGCGGGGTCTCGGGCCACTCGGTCTCGGGCTGGGCCCCCGGCCTCCCCTTCTGAACGGTGAGCGTCCCGATGGTCCCCTGCTGGCCCTGGGGGACGCCGTTTACCAGAAGGTCGAGTCCGCGCAGGTCGGCCAGGGCGTAGACCACCACCCCCAGCCGGTAGCGACCGGGGGGCGTGCCGGCTGGCACGGGGAGCGGATGCCGGCTCTCGAGACGGTCGCCCGGCCGCCAGCCCGAACTCAGACGCATCGCCTGGTTGCGCGGCTGGCGGTCCGCACGGGAGAGAATGTGGCCCTGGGCGTCGGTCAACAGGACCGAGACCCCGTAGTCGGTGGGGGGTGGCGCGAGCACCTCCCAGGTCAGGATCACGTCCAGCCGCTCGCCGGCCGGGACCGCCGGTCGGCTGAGACCGACCCGGACCAGCCGGACCTGGTTGGCGAAGTTCAGGTCGACGGGCTGGGCCTGGCTGGGCTGGAAGTGCGGCCCCGGTAGAGCGTAGAGTTGCAGGTGGACGGCGCCGAACCAGCGGTCGTCGAGCCGCTGGGCGTTTTGTGCCAGCAGGCCGCCGACGTAGTCCTCGGGATCGGTCGGGATGGTCGGCTGCCAGACCAGCCAGGCCCGCCGGTGGTGGGTGGCGATGGTATTGAGCGTCTCGACGACCGTGCTCTCCCCATAGGGAGAGAAGAGCAGGTAGCGGAACGGCCGACGGTCGCCGAGGTAGTAGCGCACCGGCGGCTCGGCATTGGTCAGGACGATGTCGCCCGGCTGCCAGTGCGCCTCGGCGAAGGCCAGGGCTCCCCGGTAGTCATCGCGCCGGTAGGCGGGGTCGGTGCGGAGGACCACCAGACCGTAGAGGCAGCTGCTCAGCACCACCAGCAGGGCCACTCCGCCGGCCGGGCGCCAGGCGCGCCCGAGGGCCAGGACTGCCCCGGCCAGGGCGAGGAGGAGGGGGGGACTGGCCGGCAGCGTGTAGCGCGGGTGGAAGATGGGCCGGACGGTGGCGATGGCCACCATCAGCCCCAGAGCCCCGGCGGCCACCAGGGCGGGCAGCCAGGCGGCACGGCTGGCCGGCTGAGCGAGGCTGCTGGCCAGGCCGAGAAGGAGCACCAGCCCCAGGCTGCCGAGAAGATAGACAGTCGGCGGTCTGGTCACCAGGGTCGGGTCCGGCAGGCCCAGGGCCAGGGCCGGCCCGGACCAGGTCAGGACCTTGAGCGGAGTGGTCGGCGGCGTCCAGGGGCTGTCCCAGACGCCGGTCGCCCGGAGGAGCACCGGCAGCCAGGGAAGATAGCCCAGGGCGAGGAGCCCGTGGGCCAGGAGGAGGGTCGCCAGGCGGGGTCGCCGTGGCGCGGTCCGCAGACACTGCAGGGTCAGAAGGAGCCCGAGGATCGCCAGGGGCAGAAGACAGTAGTAGAAGGTGTAGAGGCCCAGGAGCCCGAAGGCGGCGTAGGCCAGGGCCCGGCCCGGCGTCGGCCGGACCCCGAGACGGGCGGCGACGGCCAGCAGCCCGGTCGTCCAGAGGGCGGCCAGGGCGTACATGCGGGCCTCCTGCGCGTAGTAGACCTGGAAGGGGGCCACGGCCATCACCAGGGCGCTCAGCAGCCCGCCGACCGGTCCCAGCCAGGACCGCCCGGCGGCCGCTGCCAGAGCCACCGCCAGCAGGCTGGCCATGACCGAGAGATAGCGCAGGGCGAACTCGCTCGACCCGGCGATGTTGCCCCAGGCCCAGAGCAGAAGATAGTGGAGCGGCGGGTGAAAGTCGGCGGTGGTCACGGTCCCCAGGATCGCCCGGGGACCCTGGCGGGCGGTGACCGCTGAGAACGCCTCATCCCACCAGAAGCTCTGGTCGGCCAGCCCGAGGACCCGCAGCCCCAGAGCCAGCCAGAGGAGCCCCAGCAGGCCGGGTGCCCACCAGGGGGCAGCGACCCCGCCGGCCGGGGAGAGAGGCACCGGTGTCTGGCGGCCTTCGGGTCGGGCATCGCTGGGCAGACCGGTCTTACGGTCCATGGGGCTGACGGTCCTCCACGATGATCTCGGTGAGCAACGCCTGGTCGTCGGGCAGTCGGCGGCCATCCTGCCAGAGCGGGTGCCGCTGGCCGCTCGTCAGGTCGTAGAGCCCGGTCAGGAGGCGATAGCGACCGGGCGGGAGGTCGGCTGGGAGCAGAAGCGTGTGCTGGTCACGGATGACCTCGCCGGCCAGCCAGAGGCTGGTGGGATTGTGTCCGCCGTCGGGCTGGCTGTCAGCCTGGGCCCGGACCCGACCGGTCGGCTCGGCCAGGTGGACGAAGACCGTGTAGTCGCGGTCGAGTGGCCCCCCTGCCTGCCAGTACAGTGTCACCGCGAGCCGCTCGCCGGGCTGGACGATCCGGCGGTCGAGATCGTAGCCGATGAGAGCAGTGCCGGGGGCGACCGCGATCCGGGTCCTCACCGAGGGTGAGGGGGTGAACTCTGGACGGTCGCTGAGCACCTTGACCGGACCCAGGCGCAGGCGGTCGCCCGCCGGCTGGCCCTGGGGGTCGCGCACCGGCAGTCGCTGGAGAGTGGCCGGGTCGTAGAAGCCGGTGATGAGCCAGCGGGCGGCGGTGGGAGTCCCCGGGGGAACGGTGAGATCGAACCAGCTGATGACCGTCAGGCCGGGCCGCCACTGGGCGGTGGGGAAGGGGGTGTAGTCGTCGAGGGCCAGCGGCCGGACCTGGTCCACCTCCAGAAGATGGACGAACTGGGTCAGCCGGCCCGGCGCCGGCTGGTGGATACGCCAGTAGAGCGTGACCCGGAACCGTTCGCCGGCCCGGACGACCGTGGGAAGGTCGTAGCCCAGGAACTCGACCCACGGTCCGAACCAGGCGGCGAGCTGACGGGCCGGGGCAGGGGACGCGCCGTCGGACAGATACTGGGCGATGGTCACCCCCGCACGGACCTGGCGCCGGGGAAAGAGCCGTTCCAGGAGCGCGGGGTCGGGCTGGCGGACGTCGGGGAAGAGGTAGAGGGCCGCGGCGCTGGGCGGCGGCAGGACCAGCGCCCGCTGGCCGTCGAAGGCGGTGAGCCGGTCGGCCAGGGCCGGCTGACCGACCAGATAGGTCGGCTGATCGCGGTAGAAGGGCGTCGAGAGGTAGACCGGCACCGTTCCGGCGCTGGCCAGGGCCAGACGAGCCGCGCGCTGACCGGCCGCCTCGAAGTGCCACTCTGTTCGCGGATCGTGGGCCCAGCGGCCGAAGTAGTCGTGGGCCGTCCAGCCGCCGCTCAGGCCCAGGACCAGGAGCACCAGGGCCAGACCGAGCCGGGGACGGGCGTCCCGGAGCGCCCCCAGAGCGGCGGCCGGAATGAGGAGGAGGGCCGGCAGGGCGCCACTGGCCCGCAGAAAGTGCGGCCCCTCGCCGGCCAGGACCATGGGTCCAAGCAGCCCCCCGGTCCAGAGGGCGAGAAGAGCGGTGGCTGGCGTCCGCCAGCGGCGGAGAAGGAGCAGCCCGCCGGCGACAAAGAACGTTCCCAGGAGGGGGTCGAAGACCCCCCGTCCCGGCAGGTTGTGGCGGGGCTGAGGGTCGCCGGCGAGAAGCAGCGCCACGGCCGGGGCGACAAGATCCATCGGCGTGAGGGTCTCGAGCCGCCCGAGGCCTCCCAGGTTCTGGGCCCGCTCAAAGAAGAGGTGGGGGTGGGCGCGGGCGTAGAGGGCGAGGGGCAGCCCGACCAGGGCGGCGCCGGTGAAGACGAGGCCCAGGCTCAGCCCCCAGCGCCAGCGGCCGCCCGGGCCCGGCCAGCAGGCCAGCGTCAGGAGCCCGTAGGCCAGGACCACCGCCGGCAGGGCCCGGGCGGCCAGATAGGTGTAGAGGCTCAGCCCCAGGCCCAAGCCGGCCGGAAGAGCCAGGAAGGGCCGTCTCTCCTGGCGGGCCCGCTCCAGCCAGTAGAGGGTGAACGCGGCCAGCAGCGGGAGCAGTCCCGCCCGCAGGCCCAGCCGGCTGAGGCTCACCGCCCAGAGGGTCACCGCCCCGACCGCCAGAGCCGGGAGAGCGGCCGGCGGGCCCAGCAGCCGCCGGGCCAGCGGCGAGAGCAGGGCCACGCTGAGAAGCCCGGCCGCGACCGCCGGCAGCCGCAGCGCCAGCGGCTGCGGCCCGATGACCGCCTGGGTGGCGGCGACCAGGTAGATGAAGAGTGGTTCGCGGCCCTGGTTCCCCTCAAAGAAGATCGGCCGCTCGCCAGCCAGAACGAAGCGGGCGTCGATCAGGTTGGCCGCCTCGTCGTACCAGACGCCGGGCGGCAGCGCCTCCAGCGCCCAGAGGCGGAGGGCGGCGGCCACCAGCAGCGCGAGCGTCGCCAGCCCGCGATCGATCGGGGGCAGGGCCTGAGCCTTCACGGCACCACCTGGATCTCGGTCAGGATGACGCGGTCGCCGGCCGGCTGGCCGTCCTCCAGATAGACCGGGAGCCGGTCGCCGGTGCGCGGGTCGTAGAGACCGACCTGGAGCCGGTACGGCCCGGGCGGGACCTGTGGGTCAAGGGCGATCTCGTGGACATCGCGCAGATACTCGCCGGGCAGCCAGCCGACGGTGGGCCGGGTGCCCGCGACCGGTGGACCGTCGTGCTGGGCCCGCAGACGTTCTCCCCGCTCCAGCAGATGGGTGAAGACGGTGTAGGGCACGGCGGTCGGGGCCAGGGCCTGCCAGTAGAGGGTCAGTCGCAGCCGTTCGCCGGGCCGGAGCGTCGTCGCCGAGAGATCATACCCGAGAAGCAGCGCGCTCTCGCCCAGCCGGCGGACCAGGCGCACGGTCGGCGTGGGCGGGGTGAAGCTGCGCTCGGGGCCGGCGACCACCACCGGCCCCAGCGTCAGGGGCGCCGCGTCGGCCACCGCCAGCCGCAGATGGTAGGTCCCGATGGGCGTCGTCGGCGGGAGGGTCAGTCGGTAGAAGCGGCGGAGGACCTCGCCGGGACGCCAGGCGGTGGGGGGATAGCCCGGACTGAGGTCGAGCGCCCAGTAGTGGTCCGGCCGGTCGTCGGCTGTCAGGAGCACCAGCAGCGGGGGGTCGGCGGCGACCGGGCCGAGCGCCTGCCAGACCAGGCTGAACTCCAGGCTCTCGCCGGCCTGGAGTGGCGGCGCGGCGAAGGTGGCGCCGACCAGCCGCAGGGGGCCGTGCCGCTGGTCGAGCCGGGTGGTCACCGGCAGCGCCTCGGGCGGGGGGAAGCGATCGGCCGGATGGACCTGGATGGTGCCCAGCGTCAGCCGGTCGCCGGGGGTGGTCCCGGCGAAAACGACGGGCTGACCGGTGGCGGCCTGGTAGATCACCATCTCCAGGCGAAGAGGACCCGGCGGCGTGCCGAGCGGCACCGGCAGCCCCGCCCGGTCCTCGACCGGGCGGTCCAGCGGGAGGGCGGCCCAGGCGATCAGACCGTCCAGCGGCTCCCGGTCGAACTGGGCCACCAGGTGGTCGGCCGGGTCGCGCAGTCGGAGCGAGATCTTAAGCGGGGGAAGCGGGTGCCGCAGCCGCCACACCCAGCGGAGGCCGATGGTCTCTCCCGGCCGCCGCTCGAGCGGTCCGACGGCCTGAACGGCGATCTCGAGCCCGGCCGGCGCTTCGTAGACGGTTGGCCCGGTGGGAGTGGGAGCGACCAGGCTGATGTACTGGAGACGGGCGGTGCGGAACCAGAGGGTCGGGCCGGGGTAGCCGGCGGTCGCCAGGGCGGTCTGGACTGCCTGATCGAGTGGCGTCTCCCAGTAGGGAAGGAACCAGACGCCGGTCGGCCGCTCCGGCCGGCTGGTCAGCCCGGCGATCGCTCCGGCCGCCGTTGCCGGGTCGGCGAGGACCCGCGCCGGCGGCAGGTCGCCCCGGTAGTAGTCGTAGAGGTCGGCCACGCCGTGGGCGGTCGTGATCACCAGGTCGCCGGGCCGCCAGTGGGCGGCGACGTAGCGGACCAGTGACCGGTAGTCGGGGCGGTTCTCCAGCGGAGCGCGGTAGGTGGCGACCAGCCCGAGGGCGGTCAGGCCGACCAGCGGCAGCGCCGCCAGCCCGGCCAGGGCTGGCGTCCGCCGGGCCAGGACGGTCCATCCCAGGGCCAGGGTGGTGAGCCAGACCGGGGCCAGGACGATGAAATAGCGCTCCTCGAAGAGGGGGCGGACCTGAAAGACCAGCGCCATCGCGCCGAGGGGGACCAGGCTCCCCAGGGCCAGGGCCTGGCCGATCCAGGATGCACGCCGCCAGGCGGCCACCAGACCCACCAGCGCGAGACCGAGCGCCAGACCGACGCCGGCCCAGAGGGCGGGGGCGGGCGGGGGCGAGCCGTCGGGCAGGGCCACCGGCTGCTGACCGAGCAGGAACGTCCGGAGCGTGCGGCCGACGATGGTCAGGGGGTCAAGGCGGTCGGGGAAGTAGCCCCGGTAGGCCAGGAGACCCGGGGCGGCGTAGGCCAGCCAGGCGGCGCTGGTGAGAAGCAGAACGGCCTGGGCCCGCCAGAAGCCCTGGGGATCGGTCGGCCGTGGCTGCTCGCCTGGCCCGGTCCGGGCCCGCCACTGGTGCCAGAGGCCGGTCAGCAGGTGGGCGCCGGCGATGAAAAAGGCGTTGTAGTGGGTGTGCAGGGCCAGGAGCATGCCGGCGGTGTAGGCGCCCCAGTGGCCCCGCTGCCAGGCCCGGACGAAGAGGGCGCCGGCCAGGGTGGCCAGGGCGGTCACCAGGGCGTAGTTGCGGGCGTTCTGGGCCTGGGCCACCTGGTAGGGATTGAGGGCCAGGAGGGCGGCCACCAGGAGGCCGGCACCATGGCCGGCCAGTCCCTGACCGAAGCGGTAGCCGGCGGCCACCAGGACGGCGCCAGCCAGGGCCGAGGGGAAGCGCAGGGCGAACTCGCTCGGCCCGGTCAGCGGAACCCAGAGGGCGATCCCCGCATAGTACAGGAGGGGGTGTGGCTCGAAGACCCGGGCCTGGTGGACGATCCAGGGGAGGCCTTCGCGGGCGCTGCGCAGCATAAACCATTCGTCGTTGGTCAGGGTGGGCTCGCCCAGGTGCCAGACCCGCAGGGCGAAGGCCAGAAGCAGGCAGAGCAGGACCGGCCAGTTCATGGGCGGACAGGCCAGCGGCTGGCGAGCACAACCCCGCCCGCCAGAGCGAGGGTGAGCCCCGAAAGGAGCGCTCCCACCTTGACGCTCCACGGGTCGTAGACCAGGGTGAAGCGATGCCGGCCCGGCGGCAGTTCCAGGGCGCGCGTGACGAAGTTGGCCCGCAGGATCGGCACCGGCTGGTCGTCCCGCCAGGCCCGCCAGCCCGGATAATAGGTTTCGCTCAGCACCAGAATGGCCGGGGCGTCGGCCACCGCGTCGATGATGATCCGCCGTGGCGAGTAGTAGACGATGCGGACGTCGGGCCGGTCGCCGGGGACGATCGGGCCGAGGGTTGGCGGTTCCTCCAGGACCACGCTGTCACCGGGGTGGTAGTCGGGGCGCAGCACCCGCGCCAGGGCCTCGGTGGGACTGGTGGCGACCTCGACCCGGCGGACCGCCCAGGCCCGTGGCAGCGAGTAGATCATGCGCATCACCCGGGTATCGCCCTGGCGGAAGGCGACCTCCAGGCCGGGCTCCGGGTCTTTGCGGGCGAGGGCGTACTTGACATTCAGCAGCTGCCACAGGCGCCACTCCTCTTTCGTATCGAGGAGTCGCTGCACGCGCTCCAGGACCAGCGGCGTATCCCCGACGATCGTCGGCAGGTTCAGCAGCGCCGCGTAGTTCGGGGGAAAGAGGGCGTCGGTCTCGCCCCGCACCCGGAAGGGCTCCTGAATGTCGGCGTGGATAAAGCGAGCGATGGCCAGAAGCCGTGGTCGCGGGTCGGGGTTCGCGGTCTGAAAGTTGTGGCCGTAGTGGGCGGTCCAGAGGTCGAGAGTCAGGAGCCCCAGGAGCAGGGCCGGGGCCAGACGGGGGGCGGCGGCGCGGCCGGTCCACCAGAGCCAGAGGGCGGCGGCCAGGCAGAGGGCGGCCAGGCGGAGAAGGCCGCCCGGGATCTGATCGGTCTGGACGTCGGCCGGCAGGCCGACGAGGCCGGTCCGAAGAAGACCCCAGGCGAGGAGCGCCAGGGCAAGTCCGCCCAGCGCCAGCCGGAGAAGGAGCGGCCGGGCTGGCCAGACCGGTTGGCTGGCCCCGGCGGCCACACCCAGTCCGGCCAGCACGGCCATGGCCAGATTGTAGAGAAGCATGGCTCGCTCCTGGTCGCGGAAGAGGGCGAAGCCCGGCGCGGCGTGGTACAGGAGCCAGAAGAGCGGGGTGGTGGCGCCGAGCGAGAGCACCAGGGCGATCAGGGCGAGGCCGCCCCAGAAGCCGGTGCGCGCCAGGGGCAGGGTCCGCAGCGCCCCCGTGGCCAGCAGGAGCGGCAGCACCCCAACGTAGAGGGCCCGCTCACCGCGCCACTCTGGCAGGATCAGCCCCACCAGGGCCTTCAGGTCGTAGCCGTGTCCGGCGACGGCGTAGGGCAGGCCCTGACGGGTCGAGAGCAGAAAGAACTCGACCGTCGGCACGATCTGGACGGCCGCCAGCCCCAGGGCGGTGGTGCCGGTCAGCAGCAGGCCGGCCCCGAGATGGCGCCAGGCGTGTCCGAGCAGCCGGCCTCTGACCAGCAGGTAGGCTGCGGCGGTGTAGGCGCTGAGGAGCACGGTCTGCGGATGGCCGGCCAGAATGGCCAGTCCCAGGGCACCACCGGCGCCGATCCACCCGAGAGGCGGTCGGGAGCCGGTCAGGCCCCGCTCCAGGCCGTAGAGGGCCAGCGGCAGCCAGACGGCCGACTCCAGCATCGGCAGTTGCTGGGCCGGATAGGAGGTCAGGAAGCCGCCGAAGGCGAAGACCGCGCCCGCGACCACTGCCGCCAGCCGCTGGCCGGTCAGCCGCTGGACCAGCGCGTAGGTGAAGAAAGCGGCCAGCGGGTAGTGGGCGGCCATCTCCAGCTCCAGCGCGGTGAGCGGCAGTCCGTCGCGCCCGAAGAACAGGATCGTCAGCCAGGCTGGGGGGTAAAAGACGGCGGTCTGGATATCGGCGGCGAAGGGGTGGCCGGCGAAGATGTAGGGGTTCCAGAGCGGCGGCCGGCGGGCCCACCATTCGGCGGCGGCGAAAGCCCGGAAGGGGTAGAACTGGTTGACGAAGTCGCCGGCCGCCATGTACTGGCGCCAGGGCGGCGGGGCGAAGAGCGGCCAGAAGAAGGCCGCCGTCAGTCCACCGAAAAAGAGCACTGTTCCCAGGACGGCCCGCCAGGGGGCTGACCGGGGGTAAGCGGTCGGCCCATGGCGGGTGGCGGTCACCGAGCGCATGAGCGGTCTCTCCGGCCGCGCAGGCCCGGCTGGGCCCGCGCCGCTGGGATTGTACCGCCGGCGGCAGACGATGGCAACGGGCCGGGAGACGGCCGCCCGACCGGACAGGGATTGGGTGTTGAGAGCCGAGCGACCGGCGAGGCGCTGACCGGGCAGCCTTCGTCCGGGCGAGAGGCGCCGGCGGCTACGGGGAAGGCGGGCGCTCTGGCAGAAGGGCGACGATCCGCTCGACGTTCGTGACGATCTCGCTCAGGTAGCGCTGGCGCTGCTCGGGGGTCAGCGTCGGCTCCAGCCGGCGGAGGAGATCGGCGTAGCCTTTGATCAGGCCGAGCGGGGTGCGCAGGTCGTGGCTGAGCCGGGCCAGGGTGCGGGCCGTCTCGGTCTGGGCGTGCTGGAGCCGGGCCTGGACCATGCCGGCCCAGAGGCCGGCGGTCAGGCCGGTTGTCCACAGGCCCAGGCCGAGGAGGAGGGCGATGGGCGGGCTCTGGACCAGCCAGGCGCCCCGTCCCAGCCCGACCAGCGCCAGCAGGAGGGCGGTGCAGAGGCCGGCCGCCAGCAGCCCCCGTTTCAGCCCGCCCAGCAGCCCGGCCAGCATCACCTGCAGGCCGATCAGGTGGGCGGTCAGGGGCGCCATGGCCGTCACCGCCAGCAGGGGACTGCTGGGCAGGACATCGACGCTGAGGAGGAGTGGCATCCAGCCGGGGCGCAGCACGACCAGCGCCTGGCCGACCAGGGCGTAGAGGAGCAGGACGACCAGCAGAAGCGGGGGCAGCGGCTCGGGCCGCACCACCAGCGCCCCGGCCAGGAGCAGTCCCCAGGGGAGCAGGCGCGGCCAGAGCCAGAGGATCATCGCCTCCCCCTGATTCTCCAGCCGTGACCGCCGCCCCATGGACGCCGTGGCCACTGCCTATTCATACAGCCGGACGTAGCCCTTGCGCATCGCGATCAGCGTGGCCTGCGTCCGGTCGTGGACGTTGAGTTTGCGGTAGATGTTCTGCAGATGGTTCTCGACGGTGCGTTCGCTCAGAAACAGGGCCTGGGCGATCTCGCGGTTGCTCTTGCCGTGGGCGACGAGTTGCAGGATCTCCAGTTCGCGTTCGGTCAGGCCGTCGGCCCGGGCGGCCGCCTGGGCCTGGACCTGGCTCAGGTGGCGGATCTGCTGCAGGACCCGGCTGGCCACCGCCGGCGTCAGCGGCGCCTCGCCCCGGACCGCCCGGCGAATGGCCTCGGCGATCTCGGCTCCGGTCGCGGTCTTGAGAAGATAACCGCTCGCCCCGGCCCGGATCATCTGAATGACCAGGTCCTCGGTGTTGAAGCCGCTCAGCGCCAGGATGATCAGGCCGGGCACCAGTTCGCGCAGCCGTCGGGCCAGCGCCGGTCCAGAGGCGCTGGGCAGACAGACGTCCAGCACCGCCACGTCCGGGCGCACCTGCGGGATGAGCTCCAGCGCCTCCTCCTCGGTGTGCGCGGTCCCGACGCAGATGATGTCCGGCTCGTGCTCGAGGAACTCCAGCAACCCCTGCAGGAAGATAGGGTGGTCATCGACCAGGACCACACGGATCGTTTGTTGGGCCGTTGGATTCTCCGCATCCACCATCGATCGGCTCCAGTAGACAGACCAACCGCATGCCCCACCGCCTGACCCAATGTGCAAGTTCTATGCCACGCCGGTCCACCCTCACGGGCGGCGTCCCTTCAGGGCGATGACCGGCCAGACGAAGGTCAGGCCGGCGGGCGTCTCGCTGATCTGGAAGGCGGCCCGCACCGCTGGCGGGGCGCTCCGAAACTGCTCGGCCAGGCGCTGGACGACCGGCGGGGGCGTCCCGCTGCGGGTCACCCAGTCGGTGAACTCGTGCGGGCCCGAGATGGTGAAAACGACCTCCTCGACGGTGAGGCCCGCCGTGGCGAAGGCCGCCTGCCAGGCTGACGGGGTGAGGTTCTCGACGTGGGAGGGATCGCGCCAGCGCTCGACCTCGTTCTGCCAGGCGGCGATGGCCGGGTCCTCGGGAACGGTGGTGTCGATGACCACCACCAGCCCGCCCGGACGGACAACGCGCCGGGCCTCGGCCAGGAAGGCCGGGACCGACTGGAAATGGTGGGCGGCCACCCGGCAGCTGACCAGGTCGAACGTCGCCGCGCCGAAGGGCAGGGCCTCGGCCGCCGCCGCCACGAACCGCACATTCGCCAGCCCGCGCTGAGCGGCCAGGCTCCGGGCCTGGAGCAGCATCTCCTCGGTCAGATCGGCCCCAACGACCAGTTCGGCCACCGGGGCCTGGGCGAAGGCCGCGAAGCCGGTGCCGGTGGCCACGTCCAGAATGCGCCGGGCGGCGATGCTCCGGGCCCAGTGGGCCAGAAGGTCGAGGGTATCGCCGCTGGCGTGCACCCGGCTCTGGGCGTACCAGGCCGCCTGGCGGCCATACTGGCGACGGGTCAGGTCGTAGTCCGGGCTCATCGGTTCCCCCTCTCTGGCACGCCTCCTGCGGTCCCGCTGATCCCCCAACGGGGGATTTTCAGGACAGGGAGTGAGCGATGCCGTACCATATGGCCCTCGAGCAGTACCGCGATCTCCTGCGCCGCCTCAACTGGGCGCAGGGGCTCACGGTCGAAGATATCCGCCGTCAGTGTCCCACCTGCCCCTCGCACCTCTTTCAGAATATTCCGCCGGGTGAGAAGTTCTACAGTTACGAGGACTTCGAGCGGCGCGTTCGGCAGGTGATGGGCCTGCCGGGCGAGGTCACGGGCCGCTAGGTGGCCTGGCGCCCGGCGGCCTGGCGTTCAGCCAGGAACGCCTCGTAGGCCGATCGGTCGACCGGGATCGCGACCGGCTGGCCGGTGAACCCGGCGAGGAGCAGGGCGTTGCCCAGCTCCAGGGCGCGGCGCCCATCCTCGCCGGTGGCCACCAGCGGTTCGCCCAGGCGGATGGCCCGGGCGAACTGCCGGACCACCTCGGCGTGCCCCCAGGGGGCGGGGTCTGGCGTCAGGTCGCGCCACTCGCCCGCCGGTCGCTGTCCGTGCGGCGCGGTCATGATCTCCGCAGGCAGCGGCCGATCGAGGGCGAAGAGCAGCAGGCGATTGTCCTCGACCACCAGTTTGCCGCGCTCGCCAACGAATTCGTAGCGATTGTGCGGCGGCCACTCGGCGGTGGTGACGTAGAGATAGCCCCGCTGCAGCCCCTCGTACTCGAGCAGCGCCTGGAGCGTGTCTTCGACCTCGATCCGGTGCCAGCGGGTCTGGGCCTGGGCCACCACCCGCCGGGGCAGGCCGCTCAGCCAGATGAGCAGGTCCAGGTCGTGGGGGGCCTGGTTCATGATGACGCCGCCCCCCTCGCCCTGCCAGGTGCCCCGCCAGGCGGCGCTGTCGTAGTAGGCCTGGGTGCGGTAGTGGACGGCGGTGTGGCTGACGTAGTAGAGCGGGCCGATGGCCCCGTCGGTCAGCAGCTCCCGGGCCCGTCGCCAGAGCGGGTGGGTCCGGCTCTGGAACATGATCCCCAGGAGCACCCCATGCTCCTGGGCGGTGGCGATCATCGCGTCGGCCTGGGCGACGGTGACGGCGATCGGCTTCTCGCAGAGAATATGCAGACCCCGACGGGCGGCGTACTGGGCGATGGGCGCGTGCCAGGGATGCGGCGTGGCGATCAGCACGGCCTCGCACAGACCGCTATCGATGAGGGCCTCGGGCGAGGTGAAGCCGGGAAGGTTGTACTCGCTGCTGTAGCGCTGGACGACCTCCGGAACAACGTCGGCGATGGCGGTGAAGCGCACCTCAGCCAGCCCCTGCTCCTTGCGCAGGTGCTCCCGACCCATGACCCCCAGGCCGATGAGACCAAGGCGCAGTGGCTCCATCGTTCCCCCTCACGTGCGGCGGATAGCCGGCGGGCAGCCGTCCCTGATCCTACCACAGGGCCGGTTCCCCCGACAACGCCCGACCGCTGTCATCACATTTGACGCGACACCCGCTCTCGACTACAATTCAGGCGGGCGCCCCGCCAGCCCGGGCGCCCTCTGGGACCGATGACCGACTACCGCTATATCATCGTCGGCAGTGGCATCGCCGGGCTCTACGCGGCCCTCCTGGCCCAGGCCGCCGGGTCGGTCCTGGTGGTGACCAAAGACCGGCCGGCCGAGAGCAACACCCTGTACGCCCAGGGGGGGATCGCGGCCCCGGTGGGCCCTGACGACGACCCCGCTCTGCACCTCCAGGATACCCTGGCGGCCGGCGCCGGCCTGGTCGACGAGCGAGCGGCGCGGGTGCTGACTGCCGAGGCCCGGGAGCGCATCGCCCACCTGATGGCGCTGGGCGTGCCCTTCGACCGCACCAACGGCCACGTGGCTCTGGCGCGCGAGGGCGCCCACACGGTCGCGCGGGTCCTGCACGCCGGCGGCGACGCCACCGGCCGGAACATCGCCGCCGTGCTCCTGGCCCATGTCAGCCGCTCCGACCGGGTGACACTGCTCGAAGAGCAGATGCTGACCGACCTCCTGGTCGCCCAGGGGCGGGTCCAGGGCATCGAGGTGCTGGACTGTCGCACCGGACGCCGGCGGCAGTTCACCGGCCAGCACATCATCCTGGCCACCGGCGGCGCCGGCCGGCTCTTCGCCCGGACGACCAACCCGCCGGTGGCCACCGGCGATGGCCTGGCCGCGGCCTTCCGGGCCGGGGCGGCCCTGGCCGACCTGGAGTTCTTCCAGTTCCATCCGACGGCCCTGGCCCTGCCCGGCGCGCCGGCCTTTCTCATCTCCGAGGCGGTGCGGGGCGAGGGGGCGGTTCTGCGCAACGCCGCCGGCGAGCCCTTCCTGCGGCGGCTCGACCCGCGCGGCGAACTGGCGCCCCGCGATATCGTGGCCCGGGCCATCTTCCAGGAGATGGCCCGCACCGGTCAGCCCTGTGTCTACCTGGATCTCACCCATCTGCCGGCCGACCGGGTGCGTCAGCGCTTCCCGACCATCGCCCAGGTCTGCGCCCGCTACGGCCTGGAGATCACGACGACGCCCATTCCGGTGGCCCCGGCCGCCCATTACTATATGGGCGGCGTCTGGACCGACACCTGGGGCCGCACCACGCTGCCCGGCCTCTACGCCTGCGGCGAGGTGGCCTGCACCGGGGTCCACGGGGCCAACCGCCTGGCCAGCAACTCGCTGCTGGAGGGCCTGGTCTTCGCCGCCCGGGCCATCACCGCCAGCCTCCGGCCGGTCCCGCCGGAGGACCCTCCCGCTCTGCCGGCGGAGTGGCTCGCGGTGCCGCCCCTCGAGACGGCGGCCGGCGAGCCGCCCGATCGGGCGGCCCTCCAGACGCTGCTCTGGGAGAAGGCCGGTCTGGTCCGGACGGGCCCGGACCTGGCCGCCGCCTACGGCCGCCTCACCGCCTGGCAGGCGGCCCTGGCCGGCCGGCCACCGCAGACCCGGGCGGACTGCGAGCTGGCCAATCTGGTGCTGGTCGGGCGTCTGCTGGTCCTGGCCGCCTGGCGACGGACCGAGAGCCGGGGAGCCCATTATCGGGCGGATTATCCGGCGACCGACCCGGCCTGGCGACGGCGTCAGGTCTGGACGGTGGCGCCGGTGGAGGTGGACCGTGGAGTTCCCGTGGACTGCGGCGCGGGCGGCGGTTGAGCGGGCCCTGGCCGAGGACCTCGGCTGGGGCGATGTCACCACCGAGAGCCTCATCCCGCCGGGCCTCCGGGCCGAGGGGCAGATCGTGGCCCGTGAGGCCGGGGTAGTGGCCGGTCTGCCGGTGGTCGAACTGGTCTTCGCCACCCTCGACCCGCAGGTCCAGGTCGAGCCCTGCCTGGACGAGGGGGCTCGTATTGAGGCGGGCGCGGTGGTCTGCCGGCTCCGCGGACCGGCCCGCAGCCTCCTGACCGGCGAGCGGACGGCGCTGAATTTTCTGCAGCGCCTGAGCGGCATCGCCACCCTGACCGCCCGGATGGTCGCCGCCGTCCAGGGACTGCCCGTGCGGATCATTGATACCCGCAAAACGACGCCGGGTCTGCGGGCGCTGGAGAAGTACGCTGTGCGCGTCGGCGGCGGCCACAACCATCGTCAGAACCTGAGCGACGGCGTGCTCATCAAGGACAACCACCTGGCCGCTCTGGCCGGCTGCGGGCAGGGACTGGCCGAGGCGGTCCGCCTGGCCCGGGAGCGGGCCCCGCACACGCTGCGGGTCGAGGTCGAGTGCGAGACCCTGGACCAGGTCCGGGCCGCCCTCGCGGCCGGCGCCGACATCATCCTGCTCGATAATATGCCGCTGCCGCTTCTGCGCGAGGCGGTGCGGCTCATCCAGGGCCGGGCGCTGGTCGAGGCCTCGGGCGGCATCACGCTGGAGACCGTCCGCGCGGTGGCCGAAACCGGCGTGGATCTCATCTCGGTCGGCGCCCTCACGCACGCGGCCCGGGCGCTCGATTTCAGTCTGGAGCTGACCTTCGCCGCTCCCTAACCTCGGCGCGTGGACCGGAACCAGACCCGCGCGCCACGGTGGCTGCAGCCTCTCCCCCGGCTCGCCGACGGCCGGTCCTGGGGATGGGCCGTGGGGCCGTCCGCCCGGCGGTTGCGTCGGGCGGTGCCCTCGGGTACAATCCCTGCCGACAGGGGAGGCGCCGATGCAGGGAGGGAAGCTGCCGCCCGCTCTCCTTCAGAGCCTGGTCTTCCCCCGCCGGGGCCGCCGGCGGCCGGAGACGGTGGTTGGTGCCGGGATCGGCCTGGACGCGGCCCTGCTCGACCTCGGTGCTGAGAGCCTGGTCGTGCTCACCAGCGATCCGATCACGGCGGCCGGTCGGCACGCCGGCTGGCTGGCGGTCCACGTCAACTGCAACGATGTGGCGGCGGCCGGCGGCGACCCGGTGGCCCTGCTGGTGACCCTGCTCCTGCCCCCCACGATCACCGAGGCCGATCTGACGGCGCTGCTGACCGAGCTGGACGCGGCCGCCAGCGCGCTGGGCGTCGAGATCGTCGGCGGGCACACCGAGGTGACGCCGGGGCTGACCGCCCCGCTCCTGGTGGTGACGGCGGTCGGCCGGGCGCCGCGTGGCCGGCTGGTGCACGCCGGGACGGCCCGCCCGGGCGATCTCGTCTATCTGACCAAGGGCGCGGGGATCGAGGGGACGGCCATCCTGGCCAGCGACTTCGCCGCCGAGCTCACCGCCGCGCTGGGGGCGGACCTGGTGGCGCGGGCCCAGGCCTTCCGCTGGGAGATCAGCGTCGTGCCCGAGGCCCGGCTGGCGGTGGCCCATGGGGCGACGGCCCTCCACGACGTCACGGAGGGAGGGGTCCTGGGGGCCCTGTGGGAGCTGGCCGAGGCCAGCCAGGTGGGGCTGCGTGTCTGGCAGGAGAGTATCCCGGTGCGGCCGGAGACCGAGGCCATCTGCCGCTACTTCGGTCTCGATCCCTACGCCCTCATCGGGAGTGGGGCGCTGCTCATCGCCGCGCCGCCGGCGGCGCCGATCCTTGCGGTCCTGCAGGACGCCGGGATCCCCGTGGCCCGGATCGGCGAGGTGACGGCGCGCGACCGTCGTCTCCTGGTGCGGGGCAAAGCGCTGCCGCTGGTGCCGCCTGAACGCGACGAGCTGTGGCGGCTGCTGACCGCGCGGGCGGCCGCCGGGACCGGAGGGTGACCAGTGCGGTCGCTGCGTGGCTGGCGCTGGCAGCGGGCCGAGCCGGCGCCGCCGGACTACCGCCGGGGCCTGGCCTCCTTGCCGGAGATCCTGGTCCAGCCCCTCTACACCCGTGGCATTCCCGACCGGAGCGCTGCCGAGGTCTTCCTTCAGCCCGAGCGGCAGCCTCTCTATCCGCCAGACCGGCTGGCCGGACTCACCCGCGCGGTCGAGCGCATCTGGCGGGCCCTCCGGGCCGGTGAGCCCATCGCCATCTTCGGCGACTACGACGTGGACGGCCTGGCGGCGACGGCCCTGCTGACCGATGCCTTGCGCCGTCTGGGCGGTCGTGTCCTCTGGTACATCCCGGACCGGCAGACCGGCTACGGCCTGTCGCTCGCGGCCCTGGACTGGCTGGGTCAGCAGGGGGCGCGGCTGGTCATCACCGTGGACTGCGGTATCTCCAACGCCGCCGAGGTGCGGACGGCCCGGGCCTGGGGGCTGGAGTGCATCATCACCGACCACCATACCCCGCCGCCGACGCTCCCTGAGGCCATCGTCATCAACCCCCGTCAGCCGGGCTGTCCCTATCCGTTTAAAGATCTGACCGCCGTCGGCCTGGCCTACAAACTCGGGCAGGCGCTCCTGGCCGAGGCGCCGGGCGGGCAGGCCGAGGCCTGGGAGCAGCAGGCGCTGGCTCTGGTGGCCCTGGGCACGGTGGCCGACATCGCTCCCCTGCGGGACGAGAACCGGGGGCTGGTCTGGCGGGGACTGCAGGCCCTCAACCGCTCAGACCATCCGGGTCTGCGGGCGCTCATCCAGGGGGCTGGCCTCCGCACGGTCGACGCCTGGGCGGTCGGCTACATCCTGGCTCCGCGTCTGAACGCCGCCGGGCGGCTGGCCTCGGCCGACCCCAGCCTGCGCCTGCTGCTGACCGACAACCCGACCGAGGCTGAGCGCCTGGCCCAGGAGCTGAGCCAGGCCAACCAGTGGCGTCAGCAGAAGACGGAGAGCGTCCTGACCTACGCGCTGGAGCAACTGGGCGAGCCCGACCCGGCGCTCCCGGTCCTCTACGTCGTCGGCCCGGACCTGCCGCTCGGCGTCCTGGGGCTGGTCGCCAGCAAGATCGTCGAGCGCTTCTACCGACCGGCGGTGGTCTTCAGCGCCAGCGCCGGGCTGCTGCGGGGTTCGGCCCGGGGCACGCCCGAGGTCCACCTGGCCCGGGCTCTCCAGGAGTGCGCCGATCTTCTCGTGCGCTATGGGGGCCATGCCCAGGCGGCGGGCCTGACGCTCTCTCCAGACTGCCTTCCGGCCTTCCAGGAGCGCTTTACGGCGGCCATCGACCGGCAGCTGGCCGGACGGCGACCCGAGCCGACCCTCTTCGTCGAGGGCGACCTCCAGACCACGGCGCTGGATGTGCCGGTCCTCCGCCCGCTGGAGCGCCTGGCGCCCTTCGGCTATGGCAACCCGCCGCCCTGTTTTACCTCGGTCTTTCAGGTCTCGACGGTCGGCCTGGTTGGGGGGAAGGAGCGCCCCCACCTGCGTCTCCGGGTCTCCGACGGCCGGCGGAGCTGGGAGGCCATCGGCTTCGGTCTCGGCGGGCTGGCGGTCGCGCGGGGGGCCCGGGTCGAACTGGCCTACCGGCCGGAGATCCGGGAGTGGAACGGCCAGATCGGGGTGCGGCTGGTGGTCGAGGACCTGTGCGTTCTGGGCTGAGCGGGCGCATTGACGGCCGGGGACCGCCGGGGTACAATAGGGGCGACAGTGGGAGATTCCGGGCGCCGGTGCGAACGGCCGGCGCGGAAGGCGATGGGGCGCCTGGCGGATCGGCCAGACGCCTTCCTTGTGTCTGTGTGCCGAGCCCCTGACGAAAGGAGTGAAGATGGCGCTGACGGCGAACCTGGGCTATCCCCGGATCGGGCGCCGGCGCGAGCTGAAGCGGGCGACCGAAGCCTACTGGCAGGGCGAGATCGGAGCCGCTGATCTTCTGGCCCAGGCGGCGGCCCTGCGGCGGGCCAACTGGCAGCGGCAGCAGGCCCTGGGGATCGATCTCATTCCGACCGGTGACTTCTCGCTCTACGACCACGTGCTGGACACCATCGCCATGGTCGGGGCGGTGCCGCCGCGCTACCGCTGGAGCGGCGAGACTGTCGATCTGGACACCTACTTTGCCATGGCGCGGGGGGCCCAGCGGCCCGGCTACGATGTCATCGCCATGGAGATGACCAAATGGTTCGATACCAACTACCACTACATCGTACCGGAGTTCAGCCGCGGACAGCAGTTCCGCCTGGCCTCCCGCAAGCCCATTGAGGAGTTTCAGGAGGCCCGCGCTCTCGGCCTCAACGCCCGACCGGTCCTGCTGGGCCCGGTGAGTTTTCTCCTGCTGGGCGAGGCGACCGAGCCGGGGCTGCGGCCGCTCGACCTGCTCGACGCTCTGCTCCCGGTCTACGCCCAGGTGCTCCAGGCGCTGGCGGCGGCCGGGGCGACCTGGGTGCAGTGCGACGAGCCCTGCTTCGTCCAGGACCGCACCCCTGAGGAGCAGGCGGCCCTCACCCACGCCTACACCGTCCTGGCCACGGCCGCCCAGCCGGCCCGGCTGCTCGTTCAGACCTACTTCGGCTCGGTCGACGAGTCGTACCAGACGCTGGCCGCCCTGCCGGTGGCCGGGATCGGCCTGGACTTCGTCCGGGGGCCGGAGAACCTGCGTCTGCTGGAGACCCACGGCTTCCCGGCTGACAAGGTCCTGGCGGCCGGCCTGGTGGACGGCCGCAACGTCTGGCGGGCTGACCTGGGGGCGGTCTGGCAGACGCTGGAGCGCCTCACCCGTCTGGTGCCGGCCGAGCGGCTGATCGTCAATCCCTCGTGTTCGCTGCTGCACGTGCCCCTCGACGTCGAGCTGGAGACGACGCTCGACCCGACGATCAAAGAGGCGCTGGCCTTCGCCGATCAGAAGCTGGCCGAGGTGGTGGCCATCGGCCAGGCGCTGAACGGCCAGCCGGCCGCGTTCGAGCGGTTGCGGGCCGCCAACGCCGTCGCCCGGGAGCGGCTGCGGACCTCGCCGCTGGCCCACCGACCGGAGGTGCGCCAGCGCGAAGCGGCGCTGACGCCGGCCGACTTCCGCCGGGCGGTGCCCTTCGCCGAGCGGCGGCCGCTTCAAGAGCAGGCCCTGCGTCTCCCGCTCCTTCCGACCACCACCATCGGCTCGTTCCCCCAGACCGACGAGGTTCGGCGGATGCGGGCCCGCTGGCGCCAGGGGAAGATCGATCAGGCGGCCTACGAGCGGTTCATCGAGGACCAGATCCGGCAGGTCATCGCCCTCCAGGAGGAGATCGGGCTGGACGTGCTGGTGCACGGCGAGTTCGAGCGCTCGGACATGGTCGAGTACTTCGCCGAGCAGCTGGAGGGCTTCGCCTTCACCACCCACGGCTGGGTGCAGTCGTACGGGACGCGCTACGTCCGGCCGCCGATCATCTATGGTGACGTGGCCCGGCCACGCCCGATGACCGTCCGCTGGATCAGCTTCGCCCAGTCGCTGACCGCCCGACCGGTCAAGGGGATGTTGACCGGGCCGGTGACGATCCTCAACTGGTCGTTCGTCCGCGACGACCAGCCGCGTGCCGAGACCTGTCGGCAGATCGCCCTGGCGCTGCGCGACGAGGTGGCTGACCTGGAGGCGGCCGGCATCCGGGTGATCCAGGTGGACGAGCCGGCGCTGCGTGAGGGGCTGCCGCTGCGGCGGGCGGCCTGGGAGAGTTATCTGCAGTGGGCGGTGGCCTGTTTCCGGCTGACGACGGCCGGCGTCCGGCCGGAGACGCAGATTCAGACGCACATGTGCTACAGCGAGTTCGGCGACATCATCGCCGCCATCGCCGATATGGACGCGGACGTACTGCTCATCGAGAACGCCCGGTCGCGGGGCGAGCTGCTGCCGATCTTCCGCCAGTTCCGTTATCCCGCCTGGATCGGCCCTGGCATCTATGATATTCACTCGCCACGGGTGCCGAGCGTCGAGGAGTTCGTCGAGCAGTTGCGGGCCATTCTGGCGGTGCTGCCGGCCGAGCAGGTCTGGGTGAATCCGGACTGTGGTCTCAAGACCCGCCGGCCGGAGGAGGCGGTGCCCGCGCTGCGCCACATGGTGGCGGCGGCCCATCGGCTGCGGGCCGAGCGGGCCGGCGTGCCGGCCCGCCGCTGAGGCGGATCGTCGGGCGGCCAGGGGAGGACTCCCCGGCCGGCCGCCCGGCCGGGTTGCACCGTCAGGGACGATGTGGTAGGATTATACTGACGTTCCCCGATAGCTCAACGGTAGAGCAGGCGGCTGTTAACCGCAAGGTTGCAGGTTCGAATCCTGCTCGGGGAGCCGGTAAGCCACCCCAGGATTGTGGGGGTGGCTTTGTATTTTTTGCCCAGACTGGCGCTGTCAAAAAATGGCGACCGTGACTGTCCCACAGGCGGTGGGTAGGGGACTGGACAAGACGGGGCAGACTCTCCTGGAATAAAGGCAGCACATCACCACACCCCAGGAGGCCT